>Ga0265780_10004584_pt1 | contig 17736 bp, 13 predicted proteins | sample P1T30metagenome_FD_192432 | JGI IMG/M metagenome (GOLD analysis project Ga0265780, IMG submission 192432) | Plant litter microbial communities from East Loma Ridge, Irvine, California - P1 T30 | ecosystem: Environmental > Terrestrial > Plant litter > Unclassified | place: USA: California...
GACAAACCAGTCGCGCTGGACTTCGTGGCCCTTAGCGGAAAAAGTTTTCATGTTTATTCCAAAATAAAAAATTGCTCAAATGGTGGTTCCGCAAGCAGGCAATGCACCTGTTCAGCGGACTCGGCCTTATAGTCTTTTCCTGAGCAAACGGAAAGCCGACGATAATAACCCACCGCCGGGCAGGTCGTCAATCCTCTCGACGCGTCTGTCGCATTCGTCCACGGCGGCGGCCACACCCCGTCTACCCCTCCCGCATACCTTGATGCGTTATTGAAACTATCGGTTGACCACAGAAACAACGCGAACTTATCATCGTTGCAACCTGAAGGAGACGTTGTGAAGAAACCCAAGATTCTGCCCGTACTTCTGTCGATCCCGCTGCTGCTGGCAGGCGGCCTAGCCGGCGCCCAGCCGGCCGCTGGCGCTCCCGCCGCCAAGGCCGAACGCAGCTGCCACCTGCCCGGCGTGACCGAAGCGCTGCGCTGCGTCACCATCGACGTCCCGCTCGACTACGCCAAGCCGCAGGCCGCTCCCCTCAAACTGCATGTGACCATCGCCCCGGCCTTCCGCCAGGGCAGCCGCAGCGATCCGCTGTTCGTGCTGGCGGGCGGCCCCGGCCAGGCCGGCAGCGACGTGCTGGTCCTGCTCAAGGCGGCGTTCGAACGCGTGCGCGCCACCCGCGACATCGTCTTCATCGATCAGCGCGGCACCGGCCTGTCGGGCAAGCTCGATTGCGACAGCGCGCCGGACGAGCAAATCCTGAGCGAGGCCGAGATGATGGCCGAGCTGCGCGCCTGCCTGGCCAGGAACAAGGCGCCGCTGGCCGCCTACACCACCGCCGCCGCCGCGCGCGACCTGGAGCAGGTACGCCGCACGCTCGGCTATGGCCAGGTGAACGTCTGGGGCGGCTCCTACGGCACCCGCCTGGGCCAGGCCTATGCGCGCGCCTATCCCGCCAGCGTGCGCTCCCTGATCCTGGATGGCGTGGCCGCGCCCGACCAGATGATCCCGGCTGGCGGACGCGACAGCCAGAGCGCGCTCGACGGCCTGTTCGCGGCGTGCGCCAGGGATGCGGCCTGCAACAAGGCCTATCCCGACCTGGCCGGCGAATTCAAGGCCCTGGCCGCGAAGGTCGAGGCCGGCAACGTGCGCCTGTCGCTACCGAATCCGCGCACCGCCGAGCCGACCGACTTCACGATGACGTCCGAGCGCTTCCTGGGCACCGTGCACAGCATCCTGTACGCGCCGGCCGATGCGCGCCGCCTGCCGTTCCTGATCCACAGCGCCAGCCGCGGCCGCTGGCAGCCGTTCGTCGCGCGCCAGAACCTGGTGGGCGACTTCGGCAACGTCGCCAGCATGTCGATGCTGCTGCACTTCGCCGTGGTGTGCGCCGAGGATGCGCCGCGCTTCACGCCCGCACTGCGCAAGTCCGATGCCGCCGTGCTGGCGCGTCCGCTGGCCGAGATGATCCCCAAGCTGTGCCAGGAAATCAATGTGCCGGCCGTGCCCTATGTGCAGCCGACCCGGATCGATGCGCCGGCCCTGCTGCTATCGGGCGCGCTCGACCCGGTCACGCCGCCGCACCGCGCCGCGACCGCTGCCAGATTCATGGCGCACCCGCAGCAGGTGGTGGTGGCCAATGCCGGCCACGGCGTCTCGCAACTGGGTTGCGCGCCGCGCCTGCTGCGCGCTTTCCTTGACCGCCCGCAGGATCCGCTCGACGCCAAGTGCCTGGCCGAGATCCCGGCGCCCACCTTCCAGCTCGGCAGCGCCGGGCCGCAACCCTAACAGACCGACGGACCCTCCATGATTGAAGTACACGATGTACGCAAGGGCTTCGGCGCCGTCCAGGCGCTGGGCGGCGTTTCCTTCACCGCGCAGGACGGCCAGATCACCGCGCTGCTCGGGCCCAATGGCGCCGGCAAGACCACGCTGCTGCGCACCCTGGTGGGCCTGCTCAGGCGCGACCACGGCACGATCTCGATCGGCGGCGTCGATCCCGAGAAGGACCCGATGTCGGTGCGCCGCAATATCGGTTTCCTCACCGACCAGTTCGGGCTGTACGAGCGCCTCACCACGCGCGAGTACCTGAATTATTTCGGCGAACTCAATGGCATGGACGGCGGCGCTCTGCGCATCCGCATCCGCGAGGTATCCGACCTGCTCGGCATGGACGACATCCTCGAACGCCAGACCAAGGGCTTCTCGCAGGGCCAGCGCATCAAGGTGGCGCTGGCGCGCACGCTGCTGCACCGCCCGCGCCACCTGCTGCTCGACGAACCGAGCCGCGGCCTGGACGTGATGAGCACGCGCGCCCTGCGCACCGCCCTGAACGCCTTGCGCGCCGATGGCTGCTGCGTGATCATGGCCACCCACGTGATGCAGGAAGTGATCCACCTGTGCGAAGACGTGATCGTCATCGCCAAGGGCCATACCGTGGCCCAGGGATCGCCCGAAGAACTGTGCCGGCGCACCGGCATCGCCGACCTCGAGGACGCGTTTGTGAGCCTGGTCGGCACCGAGGAAGGTATCGCATGAAGTCCAAGATCCGTGTCGTATTCCTGAAAGAGCTGCGCGAGACCCTGCGCGAGAAGCGCACCCTCGGCTTCCTGGCCGTCATGGTGCTGTTCTATCCGCTGCTGATCGGCGTCACGCTGCACCAGCTGATCGACAAGAGCACCCGCAGCGAACGGGAAGGCATCCACGTGACCGTGATCGGCGCGGCCAAGGCGCCGACCCTGGTGGCCCAGCTGCGCGAGCGCAATGTCACGGTCAACGAGTCGGGACCGATGACCGAAGAAGCCATCGGCGAGCTCCTGCATGACAAGAAGATCGCGGCGGTGCTGCGCCTGTCCGCCGACTTTGGCGATAACTACCAGGCAATGCGTCCTGCGCGCATCGAGCTGTGGTTCGATTCGTCGGCCGAGAGCGGCCCCCAGCGGCGCGAACTGGACGAGATCCTGCAGGCCTACGGCAGCAATATCGCCAGCGCGCGCCTGCTGGCGCATGGCGTGTCGCCGGTGACGCTGATGCCGATCCAGCTGCAGCGCTACGACACCGGCACCAATGCCTCGCGCTCGGCGATGATGATCGGCGGCCTGATCGGCTTCCTGTTCTTCCCGGCCTTTTTGCTCAATATGTCGTCGGCGGTCGACAGCACCGCCGGCGAGCGCGAACGGCGCTCGCTCGAGGTGCTGATGGCGCAACCGGCCCATAGCTGGGAACTGGTGGGCGGCAAGTGGCTGTCCTCCAGTGTGCTGGCGGCGGTCGGCGTCACCCTGGTGCTGATGCTGGGCCATGCGATCCTGAAATGGCTGCCGCTCGAAGAGATCGGCATGTCGTGGAACCTCGGCTGGGGCGGCCTGATACTGGTGTGCCTGGTCAGCCTGCCGCTGGCGCTGCTGTCGTCGGCGATGTACGTGGCGCTGGCGATGAACGCAAAAACCTTCAAGGAAGCCCAGACCACGATCAGTTTCGTGATGATCGCACCGCTGATTCCAGGCTTCGTGGTCTCGTTCATGGACCTCAAGACGGCGCAGTGGATGTACCTGGTGCCAATGCTGTCGAACCAGACCCTGGTCAAGGAACTGGCCAAGAGCGGCGATATCGGCATGCTGCCTTTTGTCGCGACCTTCCTGTGCTCCCTCATCCCGGCGCTGCTGGTCGTGGCCTTCGCCAGCTGGCGCATGAAGAGCGAGAAGTACGTGCTGGGCGTGTGATGTCCGTGCCGGCGCCGCGCACGCCGGCGGCGCCTGCCGTACAATCGATAGCCCAACGCATCAGCAATACGGAGAATCGCATGGAAGTGAAAGTGAGCTGGAACGGCCCGTCGGGCATGAGTTTCCGCGCCCAGACCGGCAGCGGCCACATGGTGGTCATGGACGGCGCGCCGGAAGGCGGCGGCCATAACCTGGCGCCGCGTCCGATGGAGATGCTGCTGGTCGGCACCGGCGGCTGCACCGCGTACGACGTGGTGCTGATCCTCAAGCGCGGCCGCGAGGACGTGCGTGGCTGCGACGTGACGCTGCAGGCCGAACGGGCCGACGTCGATCCAAAGGTGTTTACCAAGATCAACTTCCACTTCACGGTCACCGGCCGCAACCTGAAGCCGGCCGCGGTCGAACGCGCGGTCACGCTGTCGCACGAAAAGTACTGCTCGGCGTCGATCATGCTGGCCGCGATGGCCGAGATCACCCACACCGTCGAGATCGTCGAAGTCTGAAGAAAAGCTGGCGAAAAGCTGGGGTCAGGCGAAAAGCTGGGGTCAAAAAGCTGGGGTCAGGTCTGTCATTCGGACACGACCTCATGCGTGTGAAGAAAAGCTGGGGTCAGGTCTGTAGTTCGGACACGACCTCATGCGTGAAGAAAAGCTGGGGTCAGGTCTTTCGTTTGGACATACCTCATGCGTAGAACAGACCGCCGCGATATCGGACCGAGCCGGGCTGCACTTTTCGTATTGGTGGTTGCCGAGCCCGTGTCCGAATGACAGACCTGACCCCGCTGGGAAATCGGTGGTTGCCGAGCCCGTGTCCAAATGACAGACCTGACCCCGCTGGGAAATCGGTGGTTGCCGAGCCTGTGTCCAAATGACAGACCTGACCCCGCTGGGAAATCGACCCCGCTGCGAAATCGGTGGTTGCCGAGCCCGTGTCCAAATGACAGACCTGACCCCGCTGGGAAATCGAAATGACAGACCTGACCCCGCTGGGAAATCGGTGGTTGCCGAGCCCGTGTCCGAATGACAGACCTGACCCCGCTGGGAAATCGAATGACAGACCTGACCCCGCTGGGAAATCAGAAGAAAAGCTGGCGAAAAGCTGGGGTCAGATCCGGTAGGCGGTGGTGGTCATCACCTTCGCCATCGCGCGCATCGCGAGCTTGACCGGCAACGGCAGCGCCGCCGCCCCGGCCGCCTGCGCGGATTCGGCGTGCGCGATCTCGTCGATGCGCATCTGGTCGACGATGGCGCGCGACTTGGCGTCCTGCTGCGGCAGCAGCTCGAGGTGGCTGTTGAGGTGGGCCTCGACCTGGCGCTCGGTCTCGACCACGAAGCCCAGGCTGACCGGGTCGCCGATCCTGGCCGCCACGCTGCCCATCACATAGGCGCCGGCATACCACAGCGGATTCAATACGCTCGGTTGCGAACCCAGTTCGCCCAGGCGCTGGGCGCACCAGGCCAGGTGGTCTTCTTCCTCGCGCGCGGCGTGCTCGAATTGCGCGCGCACCTGTGGCGTGTGGGCGAAGCTGGCCTGAGAATCGTACAGCGCCTGGGCGCACACCTCGCCCACGTGGTTCACCCGCATCAGGCCGGCGCTATGGCGGCGCTCGGCGTCGCTCAATTCGCTGTCGATGGCGTGCGCGCCCGGGTTCGGGCGCGACATGGCGGCCACGCCGCCGACGACGCGCAAGGCCTTGTCGACGCCGACGATCAGGTGGTCCAGGGGGCTGATGAAACGATTCGCAATCATGGCAGGCTCGATCTTGTAGTCGCTAAAGCATCCATTATAGGCCTTCGGGCTGGCGCCCTGCGGCCGGCTCGTCCGGCCGGCCCGGCGCGCTGGCCTGCTTGTCCTTCTCGCGCGCGATCCAGTCGGCCAGCGCTCCCTCGGGCTCGATGCCCGAGATATTCTTGGCCACGCCGAGGTTCAGCTCCAGCAGGAACGGCACCGACACCAGCGGCACGCCCGGGCAATGACGGGCGAAGGCGGCCAGGAAGCGCTGGCATTGCACGGTCGGCATCACCCTGGCGCCGCTCATGAACTGCAGCACGCTGGTGATGGTGTGGCCGCGGCCGAGGGTGTGATAGATGAAGCGGTTGAATTCGCGGTCGACCGTCTTGAAGTCGATCGTTTCCTTGGTCATCAGGCCGGCCAGGTACACCAGGCCCAGCGCGACGCGGAACCAGTCGGTCGATTCGACCCGGCTGCGCCCTTCGCGCATCAGGATCAAGAGCTTGTCTTGGGTAGCGGAATCCATGTGGCCATTATCCATGCTTTACACCGTCTTGGGCCGCACGCTCCTGCAAGATGACAAGAAATTTACGTAAAGAAAAACCAGGCTGCGCCCTGTCACCCGATAATGCAGTCCAGTCGCTTGTTTGGACCGTGTGTCGCACCGCACCCGCCCCGGCGGTGGGGATTGAATACAATGCCAGTGTGAAAAAGTGTTTGCTCGTTGTAAGTACATGCAGAGAAAGCCGGGAGTGCCCATGCAGTTAAAGATCCGCAACCTGTCCAAGACCTACGCCAATGGGGTGGTCGCGCTCGACCGCGTCACGCTGACTATCCCGGCCGGGATGTTCGGGCTGCTCGGTCCGAACGGCGCGGGCAAGTCGACCCTGATGCGGATCCTGGCCACGCTGCAGGAATGCGATTCCGGTTCGGTCTTCCTGGACGATATCGACGTGCTCGACGAAAAGGATGCGGTGCGCCGCATGCTCGGCTACCTGCCGCAGGATTTCGGCGTCTATCCGAAAGTGAGCGCGCGCGATCTGCTCGACCATTTCGCCCAGCTCAAGGGCCTGGCGCACAGGACGCGCCGCCAGGAAGTGGTCGACGGCCTGCTGCAGCAGACCAATCTTTGGGACGTGCGCGACCAGCGCCTGGGCACTTTCTCGGGCGGCATGCGCCAGCGCTTCGGCATAGCCCAGGCGCTGCTGGGCGACCCGCGCCTGATCATCGTCGACGAGCCCACCGCCGGGCTCGACCCGCAGGAACGCGTGCGCTTCCATAACCTGCTGTCGGACATCGGCGAGGAACGCACGGTGCTGCTGTCGACCCATATCGTGTCCGACGTGGCCGACCTGTGCGCCAATATGGCGATCATCAACAAGGGCCAGGTGCTGCTGTGCGGCGAGCCGCAGGAGCTGATCTACGGGATCGAGGACTTCATCTGGGCCCGTTTCGTCACCAAGGCCGAACTGCCCGGCTACCAGGCCCGCTACAGCGTGATCTCGACCCGCCTGCTCAGCGGCCGCACGCTGATCCATGTGTATTCCGAGGACGATCCGGGCGACGGCTTCGAGCCGGCCCGCGCCAGCCTCGAAGACGTGTATTTCGCCACCATCGCCGGGCGCCACAATCCCGCGGCGGGGAACTGCTGACCGTGCGCGCCGTGTTCGTCATCGCCCGCTTCGAGGCGAGCCAGCGCTGCAAGCTGCTCTCGACCTGGATCTTCTTCGCCATCTTCGTGGCGCTGGGCCTGACCTGGATGGCCGCTTCCAGCGGCATGCTGCGCAACCTGAACATCTTCATCGGCAGCCGGCTCCTGATCGATGCGCCGCGGCTGATCGCGATGGCCACCGCCATGCTCGGCAGCCTCGGGATCATGGTGGTCGCGGCCGTGATGGGGCGCTCGGTGCAGCAGGACTTTGAGCACCAGATGCACCACTTCTTCTTCAGCGCGCCGCTGCGCAAGTTCGACTATGTGGCGGGCCGCTTCCTCGGCGCCTATGCGGTGCTGGCGGCGATCTTTTCAGGCATCCTGCTGGGCCTGTGGCTCGGCACCTTCCTGCACGGCATCCCGCCCGACCGCCTGGGCGGCTCGACGCCCGCCACCTGGCTCAAGCCCTACCTGTTCACCCTGCTGCCGAACATCTTCATCTTCGGGGCGATCTTCTTCGTGCTGGCCGCCCTCACCCGGCGCATGTTGCCGGTCTACGTGGCCAGCGTCGTCATGACGATCGGCTACCTGGTCGCGCCGTCGCTGGCGCGCGACCTCGATTTCAAGACCCTGGCCGCGCTGATCGATCCGTTCGGCACCACGGCCGTGATCCGCCTGACCGACTACTGGACGCTGGCCGAGCGCAACCTGCGCGCGGTCGATCTCGAAGGCGTGTACCTGCTCAACCGCCTGCTGTGGTCCGGCTTCGCGTTGCTGGTGCTGCTGCTGGGCTACTGGCGCTTCCATTTCAGCGGCGAAGCCGAGGTGCGGCCTGCTGGGCGCGGACGGGCCAGGGGCCAGGCCGCGGCCGGGTCCCCGCCCGCCCTGTCGCAGGCGGCGCGCGACACCACGGCCACGCCCGACTTCGCGGCGCGCAGCCTGGCCCTGCTCCTCGTCAAGTCCAGCTGGGGCGAACTACGCGAATCGAGCCGCAACGTGGTGTTCCTGGCACTGGCCAGCGCGGGCGTGTTGTCCCTGATCGCCGCCGGGATCGATCTCAACACGATCCACGGCACCGCCACCATGCCGGTGACATACCTGGTGCTGACGCTGATCCGCGAAGTATTCGGCCTGTTCCTGCTGGCCGCCACGGTGTTCCATGCCGGCGAACTCGTATGGCGCGAACGCGACACGCGCGTGGCGCAGATGGTCGATGCACTGCCGGTGCCGAGCTGGCTGCCGCTGGCCAGCAAGACCCTGGCCCTGGTCGGCCTGCAAGCCGGCCTGCTGCTGGCGGCAATGGCGACGGGCATGCTGATCCAGGTGTTCAAGGGTTACTTCCAGCTCGAGCCCAGCCTGTACCTGCATGCGCTGTTCACGATGATGCTGCCCAACTTCGCGCTGATCGCCGTGCTGGCGATCGCGCTGCACGTCATCGTCAACCACAAATACCTGGCGAATTTCCTGCTGCTCGGCTGGGTGCTGGCGGCGATCATCCTCGACGGCATGGGCCTGGACCATCCGCTGGTGCTGTATGCGGTCTGGCCCCATCCCCCCTATTCGGCGCTGAACGGCTTTGGCCACCATCTGCTGGCCGAGCGCTTCTACCTGCTGTACTGGAGCGGTGCGGCGCTGATGCTGCTGGCGCTGGCGCGCGCGCTGTGGCCGCGCGGCGTCGACGTCGCCTGGCGCGAACGCCTGCGCCTGGCGCGGCGCAACCTGACGCCGGCGGTGCTGGGCTGCTTCGGCCTGGGCGCGGTCGTGTTCGCCGCCACCGGCGCCTTCCTGGCATGGGAACTGGCCAGCGGCGGCTACCTGAGCGCGCGCCAGCGCGACACCTTGCGCGCTGAATACGAGCAGCGCTACCACGGCTTCGCCAGGCTGGCGCAGCCGCGCATCCTCGACGTCAAGCTCGATGTCACCATCCATCCGGCGCAGCGCGCGCTGCGCGTCGACGGCGTCTACCAGCTCGAAAACCGCAGCGGCCAGCCGCTGACCGACATCGTGCTGTACCAGCAGCGCGGCGCGCAGCTCAAGACCACATTCACGCAACCGGCCACGCTGGTGGCGAGCGACCCGGAACGCGGCTTCTTCCACTACCGGCTGGCCAGGCCGATGACGCCTGGCGCGCGCATGGACCTGCGCTTCGAGGTCGACTATGCGCCACGCGGCCTGCTGGGCCTGGGCAGCGAGACGCCGGTGATCGGCAACGGCACCTTCTTCACCAACGACGTCGTGCCGCGCATCGGCTACCAACCCTCGGTCGAGCTGGTCGATGCGCGCGACCGCAGGAGCCACGATCTGGCGCCGCGCCTGCCGCTGGCGGCGCCCGACGACGCCGCCGGCCGCAACCGGCATGCGCTGGGCGTGGACGCCGACTGGGTCGGCTTCGAGGCCACCGTCAGCACCAGCGGCGACCAGATCGCGGTCGCGCCCGGCACCCTGCTGCGCGAATGGAGCGAAGGGCCGCGGCGGTATTTCCGCTACCGCATGGACAAGCCGATGCTGAACTCCTACGCAATCCAGTCGGCGCGCTACGAGGTGCGCCATGACCGCTGGCAGGACGTGACGATCGACGTCTACCACGACGCGGGCCACGCAGCGAATGTGGAGCGCATGATCCGCGGCGCCCAGGCAGGCCTGGACTACGGCGCGCGCAACTTCGGCCGCTATCCGCTGCGTGAATTGCGCATCGTCGAATTCGCGCGCCATATCGACGCCGCCCCGACCTTCGCGGGCGTGATTCCGTTCTCGGAAAGCGCCGCCTTCATCGCCCGCGTCGAGCCAGGTTCGGACAAGGACCTCGACTACCCGTTCTACATCAGCGCCCACGAGACCGCGCACCAGTGGTGGGGCCACCAGCTCGTCGGCGCCGACGCGCGCGGCGCCACGCTGCTCTCCGAGAGCCTGGCCGAGTACACGGCGCTGATGGTGATGAAGCGCGCCTACGGACCCGACAGGATGCGCCGCTACCTGCGCTACAACCTGGACGCCTACCTGTTCGGGCGCGCCCAGGAAAACGGCCGCGAACTGCCGCTCGCCCACAACGCGAACCAGCGCTACATCCATTACCGCAAGGGCGCGCTGGCGCTGTACCTGCTGCAGGACATGCTGGGCGAGGACACGGTCAACGGCGTGCTGCGCGGCCTGCTCGAGCGGCACGCCTACCGCGGCGCGCCCTACCCGGGCGCCTCCGACCTGGTCGACGCGCTGCGCGCGGTCACGCCAGGCGACAAGGCCTACCTGATCGACGACCTGTTCGAGTCCATCGTCCTGTACGAGAACCGGACCGAGAGCGCGGTCGCGCGGCGCCGGCCGGACGGCAGGTACGAGGTCACGATCGACGCCCGCGCCGGCAAGCTGAAGGTGACCGACCAGGGCGAGGAGCAGCCGATGGCCTTGCGCGACCATATCGACTTCGGCGTGGACGACCGCAACGGCAATCCGCTCGTGCGCGTAAGGCGCCTCGTCACCCAGTCCGGCCAGCAGCTGACCCTGGTGGTCGATGGCGTGCCGGCACGCGCCGGCATCGATCCCGACAACAAGCTGATCGATCGAAAACCGAATGACAATATGCTGCCAGTCGACATCCAATAATTCTCGCGCTATGATCGAGAGAAAATATTATTAGGAGAGAGCATCATGTCGAACCAGGTCGATGAGATTGCAGAGAAAATCCGTCTGCTCAGCGCAGCCGAGAAGCAGGAAGTCATGCAGTTGCTGTTGCAGGACGTCGATGGTCCTGACCAGGACGCCGACGAAGCGTGGCGCAACGAGGTGGTGCGCCGCGTCAAGGCGATCCGCAATGGCGAGGCGGCCATCCTGGCGCTGAAGGAGTGGCAGGACTAAACGCCTGCGCAGCGCCTGTTGACATCAAAAAACCGCGGCAAGCCGCGGTTTTTTTTCGTCCCTCGAAACGGGACATTGGCGTCGTCACGTCGTTCCCGCCTCGGCGGGAACGACGTGACGCTTACTTCTTGGCCGGCGCCTTTTTAGCTGCCGCCTTCTTGGCCGGCGCCTTCTTCGCGGCCGGCTTGGCCGCCGCCTTGGCCGGCGCCTTGCGCGCGGCTTTCACCGGCGCTGCGGCGCCATCCGCGCCTTCGGCTACCGCGCCGGCATCGGCATCGGCCGCCTTGACCTTGGCGCCGGGCTTGGCCTTGCGCTCCTCGAACTCGAAGCTGATCTTGTTGTCCTTGCCGCGCACCAGGAAGGCCTTGAAGGCGCGACGAGTACGCTGCGACACAAAGCCCGGCAGCAAGTCGGTCTTGCCGTCACGCAGCAGCTTGGTCATCTGCTCGGGCAGGATTTCCTGCTGCAGGATGATGCGTCCGCTGCGGAAATCGCACGTCTTCGGCTTGGCCACGCTGTGCTCGCAAACATAGGCCAGCGGCATCTCATACACGCCACCATTGCACTTCGGGCAAGGCCCGACCGGGGTCTGGCCCGTGAAGTCGACGCCTTCGCCCTCTTCGCCCTCATCGTCCTGGCCGAAGTCGAACTCGAGTTTGAAGTTCTTGATCTCTTCGTCGCGCACGATGCGCAGGATCGCGGCGAACGGGCGGCCCATCTTGGAGCGGAAGCCCTGCAGCGGTCCGATGGTGCGGTTCTTCAGCAGCTCTTCGACTTCATCGATCTCGAACTGGCGGCTGCCCGGCGTCTTGCTCATCGAGAATTCGCACTTGGTGCAGGCGAAACGGCGGTAGTTTTCCTTGACCACGCCGGCGCAGTTCGGGCACGGGTTGACCAGGGTCGCGTACTCGCCCGGAATCGTGTCGTTATCGTATTCCTTGGCGCGCTTGACGATGATCTGGGTCATCTGGGCGATTTCGCGCATGAATTCTTCACGCGAGATCTTGCCCTTTTCCATTTGCGACAGCTTGAATTCCCATTCGCCGGTCAGTTCGGGGGCGGTCAGTTCGTTCACGCCCAGGCCCCGCAGCAAGGTCATCAGCTGGAAGGCCTTGGCGGTCGGCATCAGCTCGCGCCCCTCGCGCAGCAGGTATTTCTCGGTCAGCAAGCCCTCGATGATGGCCGCACGCGTCGCCGGCGTGCCCAGGCCCTTGCCGGCCATCGCATCGCGCAATTCGTCGGAGTCGACCAGCTTGCCCGCGCCTTCCATGGCCGACAGCAGCGTCGCCTCGTTGTAGCGCGCGGGCGGCTTGGTGACCAGGCCGTTGGCGGTGATCTTGTCGGTCAGGACCTTCTCGCCCTTGGCCACCGGCACCAGGTTGGCGCCGTCCTTGTCGTCGCCCAGGTCCTTGCCGTATACGGCCAGCCAACCAGGGTTGGTCATGACCTTGCCTTCGGTCTTGAACTGGTGGCCCGACACTTCGGTGTAGCGGGTGGTGACCAGGAACTCGGCGGCCGGGAAGAACACGGCCAGGAAACGACGCGTGACCAGGTCGTACAGCTTCTGTTCGGGCTCGGACAGGTTCTTCGGAATCACACCGGTCGGAATGATCGCGAAGTGATCCGAGATCTTGGTGTTATCAAAAATACGCTTGTTCGGCTTGACCCAGCCGCCCTTGGTGACCTGCTTGGCGAACTGGTTGTAGTTATTGGTCTCGGCCAGCGCTTCCAGCGTCGACTTCACGGTGCCGATATAGTCTTCCGGCAAGTGGCGCGAATCGGTACGCGGGTAGGTCAGCACCTTGTGCTTTTCGTACAGCGCCTGGGCCAGGCCCAGGGTGTTCTTGGCCGAGAAGCCGAAGCGGCCATTGGCCTCGCGCTGCAGCGACGTCAGGTCGAACAGGGCCGGCGCCATCGAGGTGGTCGGCTTGGATTCTTCGGTGACATTGCCCTGCTTGCCGCGGCAGGCGGCTGCGATCGAGTCGGCGGCGGCGCGGCTCCACAGGCGCTCGGCGCGTTTCTCCGGGTCGTTCTCATCCTTCTTGAACTTCTGGTCCAGCCAGCGGCCTTCGTAGACGCCGGCGGCGCATACGAACTCGGCGCGCACTTCCCAGTAGTCGCGCGGCACGAACTTCTTGATCTTCTCTTCGCGCTCGACCACGATCGACAGCGTCGGCGTCTGCACGCGACCGACAGTGGTCAGGTAGAAGCCGCCCTCTTTCGAATTGAAGGCGGTCATGGCGCGGGTGCCGTTGATGCCGATCAGCCAATCGGCTTCGGAGCGGCAGCGCGCGGCGTCGGCCAGCGGCAGCATCTCTTCGTCGGTGCGCAGATTGTTGAACCCTTCGCGGATCGCGTTCGCCGTCATCGACTGCAGCCACAGGCGCTTGACCGGCTGCTTGGCTTTCGCATTCTGCGCGATCAGGCGGAAGATCAGTTCTCCTTCGCGGCCCGCGTCACATGCGTTGATCAGCGTGGTGACGTCCTTGCGCTTGATCAGCTTGTTCAGCACCTTGAGGCGCGACTCGGTCTTGGCGATCGGGTTCAGCGCGAAGTAAGGCGGGATCATCGGCAGGTGGGTGAAGCTCCACTTGCCGCGCTTGACGTCGTGTTCTTCGGGCACCGCGATTTCGAGCAGGTGGCCGACCGCGGACGAGAGGACGTAGTCGTCCGATTCGAAGTACTCATCGTGCTTGGTGAAACCGCCCAGCGTCTTCGCGATATCGTTCGCGACCGACGGTTTCTCGGCGATGATGAGGGATTTGGTCATAGTGATTCTCGTGGTGCTATCTATATAGTGTGGGCCTCGCGCATCATACATGCTCGGGGCTCGACCGGTGAAATTCCGGCCATAGTGTCTGATTGGTAACAGTCGAAAACAGCGGCCAATGATAAGCGGGTTATCGCGCTCCCCGCAAGTACAGGTTTGCGCGCCGCCCTGGTGCGATGCCCATGCCAACCAACCATTTACCGCCCAACAATGGGGCTTGAGAAATGCAAAACGGGGCGTCAAGCCCCGTTCGGTATGGTCTGGCGAACGCGCCTCGCGCGCGGCGCTCAGTGCAGCAGCCGCGGCTCCTGCTCGTCGTCGTCGTCGAACAGGTCGTCGAACATCAGCGCGTCCGGTTCCTTGCCCTGGCTCCAGAGCACCATCAACACGATGATCTTGAGCTTGCTCAGGGCGATCGGCGACTCGTCGCAGGCCAGGGCGCGCTCGATGACGATCTCGCGCTGGATCGGACCCAGCACCTTGGCGCTTTCGAGGAAGGCGATGAACCCGATCGCAGAACTGCCCAGCTCGATATATTCTTCGTCCACGTAGTAGCGGGTACCGGTGGAAGCGTCGATCGTTTCGGGCAGCGGCGCATCGGTCAGCCCCGTCAGCCAGTCGAGCGCTTCGGAGATTTCGATGTCGTCGAAGCCGACGGCGGACAGCTTGCGAGCCAGGGCCGCCGGCTCGGGGCAGGCGTCGGGACGGTAGTACGTCTCGTAGAGATAGACCAGGATGTCGAACATAGTGACGCTACTGTAGCAGTTAAACTTGGAGCGGCACAAGTAGAGCGCGCCTGCCACGCTGCCCCGCGGAAAAAACGTTGTATGCAAGCCTTGTTCGTTCGTACAGCTTACTAAAAATCATTAAAAACAAGGACATACAATTCGTAAACTATCTGAAGTGAAGCACAAGTAATCTATCAATAGAGCATCGAAATCACCCCTTTGCGGGAGCGTTCAACGCCATATCCGCTGGACCCGGCCACCTGGCAATTGGGCCACCAGACCGGCCAGTTCGAGCCCCAGCAAGCGCCCGCCGAGCTCGCCCGTATCGCTGCCGAAGCGCGCGAGCAGGTCGTCCAGCGCCACCGGCTCATGGCCCAGCGCGCCGAGCAGGTCGGCGTCGGCGTTGCTTGCCGCAGCAGCCTGCGCGTACTGCTCTTGCCCCAGCGCGAGCAACGGCGACACCTGCATGGCCAGCAGGATTTCTTCCACCGTCTCGACCAGTTGCGCGCCGTCACGGATCAGGCGGTGGCAGCCCTTGGCCAGCGCCGAGTGGATCGAGCCGGGCAAGGCGAACACCTCGCGTCCCTGCTCGGCCGCCATCTGCGCCGTGATCAGCGAGCCCGACTGTGCCGCCGCCTCGACCACCAGCACACCCGCCGCCAGCCCGCTGATGACGCGGTTGCGGCGCGGGAAGTTCGCCGCCAGCGGCGGCGTGCCGAGCCCGTACTCGCTGACGAGGCAGCCCTGTTCGGCGATGCGGTGGGCCAGGGCCCGGTTGCGCGCCGGATAGACCCGGTCGAGGCCGGTGCCGACCACGGCGATGGTGGAGCCGGGGCCGCGCAGGGCGCCCTCGTGGGCGGCGGTGTCGATGCCCAGCGCCAGCCCCGAAACCACGCACAGGCCGGCGCCCGACAGCGCCGCGGAGAACGATTCGGCATCGGCCCTGCCCTGCACGCTGGCATTGCGGCTGCCGACCACGGCCAGCCGTGGCCGCGCCAGCGTCTCGAGGCGGCCGGCAATATACAGGAGCAGCGGTGGATCGGGGATCTGGGCCAGTGCCGCCGGGTACAGCGGATCGTGGCAGGTGAGCAGGTGGTGGCCGGGCTCGGCCAGCCAGGCCAGGGTGGCCTCGGTCAGCCTGGCCAGCTCTGGCGTGACAGGCGCGCACAGGGCCTGCGCCTGGCTTGCGCCCAGGTGCGCCGACAGCGCCGCCGGACCGGCGTCGAAGATCGCGCGCGGCGCGCCAAAGACCGACAGCAGCGCGTGGGCGCTGCGGCACCCCACCCCGCGCGCCTGCTCGAGGCGCAGCCAATCGGCGATGAGGGTGGCGCGCTCGGCTGTGGCTGGGTGGGGGTCCGTGTCTTGCACGGCGGGTTTACTCCGGTGATTTGGCCACGTCGCCCACTTCTGCGGGCGCCGACACCTGCATGATCAAGCCATACGAGACGTTCTTGAACACGCGGAAGATGAACAGGCTGCCGTATTGCTCGTCGGGCAGTTTCAACTGTTGCCGGCCCATGCCGAGGAAACCCCGGCTTTTTGGATCGGCCACCGTCTTCCCGAGATGATAGAGCTGCAGCACGGAGCCGACATCGAGTCCGTCAACCGTGCCCCGATTGACAGTGACGACCTGGCTCTGTCCGGCGTAGGTCACGCCGGCATAGATCGACATAATGCGGCCGTCGACCGCCTGCAGCGGCGCATGCGGCACATAGTTGCGCACCGGCGTCGGCGGGGCCGGCACCAGCAGGTCGCCCACGCCCATCTCCTGGACGGTGTCGCTCACCTGGAAGGTGTGGACGTCGACGCCCGGCGCGGCCGGCGTGAGCAGCTTGACGGTGCCCAGGTAGGCGGCTTCGTGCGCCAGCACCTTGCCGGTCTGCGGGTCGCGCAGCGGATTGCCTGGCCTGAAGACCTGGAAATTGGTTTCGCCGCCCAGTTGGCCGTGCACATAGACGCGGTCGCCCGTGCCCAGGAACACCCGGCCTTCCTGGGTGGCGGCGACGCGCGGCGCGCTGGCCAGTTCATTGGCCTCGACCACCAGCGGCTGGGTCAGGTAGGGCTCGATCGCGCCAGCCGGGATGGCCGGCACGGCGTCGCGGCCGATCGCTTCGCTGCGCACCTGGGGCGACAGGCGGGTCAGCGGCGCGGCGTCACGGCCGTCGCCGCTGCCCGGGCGTTCCAGGCTCAGGCGGCCGCGGGCACGGTCGAACCAGACGATCTGGCCCGGGTAGATCCAGTGCGGATTGCGAATTTCGGCGCGGTTCATGCCCCACACCTGGGGCCAGCACCATGGGTTCCGCAGGAAGGTGCCGGAAATATCCCACAGGGTATCTCCCTTCACCACGACATGTTTATCAGGAGCATCCGGGCGGAAGCTGCATTTGCCGGTCGCGGCAGGCTGCGCATGCGCGCTGGCGGCGCATGCAAGCAACGCCGCGGCAGCAGCACGGGCTACGACTGTGCTAAAATTTTTCATTGAAGACGTCCGTTAAGTGCGGCGTTAAAACCAGATTTGAAGCCGGTTTGAAGCTTTATCCATAGCTGGGTGCGAAACTGGCACCGCAGGCTGAACGGTCATCCCGTCCGGCCCATGGCGCCTGAAACAACACGACGTACTGCTCCCCGCGCACGGAAGGGTTGCCGTATAGAATCAAATTCTGCCCATAAATCCCTGAACTAGCAAGACAAACCGAGGTTTGCGCTTTGGGGCGTGTGGTGTTTTGCGTCCTCCCGTGTCCCACCCAGCCCCCTGGCCCAACCATAACCACACCTCCGAGATTCGACCCGATATGGCCTTACTTGACATCCTCCGCTATCCCGACCCACGCCTGAACAAGGTCGCCAAGCCGGTTACCGAATTCGGCACCGAGCGCCTGCGCAAGCTGGTCGCCGACATGGCGGACACCATGTACGACGCCCCTGGCGTCGGTCTGGCCGCCACCCAGGTGGATGTGCACGAGCGCGTCGTCACCATCGACGTGACCGAAGCCCAGGACCAGCTGATCGTCTTCATCAACCCCGAAATCACCTGGGCCAGCGAAGAAAAACAGGTCTACGACGAAGGCTGCCTGTCGGTGCCGGGCGTGTACGACGGCGTCGAGCGTCCGTCCCAGGTCAAGGTGCGCGCCTTCGACGTCGACGGCAAGGAATTCACGATCGATGCCGACGGCCTGCTGGCCGTGTGCATCCAGCACGAGATGGACCACCTGATGGGCAAGGTCTTCGTCGAATACCTGTCGCCGCTCAAGCGCAACCGCATCAAGGCCAAGCTGCAGAAGGAAGAGC
>Ga0265780_10004586_pt1 | contig 17733 bp, 15 predicted proteins | sample P1T30metagenome_FD_192432 | JGI IMG/M metagenome (GOLD analysis project Ga0265780, IMG submission 192432) | Plant litter microbial communities from East Loma Ridge, Irvine, California - P1 T30 | ecosystem: Environmental > Terrestrial > Plant litter > Unclassified | place: USA: California...
CCATCCTGGTCGAACTTCTGGTGCTGGTCGATCCTGCGGCCGCGACGGATTGGGCATATCGGTTGATAGCGGCGTTCGGTGGCATCGCGCCGACGATGGCGGCGACGCCTGCCCGGCTGCTGCCGTTGGTACGGGGTAACGACCGGGCGGTGGCACTGATCGTGGCGCATCGGCAAGCGGCGCTGGCGGCCCTGCGCGAGCGGGCGGTGCGGCGGCCGATCGTGGCGACGCGTTACGATCTGCTGCGCTATCTGCACCAATGCATGGCGTTCGATGGCGAGGAAGCGCTGCGGGTCTTCTTCGTCAACGCCCGGCGCGAACTGATTGCGGAGGAGGTGGTGGCGCGTGGCGGCCCGGCGGCGATCGCCGTGGAGCCCCGGGTGGTGATCGTGCGGGCACTGGCGCTGGCGGCGGCGGGGATCGTGCTGGTCCACAACCATCCCGGCGGCGACCCGACCCCGAGTGCCGCCGACCGACGCTTCACCCGCCGGCTGACGCTGGCGGCGGAATGTCTGGGTATCGAAGTGCATGACCACCTGATCGTCGCGCGTGACGGCCATCACCGGATCGACGTCGCCATGGTTGATTGATCCATTTCGGAGGATTCGCGTCGTTTCGTCCCGTTACGGGCCGACCGTCGACGATCGTCACCGAACCGTCATTTCATTGTCACCGATCAGTCGCGAAAGTCGCATCCAACCGTCATGAACCGCGCCTAACCGGCGTTGCGAGATCGGCGGCTGTTCCAGGTCGATCCCGGGCACACGCCCAGCCAAATCAACGATCGACAGGGAGTTCATTCGATGGCCAGCTTCAAGGCGAGCCGTATCCTGATGGCGGGCACCGCCTGCATGTTGCTCGCATCGTGCGACGGCGCCGACAGCGTCGCCTCGCCGGGCGAGGGGACTTTTCCTGTCGTGCCCGTACCTACGCCGACCGGCAGCCCCACCGCCACGCCGACGGCACCGGGCACGCCCGCGGCTTCCTGCCCGACCGGGCTGGCCGATGGCGGGGTCGTGGGGGCATTCCGCGCCTGTCGCCTGCCGCGCGTCATTTCGTCGGATCTGACCCTGCGCAAGCTGACCGGCGTCGCCTATGAAATCAACGGTCAGGTCGATGTCGGTATCGACGTCGGCGGCAACGGCCAGCGTCAGGGCGGCACCGCCGCGACGCTGACGGTCGAGCCCGGCGTCATCGTCTATGCCAACACCGACAACGCCAGCAACGACTTCTTGGTCGTCAACCGCGGCTCGAAGATGAACGCGGTCGGCACCGCGACCCAGCCCATCATCTTCACGGCGCAAGGCAATCTGACCGGCACCGTAACGGACGAGTCGCAGGGCCTGTGGGGCGGGATCATCATGGCCGGCCGTGCACCGATCTCGAACTGCAACCAGACGGTCGCCGGCGGATCGGCGGGTTGCGAGAACATCGTGGAAGGCACCACGACCGCCCTGTACGGTGGTGCGACCGCCGACGACAATTCGGGTACCGTCAGCTACGTCCAGATCCGCTATTCGGGTACGGTCATCAGCGCGAACAACGAGCTGCAGGGTCTGACGCTGGGTGGTACCGGTTCGGGTACGACGATCGATCACGTGCAGATTCACAATTCGTCGGACGATGGCATCGAAATCTTCGGTGGCCGCACGAACCTGAAGTATCTGGCGATGACCGGCGCGGATGACGACGCGTTCGATACGGATGTGGGTTGGCAGGGTTATGCCCAGTTCGTGCTGGCCGTGCAGAAGCCGAACAGCACCCAGACCGACAATTATGCGACCGAGATCGATTCGAACAACAACGAGGATGCGCTGCCCCGCCAGCGGTACAACATCTCCAACTTCACCTTCGTATCGACGACCGGCGCCACCAATGCCGTGATCCGCCTGCGTGGCGGTGCTGACGCACGCTTCATCAACGGCATCGTCACCGGCCCGACCGCCTGCCTGAACATCATCGCTGGTCTGGACAGCCAGGGCAAATCAACGATCCGGCTGGCGAACACGGCACTCGACGATCTCGGTGCCCCGGTCTTCAATTCGGTGGTCATGAGCTGTGCCAATCCGTTCGCGGCCACGACGGTCAACGACGTGACGGTGACGGTCGCCGAGCAGGAGGCGATCTTCAACGCCGGCACCAACAACGTGGCGCGGGCGACGGGCGTCCTTACCAGCGGCTATCTGCCGGCTGGTGTCGCCCTGACGACGACGGCGTTCGCAGCGGCGACGATCAATCCGTTCTTCGTCAACACGACCTTCATCGGGGCGGTCAGTGGGCCGAGCGACACGGCGTTCTCCGGCTGGACCTGCAATTCCAACCGCGCGAGCTTCGGTTCGGCCAGCGGCAGCTGCACCGCGCTGCCGACCGGCTGATATCCTTGCCGTGACGATCAGCGGGCGGCCGGGGGAGGCCGCCCGCCCCTCATTCTTCCTGCCGGGGCAGCCATGACCAAGACCTTCACCACCATCCTGCTCGGCACGACGATGCTGATGCCCGCGGCCGTCGCGGCCCAGTCGGCGCCGGCCGGTTCGCCGCCATCGGGCGGCGTCGTGTCGCCACAGGCAGGCAAGCCGGTCGACGACGCCGACCTGCGCAGTGCCACCCCCGGCGGCAATAACACACCGCCGATCGAGATATCGACGCCCGGCGGCGCGGACAGTGAAGACATCGTCGTCGTCGGCCGCAACATACCCGACATCGTCCGGGCCACGCCGGATGTGGTCAACGTGCTGTCGACCGCCGATATCGCGCGAACGGGAGAGGGGGACATCGCCGGTGCGCTGGCCCGCGTGCCGGGCCTGTCGGTGGTGGGCAACGGCTTCGTCTATGTTCGCGGACTGGGTGATCGTTATTCCTCGTCCCTCCTGAACGGTTCGCCGCTGCCCTCGCCGGAGCCGCTGCGTCGGGTCGTCCCCCTCGACATCTTCCCGACCAACGTCGTCGCCTCGGCGCTGGTGCAGAAGAGCTATTCGGTCAATTACAGCGGTGAATTCGGTGGCGGTGTCATCAATCTCACCACGCGCGCGGTTCCCAAGGAAACGTTCTTCCAAGTCGGCGGCTCGTTGGCGGCGGACACGGTGACCACGTCCGAACTCGGTTATGTCTATGACGGCGGCAGCCGCGACTGGACCGGGTTCGACAGCGGCGTTCGCAAGGTTCCCGGCTTCATCCGTCAGGCGGGTATCAACGGCACTTCGCCGTCCTCCTCGCAGATCACCGGGCTTAACAATGCGCAGACGACGCTGCTCCAGCAGAACAACCAGCTGCCGGCCAACTGGTCGGCGGAAGCAAGCTTCGGCACCTCCGCCGATTTGGGCAGCGTGCGCGTCGGTGTGATCGCCGCCGCAGCGATGAGCAATAGCTGGCGCACCCGCGATATCCGCCAGCAGCTGAGCGACGACGTCGATGGTGGCCTGGTCAGCGACTTTCAGACGGTGCTGACCGATAACCGGGCGATCGTGAACGGTTTGTTGGGGTTCGGGGCGGAATGGGGCGAGAACAAGATCCGCTGGACCAACCTGTATCTGCACGACACCGTCAAGCAGGGACGTCTGTCTGCCGGCAACCTCGCCAATTTCGGCATTCCCGGTCCCAGTGGCGTGCCGGAGATCATGCGGCAGAACACCAGCTGGTTCGAACGTGAGCTGTTCGACACGCAGCTGGTCGGTGAATTCAAGCTGTCCGACCAGTTCGCGCTCGACGCGCGCGGGGCCTATGCGAAGACGCGTCGCGACTCCCCCTATGAGCGCGGCTTCACCTACCAGTATTCGCCGACCGTCAGCGACTACGTCAACAATCTCGGCGGCAATCCGCAGACCGCCGATATTGCCTTCAGCGAACTGGACGAGCGACAGCTGTCGGGGCAGGCCAACCTGACCTGGAACGCCGATTTCGACCGGCCCTTCGCCCTGTCGATCGGCTATGCCTATACCGACACCACCCGTGATTCGAGCCGGTATACGTTCCGTTTCGTCGGACCGAACAACGGTGCGTTGAGTGGTCCGGCGATCCAGTTGCGCCCGGACTATCTGCTTTCCGATTTCGCGATCCAGACCTACGGGATCACGTTGCAGAACACGTCGACCGCGCAGGGTGCGGCCGCCTATGATGCCAGCCTGCGGGTCCATGGCGCCTATGCACAGGTCGAAGGCGAGATCGTCGACGGGTTGCGCGCCACGACCGGCATTCGTTGGGAAAAGGCGAACGAGCGGGTCCAATCGGTGGGGGCGCTTGGCTCGACCCGTTTGAACAACACCTACTGGCTGCCCGCGGTCACGATCACCTGGAACTTCGCGGCTGACATGCAGCTCCGGGGGCACATGTCAAAGACACTGGCTCGCCCGCAATTTCGCGAACTGGCGCCACAGCTCTATCAGGATTTCGAGAGCGACCGGATGTTCTTCGGCAATCCATTCCTGAAAGACTCCCAGCTCTATAACGGCGAGTTGCGCTACGAATGGTATTTCGCCAAGGATCAGCGCTTCAATCTGGCCGGCTTCTACAAGCGGATCGACGATCCGATCGAGGCGGTCGCGTTCTTCCCGGCCGGCGGCAGCACGCTTCAGACCGGATTCGCCAACGCGCCCCGTGCCAATCTGTATGGCGGTGAGGTAGAGTTCCTGAAATACGTACCGCTCGACACGTTCGGCGGTGATTTCTTCGCGACCCGACGCCTCGTCGCGATCGTCAATTATACCTACACGCATTCGGAAATCAGCGCGAACGACCAGTCGGTTGCCAGCCCGCTGTCGAGCGCGCTCAGCCCCGTCCTGCTGCCATCCAACCTGTTGTTCCGCGATGGAGCGCCATTGACCGGGCAATCGGATCACCTCGTCAATCTGCAACTGGGGATCGAGGACAAGGAAAGCCTGAGCCAGCTGACCCTGTTGTTCAACTATGCCTCGAACCGGGTCACCAACCGGGGGCCGGTCGCTGGCGGCGGCGGCATCCGTCAGCCGGATCTGATCGAACGGCCGGGCATCCGGCTGGATCTGGTCGCGCGGCAGGGGATCGCGATCGGGAACCGGCAGGTCGAACTGAAGGCGGAGGCACGGAACCTGACCGGAACCGGTTACCGCGAATTCCAGTCCTTCGACGGGGTGCAGGTCGACATCAATCGCTACCGTCTGGGTCGGGTGTTCAGCCTGGGCGCCAGCATCCAGTTCTAGGTACCGGCATCGCGTTCGCCTCGTTGCGCCGTCCGTGTCGCGGGCAAGTGTCTTTTTTGTCGGCATGGTGCATGTTCGCTGCTAGATACACGGTTAATGGCGAGCGGGTGGGCAGCAGGGTGATCGAGCAATGCGATTGAAGCTCGATGCGCGCGCGCGGCGGCTGTTGCGCCGCCTGCCCGTGGTGAATGTCTATTCGGTGGTAGAACTGGCGCTGATGGCCGGGCTGGCGGTGCAGTCCGCCCGGCTGTTGTGGGTGCTGGCGACCCCGGTCGGCCCGCTGGGTGACTGGCGGCCGGCGGGGGTGACGGTCCCGGGATCGCCGATCGCGCTGCTGACCAGTTTCGATCCCTTTTTCCGCCTGCAACAGACTGCAACCGGGCCAGCGACCGTCACCGCACTGCAACTGACGCTGTTCGGTATCCGGCTGGACGAAGCGACGGGGCGTGGTTCCGCGATCGTCGCCGGGCCAGACGGCGTGCAGCAGAGCGTCGCGGTCGGCGACGAGATCCAACCGGGCGTCCGCCTGAAGGCGGTGGCGTTCGATCATATCACCCTCGACCGGGGTGGCGCCGAAGAAGACCTGTTTCTCGACCAGTCCGGCCCGACCTCGTCCGCGTCGTCGGATACCGGGTCGCCTGCCGGCAGCGGACCGCCGGCGGATCGTCCGTCGATGCCGGGGCGGGGGAGGGAAGGCCCGCCGCCGCCACCCGGCGCAGGCGCGCGGAGCGTACCGGTCGCGCAGCTTCGTCAGGAGATCGGCTTCATCCCGCGACTGGACGGCGGTCGGATCAGCGGGCTGACCGTCCGGTCTCAGGGTAGCGGGCAATTGTTTCGACAGGCCGGCCTGCGCGATGGCGACGTCGTCACCTCGATCGCCGGGCGGCCCGTATCGGGGCCGGGCGATCTCGACCGGATCGCCTCCGATTTTTCCGGGGGCGGCAATATCCCCATCACCGTCGAGCGCGGCCAGAACACGCTGCCGCTCGCCATCACCATAGCGGCCCCATCTCGATGAAGTCTTTCTCGCTTGCTCCCGTCGCCCTGATCGCCGCGGCTGCTGCCCCGGTGGCGGCGCAGACCACGCTCAACGTCCGCGATGCGGATATCCGGGCGTTCATCGCCGATGCCGCGCGCGTCACCGGCCGCACCTTCATCATCGATGCCAGGGTGACGGGCAAGGTGACGGTGGTCACCGACCGGCCGTTGTCGCGGTCCGAATATTTCGAGGCGTTCCTGTCGACGCTGCGCGCCAATGGCCTCGTCGCGGTGCCGACGGGTAATGGCGCGCTGCGCATCCAGCCGATCGACAATGCCGCCTCGCAACCCAGCCGGATCGGCGCGGCGGGTGCGGCGCGCAACAGCTTCGTGACCGAGATCGTCCGCCTGCGCTCGATCGACGCGGCGAGTGCGGTGGAGACGGTCCGGCCGCTGGTCAGCGCGCAGGGGTCGGTCACCGCCAATCGCGGCGGCAACAGCCTGGTCGTGGTCGATTTCGCCGACAATATCCGGCGCGTGCGCGAGGTATTGCGCCGGATCGATACCGACAGCGCGGCGACCCGCGTGGTCGCGTTGCGCAACGCCAGCGCGCGCGAGATCGCCACCGCGCTGCAATCGCTGGCGGGTGGCGGCACCGGCGCGGGCGGCGGGGGTGGCAATGCCCCCGCGGGCGGTGGCGGCGGCAACGTCTCGGTGGTGGCGATCGAGAGTTCGAACTCGGTCGCGCTGCGCGGCGATCCCAGCAGTGTCGGGCGGCTGGCGCAGGTGGCGATCGACCTCGACGGCAAGGCGCGCAACGGCACCGACATCCGTGTCGTCTTCCTCGAAAACGCCGATGCCGAGCAGCTTCTGCCGGTGCTCCAGCAGCTTGTCGGGCAAACGCCCGATCCGGTGCAGGAAACCACCCTGTCGCGCGGTAATTTCCAGCAAAGCAACAGCAGCGGCGGCAATGGCGGCTCCGGGTTCACCAGCCAGCGGTCGCAGCCGATCCAGCCACCGACGCAGGTATCGGGCGGCGGGGGTGGTGGCTCGACTACCGCGGGTGGGCAGCAGGCGCCGATTTCTTCCGCCGCCAGTCGGGTACAGGCGGTCGTCACGCGGTTCACGGGCGCCAACGCGATCGTCATCGCCGCACCCTCCGATATCCAGCGCCAGCTGTCCGAGGTGGTTCGCCAACTCGATACCCGCCGCGAGCAGGTATTGATCGAAGCGATCATCGCCGAGGTATCCGACGCGACGGTCAAGCGGCTGGGCGCGCAGTTTCTGGTCGGCAGCCTGTCGGGCGGGGCGTTCGGGGCATCCACCTTCACCAACACCGCGCCCAACATCCTGTCGATCGCCGGTGCGATCGGGTCGCGGAGCATCGGTGGCACCGAGACGACGGTGGTCGGCAGCGACGGCACACGGACCACGACGCGCACGCCCGACCCGGCATCGGCGGCGTTGACTCAGTCGGCGATCAGTTCGATCCTGGGCGCCAGTGGCGGGTTCGCCGGCTGGGGTGGGCAGATCGGCGACACCATTTTCGGCGCGATCATCAATGCGGTGAAATCCGACAATACGTCTAACCTGTTGCAGGTGCCGCACATCATCACCCTCGACAACCAGCAGGCGCACAGCCTGGTGGGTCAGGAAATCCCGGTGACGACGGGCCAGGCATTGTCGAACAATTTCGACAATGCGTTCCGCACCGTGCAGCGCCAGAATGTCGGTATCCAGCTCGACGTTAAGCCACAGGTGAACGCGGGGGGCTCGCTGAAACTCTATGTGCGGCTGGAGGTGAGTTCGATCGCCGGCCCGGTATCCAGTGACAACAGCGAACTTATCCTCAACAAGCGCGCATTCGAGAACGTCTTTACCCCGGACGACGGGCAGATCACCGTGATCGGCGGGTTGCTGGACGACAACGAGCGGCGCACGATCGAGAAGATCCCGCTACTTGGGGACATTCCCGGAATCGGCGCGCTGTTCCGGTCGAAGGCGCGCAGCCGGACCAAGACCAACCTGATGGTCTTCATCCGCCCGACCATTCTGCGCACCGCCGCCGACAGTCGGCGTGTGACCGAACAGCGTTACGGCTATCTACGCGCGGTGCAGGGTTATGCGCAGCCGGGCGTGGAACCCTCGATCGATCAGCTGGTGCGCGATTACATGAATGCCGCGCCGCCGATCCCGTCGTCACCGATGCCCGGCAATATCGAGGACCCGAAAATCGCGGTGCCCATGCAGTCACAATCCACCATGTCGATCCGGCCGGAACGGAAGTGATTATCCGTCAGGGAAACGAACTGGAGCAGGTGGCGGTCGATCCCGTCTTGCCGGAAGCCGTTCTGGCGACTGCGACGGGGGCGAGCGATGTCGTCGTACCCCAACTGACGCTGCCCTACGGGTTCGCGCGCAAATTCGGCGTGGTGGTCCAGTCCACCGGGCCGGAGGGGCCGCTGACGGTGGCGTTGCGACAGGGCGCCGATCCGAAGGCGCTGCTGGAGGCACGGCGCTATCTGGCGAGGTCCTTCGACGTGGTCGCGGTCGAGGCGCCAGCGTTCGACCGGCTGCTGTCCGATGCCTATGCGATGGACGGGCAGGCGACCGCACTGGCGGCGGTCGGCATGGGCGACGAACTCGATCTGCTGGCGGGCGACCTGCCGACCGCGGAGGATCTGCTCGATACCGCCGACGATGCCCCCGCCATCCGCCTCATCAACGGCATCATCGCCGACGCGACGCGCAACGGCGTGTCCGACATCCATGTCGAACCGTATGAAAGCGGCCTGGTGGTGCGGATGCGGATCGACGGCGTGCTGCGCGAGACGATGCGGATGCCGCCGCACGTCGCCCCCGTGGTCGTCAGCCGGATCAAGGTGATGGCGCGTCTCGACATCGCTGAACGTCGCGTGCCACAGGATGGGCGCATGGGGTTGACGCTGGGGGGGAAGCTGCTCGACGTGCGCGTTTCCACGCTGCCGAGCCGGGCGGGCGAGCGGGTGGTGCTGCGTATCCTCGACAAGGACAATGCCGGTATCGATCTCGATGCGCTGGGAATGCCGCCGGCGATGCTGGCGATTTGGCAGGAGGTGCTGGCCGAACCCAACGGCATCGTCCTCGTTACCGGGCCGACCGGTTCGGGCAAGACGACCAGCCTCTATGCCTCGCTTCGCCTGCTGAACGACGGCAGCCGTAATATCCTGACCGTGGAGGACCCGGTCGAGTATGCGGTCGATGGCGTCGGCCAGACGCAGGTGAACCCCAAGGTCGGGCTGACCTTCGCCGCCGGGCTGCGCGCGATCCTGCGTCAGGATCCGGACGTGGTGATGGTCGGTGAAATCCGCGATCGCGAGACGGCGGAGATCGCGGTGCAGGCGTCGCTGACCGGGCATCTGGTGCTGTCGACCGTCCATACCAACGATGCGATCGGCGCGATCACCCGGATGCGCGACATGAAGGTGGAGCCGTTCCTGCTCGCCTCGACCCTCCGGGCAGTCGTCGCGCAGCGGCTGGTACGACGGCTGTGCCCGTCGTGTCGCAAGCCGGTGCCGGCGGCGGGCGGTGTCGCCTCGCTGCTGGGGATCGCACCGACCGATATCGTCTATGCACCCGTCGGATGCGATCAGTGCGGGCATAGCGGCTTCAAAGGGCGGATCGGCGTGTACGAGGCGGTTCGGGTGGACGATACGATCCGCCGGCTCATCAACGAAGGCGGCGATGAACACGCGATCGCAACGCATGCGTTCCGCCGCAACCCGGACCTCGCCACCGCCGCGCGCGATCTTGTCCGCGCCGGGCTGACCACGCCCGAGGAGGCGGTGCGGGTTTCGCGGCGTGACGCGACCGATGTCGAGCCGCTGCCGTTGCCCGAACCGACGATGGCATCCGAGGCCTAACCATGGCCGATTTCGATTACATCGCGATCGATACGCGCGGCGCGGAAAAGCGTGGCCACGTCGCGGCGATGGATATCGATGCGGCGCGTACCGCGCTGGACCGGCAGAAGCTGTACGTCGTCCGGATCGAACCGGGGTCGCCGCCGGTAGCGCGGGGCCGGCCGCTGTTCGGTCTGCAAATCGGTCGTGCGAAGATGAACGTGAAGCAGCTGACGCTGTTCACCCGCCAGCTTGCGACGCTCAATCGCGTGTCGCCGCTGGAGGAATCGCTCCGCACGATCACCAAGCAGACCGAACAGGAAAGCGTCCGCGGCATCGTCGCGCTGGTCCATGCCGGAGTGGTCGAGGGTCGGCGCCTCGCCGATTCGATGGCGCGTGAGCCGAAGAGCTTTCCGGCGCTTTACCGCGCGATGGTCGCGGCGGGGGAAAGCTCGGGGACGTTGCCGACGATTCTCGACCGGCTGGCCGCGCTGCTGGAACGGCAGGCGGAGATTCGCGGCAAGCTCATCACCGCGCTCGCCTATCCCGCCATCCTCGCGGTGGTGGCGCTTGGCGTCGTCACCGCGCTGATGATGTTCGTCGTGCCGCAGGTGGTGGAGCAGTTCGATACGGTTGGGCAGGAGCTGCCGCTGTTGACGCGGATGGTGATTGCGCTGTCCGACTTCCTCGTCGGCTGGTGGTGGGTGATGCTGCTCGCGATCCTGCTCGCGGCGGTCGCGGCGTGGCGGTTGCTCAAGGAGCCGTCGATCCGGCTGTCGTTCGACACCCGGTTGCTGAAACTGCCGTTGATCGGGCGGTTGCTGCGCGATCTTCATGCGGCACGGATGGCGCGCACGCTGGGAACGATGGTGGCCAGCCGCCTGCCGTTGCTCGACGGGCTGACGCTGACCGCAGGCACGATCCACAACCGGCGGTTGCGTGTCGCCTCCGACGATATCGTCGATGCGATCCGGGGCGGTGGCAGCCTGTCCGCCGCGATGCGCCGCGCCGGGGTGTTTCCACCGCTGCTCACCTATCTGGCCGCTTCGGGCGAAGCGGCGGGGCGACTGGACGAGATGCTGGAACGCGCCGCCGATTACCTGGAACGCGAGTTCGACCGCTTCACCGCGACCGCGCTGTCGTTGCTGGAGCCTGCAATTATCGTGGTGATGGGCGGCATCGTCGCGACGATCGTGCTATCCATCCTGTTGCCCATCCTCCAGCTGAACACGCTGGCCGGAGGTTGAAGAGGAAATTCATGCGTACCCATCACAAGAAACGGCCAATCCGCAACGGCTTCACGCTGGTGGAACTGATGGTCGTCATCGTCATCATCGGCCTGCTGGCGACGATCGTCGCGCTCAACGTCTTGCCTTCGGGCGACACCGCCCGCATCCAGAAGGCGAAGGCGGATATCGCGCAGATCGAGGGCGGACTGGAGCTGTTCAAGCTGCAGAACGTCAACTTCCCGACCACGACGCAGGGGTTGCAGGCGCTGGTCACCGCACCGTCGGGGCTCGCCGATCCGTCGCGTTATCAGCAGGGCGGTTACCTGAAGCGGCTACCCGATGACCCGTGGGGCCGACCATATCTTTATGCCTCGCCCGGCCAGCATGGTGAAGCCGATGTCTGGACTTACGGCGCCGACGGCAAGGAAGGCGGCGAGGGGATCAATGCCGATATCGGCAGCTGGCAATAGCCGGCATCCCTTAGCGACGGCTGGCTTCACGCTGGTCGAGCTGATGGTCGTCATCACGATCATCGGGCTGGCTTCCGCTGTGGTGGCCTTTGCGATGCCCGATCCGCGTGGGCGGGTGCTGGACGAGGGGCTGCGCTTCGCCGCCCGCGTCCGTGCCGCGCGCGACATCGCGATCGTCGAGGCGCGGCCGGTCAGCCTGTGGGTGACGGGTGGCGGCTATGGGTTCGATCGGCGGATCGGCGGGGCATGGACGCCGGTCGCGGACAAGCCTCTACGCGTGGAGCGCTGGTCGGACCAGACACGTGCGGCCCTACCCGATGCCGGCGGGCGGACACGGGTGACGTTCGACCCGACCGGCGTGGCCGATCGCAATGTCGATATCCGTCTGTCGCGGCGCGGCGCGGACGCGCTGGTCCGGATCGGCGCCGACGGCGAGGTGCGTGCCGATGCGCAATAGCGCGGAGAGGGGCTTCACCCTAATCGAGATCATGGTCGCGCTGGCGGTATTCAGTCTCGCGGTGCTGGCGCTCGTCCGGCTGGAAAGTGCGACGGTGCGTGGAGCCGGCCTGATCGACGAGACGACCGCCGCCCAGATGGTCGCCCGCAACGTGGCGCTCGATGCCCTGACCGAGGCCCAGCCGCCGGCGCCCGGCCGCAGTAACGGCAGCGAGGTGAACGGTGGCCGCACCTGGCAATGGACCCGGCAGATATCCTCCACCGGCGAGGCGACGGTGGTGCGGATCGATGTGGCGGTCGCCAACCGCCGTGGTCAGATCGTCGGTCGGGTGATGATGGTTCGGCCGCCCAGTGCCGCCACGATCGTCGGGGTGGCCTCGTGACCCGGCGACGTTCGGTCGGGCACGACGTGATACCCTCAGGGCGTCCCGGCGAACATGGCTTCACGCTGGTGGAGGTGATGGTCGCGCTGATGATCTTCGGCATGATCGCCGCGGCGGGCGTCGCGATCCTGTCGTTCAGCATCCGGGCGCAGGCTGCCACCGCGGCGCGGCTCGACGACGGATCGGCTCTGGCCCGGACGATATCGGCACTGTCGGCCGATCTTGCCCAGGCGATGCCGCGGGCCGCCCGTGACGAGGGCGGTACGCTGCGCCCCGCGTTTATCGGTGAGGCAGGCACGCTGATGCTGGTGCGTGGCGGCTGGACCAATATCGATGCCGCCCCGCGCGCGACCGAGCAGAAGGTCGGCTGGCAGATCGTCGACAACGCATTGGTCCGCAGCGGCTATCCTCAGATCGACGGGGCCGCGCCGCTGCCACCGGTGCCGATGCTGGGCGGCGTGCAGGCGCTTCGCCTGCGTTATCGTTATGCCGGCGCATGGAGCGACCGGTGGGACGGGGCGGGGGGCGTGCCGTTGCCACAGGCGGTGGAGATGACGATCGACCGGGCGAACGGCGTCAGCTGGCGCACGATGTTTTTGGTTGGAACAGGCTATGGCGCCACCCTCCAGCCTGATCCGTCGCCGAGCGGTACCGCCACCCCCAGTCCGACGCCGACCGCCAATGCACGCTGATCGCGAACGCGGCGCGGCGTTGCTCACAGTCCTGATGCTGGTCGCGGTGATCGCGGTGATGGCGGGGACGGGGCTGGAGAAGCTGCGCCTGTCGACGCGCCTGGCCGGTAACGCCGCCGCCACCGAGCAGGCGCGTGCCTATGCGGTGGCGGCAGAGGCGATGGCGGCGGTAAAGATCGGCGGACTGCTGTCGGCCAGCCGCCAGCGCGTGACGCTGGCCGGCGGGTGGAGCGGGCGGCCGTTCGGCCTGCCCCTGCCTGGCGGCGGGATCGCCACCGCGCGCGTCAGCGATGGCGGCAACTGCTTCAACCTCAACGGGCTGGTCACGCAGGTAGCGCCCGGTGTCTATGCCAGCTACCCGACGCAGCGCGTCCAATTCGTCCGGCTGATGCAACTGACCGGTATCCCGCCGCAGGTGGCCGAACAGGTCGCCGCCGGCGCGTCCGACTGGATCGACAGCGATAGCGACCAGCAGGGCAACGGGGCGGAGGACGGTGCCTATACCGGGCAGCAGGTCGGGTACCGTACCTCCGGCACGCTGATGGCCGATCCCAGCGAACTGCGCGCCATCGCGGGGATGACACCCGATATCTATGCGCAGATCCGGCCCTGGGTCTGCACATTGCCGATCCCCCGACCCTCGACGATCAACGTCAATACGCTGCTGCCCGAACAGGCGCCGCTGCTGGCGATGATGGCCCCCGACACCCTGTCGGTCGATGGCGCCCGGCAACTGCTGCTGCGCCGGCCGCCTCAGGGATGGGGCAATCCTGCCCAATTGTGGCAGGGCGTGGCGCAACCGGCCGATGCCATCAGCCAGACGAGCAGCAGCACCAGCTGGTTTGCCCTGGCGATCGACGTGGATATTCCCGGCGCTCAACTGGAAGAACGTGCATTGATCGACGCAACCACTCTTCCCGTACGGCTCGTGGCACGGCAATGGGGGGAGGACACGTGACCACCTTGTTGTTCCTTCCCGCCGGTGATGCCGGTTTCCGCTGGATGCGCTTCGGTGACGCAGGATTGCTGGCGCGTGGTGAGGGGATTCCCGCCGGTGACGAGCCGGTGGTCGCGGTCGTACCCGGCGATGCGGTGACGCTGCACTGGGCCGATCTGCCCGCCCGCTCCACCGCCCAGGCTGCCGCCGCCGCGCGTATCGTGGCGGCGGAGGCCAGCGCAGCCCCGCCGGGCGAACTTCACGTCGCGGTCGGTGAGGCGGAAGGGCGTGGCGACGGCACCGACCGGGCGATCGCGGTGGTCGGCGCGGCGGCGATGCGCGACTGGATGGACATGCTGGCGCGGGCGGGGGTCGATCCCGTCGCGCTGGTACCCGCGCCGCTGTTGCTGCCCCGACCCGAAGAGGGGTTCGTCCAGGCCACCGTCGCGGGACAGGCGCTGGTGCGGGGACGGACCAGCGGGTTCGCCGACGAGGCGCCGTTGACCGAGCTGGTCACGCGGGGTGAACCGCTGACCCCGATCGAGCGTGAACCGCTGGATGCGGCACTGGCGGCGGCGGCGGCGTCACCGGCTCTCGATCTGCGACAGGGGCCATTCGCCCGGCGCCGGCGCTTCGCGATCGACTGGCGGTTGATCCGGCGGCTCGCGGTGCTGGGTGCCGCCATTCTGGGCGTGACGTTCGCGATCTCGCTGGTGCGGGTGGCGAAATACAGTTTTGCGGCGGACGCGCTCGAAGCACGCGCCGATGCCCTCGCCGCCACCGGCCTGCCTCGTGGTGAGACGGTGACCGACGCCGATCGTCAGCTGGGTGAACGCAGCGGCCGGGTGATCGGACCGGGACTGGGCTTCTCGACCACGGTCGCCGCTGCCTTCGCTGCCGTGCGGAACGTGCCGGGGACCGAGGTGACCGCGATCGACTTCGCCGCCAATGGTGACCTGCGGCTGACCGTTTCGACCGAGCGGGAGGCGCTGGCGACCGACCTGAAGCGCGCGCTGGAAGCGGCAGGCTTTACCGTTCGTGCCAGCGTGTTCCAGTCCGCTGGCGGGCGTGTCAGCGGCGAATTGACGGTGAGCGTGCGATGATGGCCCTGCGAAACTGGTTCGGGGGACGATCCCCGCGTGAGAAGCGGTTACTGCTGGTGATGGCGGGACTGGCGATCGTCACGATCGTCTGGGGCCTTATCCTGCGACCATTGGGCGATGCCATGGCCGGTGCGCGCGAACGCCACGCCGCGGCGGTCGTGCGGTACGGCGAGACGGCGGCCCGGGTGGAGGCATTGCGCGACGCACGGGCGGCACGCGTGCCGTTGCTGACCGGATCGCTGGCGGATGCCGTGCGGGCGCGGGCGGAGCAGGCGGGTTTCCCACTCGCCAGCCTCGATCCCGCCGGCAATGACGGCGTCAGCGTATCGATCCAGTCCGCCCGCGGGGCGGCGTTGACGGCGTGGCTGGCCCGGCTGGAGCGGGCCGGGATCGTCGTCGAGGGTGCGACACTGACCGACAATGGCGACCGCACCGTCGCGGGCCGGATCATGCTGCGGCGGCGCGCGGCATGAGGCGGGTGCGGCTCGCCACCGGTCCGGCGGCGTTGTTCGGTGCGATGCTGCTGATCGCCCTCGTGATATTCCTGCCGATGCGGCTGGTACTCGGCTGGGCGGGCGCGGGGGAAGCGGGGCTGTTGGCCCGCTCCGTCACCGGTACGATCTGGGGTTCCACCCTGCGCGAGGCGCGATTCGGCGATCTCGCGCTTGGCGACGTGTCGGCGCGTTTGTCGCCGTTGCCGCTCCTGGCGGGGCGCGCGGCGGTGGCGATGGCGGGTCCCGGTGGTGCCGGCGCGCCGCCGATGACAGGCACCGCGTTCGTCAGCCGCCATGGTTACGGCGTCGATGGAATGACCGCCCGGATCGCCACCGGTCGCGCATTTCAGCCATTGCCGGTCACCGCGCTCGATCTCGACGGGGTGACGGTGCGATTCGAAGATGACCGCTGTGTAGCGGCGGAGGGGCGCGTGCGGGCCGCGCTGGCCGGCGAAGTCGCGGGGATCGGCGTGCCCGCATCTGTATCGGGCGAGGCACGCTGCGATGCGGGTGCGCTGGTGGTGCCGCTGGCAAGCGCGGCAGGAACCGAAGCGATCGCGTTGCGGATCGGAGGGGACGGCCGTTACCGTGCCGACCTGTCCATCCGTCCGACGGACCCTGCCGTCGCGACCCGACTGGAGGCGTCGGGCTTCGTTCGCGGTGGTGACGGATATGTTCTTTCGGTCGATGGACGCTTCTGACCGCTTGACGTCGATGGGTCGCTACCGCTAGGGGCGCGTTTCTTCGTGGCGACCGTAGTTCAATTGGTTAGAGCGTCGGCTTGTGATGCCGGAAGTTGCGGGTTCAAGTCCCGTCGGTCGCCCCACCTTCTTCCCGGACATGCGCGATGACCACCGATTGGGGCTTTCCCGATTTCGACGACCATGAGGGCGTCCACCTGTTCACCGATCCGGTGTCGGGGCTGAGGGCGGTCATTGCGATCCACTCCACGAAGCTGGGGCCTGCCGCTGGCGGTGTCCGCTTCTGGCACTATGCCGACAGCGACCGCGCCATCACCGATGCGCTGCGCCTGTCGCGCGGCATGAGCTTCAAGAACGCGATGGCCGGGCTCGACCTGGGTGGCGGCAAGGGCGTCGTGCTGGCGGCCAACCCCGGCGATACCATCACCACCGAACAGCTCGAGGCATTCGGTCGCGTCGTCGAATCGCTCGGTGGCCGGTACGTGACGGCCGAGGATGTCGGCATGTCCGAAGACCGGATGAAGGTGATCGCGGGCCAGACCCGCTACGTCTCCGGCCTGCCTGTCGCCAGCGGCGCGGCGGGGGGTGATCCCGGCCCCTATACCGCCCACGGTGTCTATCTGGGGGTGAAGGCCGCCGCCGCGCGCGGACTGGGTGCCACCGATATGAAGGGCGTGCGCGTCGCCGTGCAGGGTCTCGGCTCCGTTGGCGGCGGTCTGGCGCGGCTGCTGGCGAAGGACGGCGCAGTGCTGACGCTGGCCGATGTCAACGAGATGCGGGCCGAATCGCTCGCCGCCGAACTGGGTGCGACTGCCGTTCCCGCCGAGGCGATCCTGATCCAGGACGTCGATCTGTTCAGCCCCAACGCGCTGGGGGCGATCCTGACCGAGCAGTCGATCGCCGAACTGCGCGCGAAGGTCATCGCGGGCGGGGCCAACAACCAGTTGGCTACCCGCGCCGATGGGCTGCGCGTGCATGAGCGCGGTATCCTCTATGCGCCCGATTACGTCATCAACGCCGGTGGTATCATCAACGTCGGCCTGGAATATCTCGGCCATGGCGACGAGGCGGAGGTGATGGCACGGATCGCCAAGATCCCCGCCCGCCTGAATCAGGTATGGGACGAGAGTGACCGCAACGGCCTGCCCGCTGCCGATGTCGCCGACCAGATCGCCAAGGGGCTGATCGGGCGCTGACATTCCCGGTTTTCGACGAAAGTGGGGCGTGACCCGGCGATG
>Ga0265780_10004587_pt1 | contig 17730 bp, 19 predicted proteins | sample P1T30metagenome_FD_192432 | JGI IMG/M metagenome (GOLD analysis project Ga0265780, IMG submission 192432) | Plant litter microbial communities from East Loma Ridge, Irvine, California - P1 T30 | ecosystem: Environmental > Terrestrial > Plant litter > Unclassified | place: USA: California...
GTTTGAGAGCCTGCAAGAGGTGGGACAGAGGCCGGCAATGTACGCATCAGCTGCTACGCAGACTTGTATCACAACCTTTGTGGTCAAGGGTATGCAGACAGTGCGGAAGCCGTTGATCGACGAGAAGTCCGAATCTTTTCTGCTTTCGAAAGGCTCTAAGATCACCTCGTTCTTGTGCGAAGCTTCCAACGGGGATGTATGGAATGTCAGCACCAGCGGCGTGGAGAAGCGGGTACGAGGTGAGTAGAAGACCAGCACTCTAATTGATTGTCAGCGATGATCGATTCTAATTCCGTCAAGCAGATGAGCCTGTAGTTGATGGGGAAGAAAGTACGGACGAGACGGCCGCAAAGAGAAAACGAAGGTCCACTCGAAACCAGCTTAGTTACAGGCAGCCGTTCGCGAGAGCGGACACTATGCCTCGTTTTCTTTTCCTGCATGGCCGGAGGATACCAGAAAATCCGAATAATCCCTGGCCGACCGGATATGTGCGTCTCGATCGAAGTAATGGAGGAACGATTTTTCGGACCGACGATCTGAACTCGCCCACCGAAGTCACACACCTGAAATCCCTAAGTGAGTCTTCGCACGCATCAAAAGGGAATGCCGACTGATACAATCAGAGGCCATACTGTGGCATTAGTGCCAATTCGGGTGGATGCTGGATACCTTACATGAAGACAAGGACGCTTTTACAGTATACCACGTTGCAGAAAACTGGTCTTATGGTCGTGAAGAAGACTACTCTACTTCGTTCACACCCTTCACATACAAGGTGCGCGTAGACGACTTCGTTAAAGGCACTTCGAGAGCATGTACCTTCAGCTTCACGAAGCCAGACCGCGGTCGCACGCAATACCGAGGACGATGTCAGAGCCGCGGCAGAATACGAGAAGCAGATTCGACACTACAACGAGCTGAAACGCAAGAACGGTGGCCGTCTGACTTTCCGACAGGATGTAGAGTTGGTGAGGATAAAGCGCGCCGAACAAGCGAGACTGGCACCAAAACGGTAGCGTGATTTGTGCGCGGAGTTGCGAGACTGAATTGAGTGCTTTGATCGCAAGACTTTTGCGGTCACAGTTCTGAGATTTCTCATGGTCGTTAAGGCCGTGAAGAAGAACCCGAACGTGGAAGCGGGGCATGTACTTTAGCATGGGTTTTCATTTTCCAGCACGCTTGGTTGTGCATCGAACGAGTATGAAATAGCTCTTCCTACTATACAAGAGGCAAGAGTGAACGAATAATTGCTCAGCACTTCTCTCCGTTCCAATCTCCTGGCCACTTAGCCGCTCGACGCATGATCCATTGTGAGCATCCGAAGGTGATATTCGTGACGGCTGAAGTTCTCAGATCGCGTGATGACAGAAAGTTTCCCCAAGACGGAGGTTTTGAATAGGGACGGACGGGAGACCGAGCTGATCGGCGTGCAACGCAGAGCGAGCGATGTCGAGTTACGTGTGCCCCGAAGGGAAGTGTGAGTAAATAGAGCTTGCGGTGCTCTAAGATGTCGTCGTCCTTCATCCCATTTGCACATCACCATCGTGGTCGCCATCTTTGTCTCCACCATGCCCGCTACCATCTCTCTCATCCTCACCGGTGCTGTATTCGTAGCTTCCATCATCCTCACCGTCTTCATCAATCATCTTGTACTCCACCTGACACTTCCGCGCATAACACCCCTTCTCACTTCCATCGCCTTGCCCGCCGATGCCGATCCCGGCGAACATTCCATGGTCCATCTGCTCAATGACCTTGTCGATGTCGTGTTTGAATTGCCCGCCATCAATCTCTCCGCCGTCATACATGAGTTTCTTCGCTCTTGCATTGGCGTGCTTGACGGTGCTGTGCACAGAATCGATTCGGAAAACTCCTTTGTTCAGGTCGAAATCCTGAGAAGTGGGGTAGCGTGTATCGGTGACAATGTACACCCCGAACGACGAGGCACCACTAGCTAGCGTGGGAAGCGATTTTGGCGACGACGGAGGCGAATGTGTTCGTGGAGTGGGCGTGCGATCCTTCACCATTGTGGTGTCCGTGGACGAGATGGGCCGTCCGTACGTATTCGCCACCAAGCTTGAACAGCGCCAGCGTCTGGCAACGAGGATGTTCAGAATGATTATCACCGCAGGCAACGTCGTAGGCAAGTAGAGTACTTGAAAGCATAAAAGGCAGCCATAGAAGGGATGGGTCAAAAAGTCGTATGGCCAAGCCGGTGGCGGAATTCGTAGAAAAGCCTAGAACATGCTCGTCGGTCATGCGCCGAGAGTTAACTACCGGGGCAGGAGCATGTACCTGCCGGACCACCATTGTCGCATCTCCTTCTGATAGCGAGAAAGGTTGTGGTTTTGTGGTAGGAACGCTGTGAGTGGCTCGGCTTTCTTTTGCGCAAGGCAGGTGGAGCCATGGCTCGGAGCAACATTGGAAGTGTCGGCCTCTGCATCCGCCACTGTTCGTCATCTTTACAGAAATAGTATGTAAATACAAAACGTTGTTGCTCACGTGCGAACATCGAGTTTACTCCGAGAAATGCCTGGCTGTCTAGTACGTTAGTAGCACACGAACCGGGCTCTTGCCCTAGGATGCAGCACTACTTGTTGGCGACCAAGCACATGTCAAAGTATCAGGAAGACTTTATTAATCTCGGGCGTGAAGCAAAATCGTGCTTGTTGGAAGCGTCACGCTATTTTTATACACTAAACTAGACAACTCAACTTCTTGGCCGCTAGAGTGCAATCTACACAAGTGCATGCAGGGCTGAGACGATCGAATCTGCAGGGTACCGCCATGGAAAAGATGAAATTTGCGTGGAAATTCGGACGCTAAGATGGAATTCATGCCGAAGAGCATATTTGAATTATGCAAATGCTAGTCAAAGCAACCCAACTGTCATCACCGGTTCCGCCCAGCGCCACTGCTAACGATGTTTCCCTATTATACAGAAGATGTTAAGAGAAGAGAAAAGCCAACCGAATCGTCTGTACGTGCCGATTCGGTTGCTTTTCGGATAGTAGATTTTCGATCACGTGTATAGCCATTATACCGTCTCCGTACTTTCAACGATCTATGCATCCGTAGCTGCTTGCCCTTCGCTGGCTGGCTTCGCCTGGCGCTGCTCTTGCTCCAGGCTCTTCTCTTTCACCTGGTCCTCCTTGACCTCAATCGTTGGCGGCGTATCACTGGCCCCTGCCGGCTCGGCTTGCTGAGTCTCGGGGTTGCGTCCTTCCACATCAGGGTGTGGAGGTGCGACACCCTGAGCCTCGGACTCCTCCTCGCCGTGCGAGTCTACCAGACCTTCGTAGATCTCATTGCCCTGCCCGTCGACGACACGCGTTCGCGTCTCGTAGCGGGTCTTGAAGCTGACTTTTCCTGCGAGTGCTGCCACCTCTTCTTCGTCCAGAACGCGGCCGTTCTCGTCGCGGTACTCGATGCGCTCTTCCTTTGAGACGACTGGCAAGTCGGCAGGGACACCCTCTGGCGGAGGAGAGACCGCAGCTTGCTCTGAAACTACCGGTTGGTCCTGTGGGACCTCTACGTTTGGCTGCTGCTGGTATACTTCCGCAGCTGGCTGTGCAGGGGCAGGGTTTGCAGAGGAAGGCGCAGTTGAGATAGAAGGGACTTCGTCTGTATTCAACTTGTCGTACGCCGCGTACTAATTTCTAGTCAGAGATGGTCGCAAAGAGATGGAGAAGATCTTACCGAGTCAAGGAAGTTGTTGCAGTCCCAGTCCCAGCTGCTGAACAGCTTGACGGTGTTGCATTGGTCCTTAGTCCATGCATTTCCATAAGCAAGAGGAGCATACGCGGTGAATACCGTGATAGCAATGGCAAGAAATCCAACAGCAGCTGCTTGGCTAACCACTGGATACTTCTTCAGTCCCAAGCCATTGAACCGGTAACTCGCGAAGTCGTACATCTGGCAGAGTGCGAGAATGGCGAAGTAAAGAGCGGGCAAGTAGTGATGCAAGAATAGCTGACGAGCCATCAGGAAGAATGGAAAGTAGTGGAAGAACCAGCCGAGAATGCTCGTACCAACTTCGTAGTCGAAGCGCTTGAAGGTGACGTTGTCATAGTCACGGAAGCCACGCTGCCATCGGATTACAGCAAGTGCCTTGATACCCAGATAGAGGACAATGAGGGCAGTGGAAGTCCACCAGATGACAGGGTTACCTATAGGGGTGTTAGTGTGTACGATGGTTGGGATTTTAGCCATGGAAGTGCTCACCTATCAGGTAAATTTGCCTGTTGTGCTTGCCCCAGAAGTTAATTCCACGGCCCAGAATGGGCCACGAAGGTGGACGCGAATCCCACGCATGAGACTCAGTGAGACCTGCATTCGTCTTCCACATAACCTTCTGAAGTTCCCAGAACTTGCCAAAGAAACCCGGGTTGCGGTAGTTGACGCGCTCGGCGGTCTCATCCATCTTAGGATGAACATTGCCCTCAATGTACCATATGCTGTTCGGAAGAGTTCCACCACGAGCGCAAGTGACCTCCTGCTGCTCGAAGCCCCAATCGGGCAGCTTGACCTTGTGGCTGAACAAGACACAGCCAGTCATGAGATGAACGAGCCGGAACTTGGTCTGAATGGTGCGAACACGCTTCTTTGCCTCTGATCCGTCGGAATGAGACTTAACAATTTCGATTTTGAACAGATCGTTGGCATCGCCTTCAAATCCTTCGTAGCCGTAAGCTGAGACCTCGTTCTGCCAGTCGGCTTCAGTAACAGGCGCGCGGACATCGTGTGTATGGAGACGGCGGTCGGTGGTGATGTGGTAAAGCTTAACGACCGCACCATCCTCGACGAATATAGGACCCATGTCATCCCAGGCCTTGGGACTCGTCAAGTTAGGGCCGGTGTAGTCTTCGGGCATAAAAGGCAGAGTCTGGTTCTCCATGATCCAGATGTTGTTCTCGTCCTTGTGGGGATAGAGAGTGATCTGCTGCTGCTTGCTACCACCTGGGTACATGTGGCTGTGGGAATGCAGGTATCCTCCCTGTGTGTTCCAGTGGCGGAAGGACACGCGGCTCCCATATGCGACGTCAGCAGGAACATCCTGCATGCCCTTGGAGTTCAGAGTAGCCTGGAATTCGGACGACATGAAGCCGTCACCATCTCCTGGGTTGACCAGGCAGACAAAATGGATCGCAAACATAGCCATGTAGAATGTCACCGGGATAACGACCAGACAAAACAGGCGGGCGAAGAAGTGCTTGAACCAGAGGCGAGGTGTGACAGTCCTGGTGTCTCCGAGCAGAACCCAGAGTTGTATCAGAGTCAAGCTACCGACCCAGGCAATGGTGAACAAGCCAACCCACTTCACGCTGACTGTCGCTCCGAGTCCAACACCTGTCGCCGCCAGCCAGAACCACCAGGACGGTTGGAAGGCCTTTGAAGGGCCTTGTTCGTGCTGGTTTGTGAAGCTTGTCCACGCGAGCGCGGTGATGGCCGTGAAGATGACGAGGGGCGAGTCGAGGAGAATGAGGCGGGACTGGGTGACGAGCGCATTGTCTGAGATGGTTAGTCCGGGTCCAGAGGCTTGCAAGATGTAGACATACCGAAGATAACGAGACCCGCTCCCAAAGCAGCAGTGGTTGTACGGCAGCCCGCGGCCTTGAGGGTGAGGAACATGGTCGGGATGGTAAGAACACCGCAGATGGCAGGTAGCATACGCATGGTGACATAGGGCACGTTGGGTGCTAGGTAGTCCATGCCAATGTCCTTGAAGTCGAAGTTGCCGTCAAATCCGCCCAGCCAGCCCGCCAGCGTGATGAGCAGCTTAGCAAGCGGAGGGTGTACATCCATAAAGAATTTGCCCTTGATGTACTTGGTCGCGAATCCGCCGAAGCTGAGATGACATTAGCATCTTTCTGTCACATGCAAGGACTCGACATACTGGACTTCATCAAAGACCACGCTGCTTGGCTGCGCTATCCTGAACAACCGGACAACTGACGCTACAAGAAGCAAGAGACCGAGGAGTTGCCAGTCCGAGCCGGGCAGGTTGAAGATGTCATGGTCCTTGACGCCCTCAGACGTGTAGCCCACGGGCTTCGTTGCCTTCGTCTTCTGCTGCTGCTTGCGACCATTCGGCGCGGGAGATCTTGCTGGTGAGCGCGCGGGTGAGCGCGAGGGCGATTTCCCTGAGCGGCGCGTGTTCGGCTTCTCGCTCAGGTACTGATTGGACGCCGTTTGGCTCGCCATGATGGCGTCTGGCAAAGTCGTGGTACTGTCGATCAGGCAGAAGGCTGGAAGTAGTGTGGAGTGGTGGAGAGCTCCAAGTCTGTGGAAAGAAGCAACGTAAGCTCCCTAGAACATCAAGGAGAGTTAAAGAGAGTACGAAGAAGAAACACGAGCAATTGCAGGGCGGCAGGCAACGCAATGCTTTCAGCAGCCAGGGGGCAGACAGTCCCGCGATGAGTGGAGAGATGACCCTTGTCCTTGCAGGATCTCCAAAAGTCCACGGTGTCGTCGCGGCGTTGACGCTAGGCCAATCGAGCGCGAGCGCGAGGGATGAGAGCTGAGAACAAGTGGATGCGCACGCAGCCTCACGCGATTTGTACTGATCTCTTAATGTCAAGCCGCCGTCGCTGACGTAGAGGAGTACGATTGAAGTTGACAGCTGTTGAACTGTCTCAAGCCTTCAGCCACTGCGGGTGTTTCGAAAAAGAAGCGGCACGTGACTGTGGCTTGATTTGTGGCTGCATTAGCGTGCCAAGCCCAGATTTTGTGTCAACGCGCTCGCAAGCTCACCTCCGCACCCTCTCCGACTTCGATAAACATCATCAACACGACCGAATATGGCAAACCCAAGCGGCGACAAGACCGCACCTGAGCTCTTGGAGCTGACCGTCAAGGCCCCGGACAACCTCGTGATACCTCCCCTCGCTGTGCGCGAAAGTATCGCAAAGACCGCCGACTACATCAGACGCCGCGGCGATGGCCTGCTTGTCCAGCTGAAGGCGCGCGTCAGCGCTGATCCCGCTAAAAGTAACGTCTCATTCGTCATGGAAGATGACCCTTACAACCCTTACTTCGTCTGGTTTACGCAGCAGATCCTCGAGGGTAAAGGCAAGACGAACCAGAGCGCGCAACAAGTGGTCGACAACAAGCCCAAAGGACCGCCAGAGCCCGAGAAGTTTCGCTTCTCGGCACGCATGCCCAACATCAGCGCAAAGGACCTTGATGTGTTGAGGTCGACGGCTCTCTGGACTGCTCGCGTGGGCGAGAACTGGCTCAAGGAGTTGCGCAACCGTGAGGCTGGCAACCCTCAGTTTGAGTGGTTGCGCCCTAACCACAGCTTCTTCCAGTTCTTCCGATCTCTCGTCGACCAGTATAAGATACTGCTCGAGGAGGAGCAGACGGTCGAAGCTCGCATTGAGGAGCTGCAACTCAACATCAAGAACCGCTTCCACATCCTTGATCGCGCCAAGCAGCGTGCCGCGTATGTCAAGTTCGTCACTGCACAAAAGGAGAAAGAAGAGAAGAAGGCCGAAGACGAGAAGAAGGAGTATGCTACCATCGATTGGCACGACTTCAACGTCATCGCTACAGTCCTGTTCGATGAGGTCGACGACAACGCAGATCTTCCTCCGCCAGCGCTTCTCAACGATCTACAGTCACAGTCGCTTGAGCAGAAGGCCATGGTCTCGCTGTCGACTAGGCGCCTCGAGGAAGCTTTGCCCGACGAGCAAACCTACTACAATGTCAACCAGCAACAGCAATACCCGCCGCCACCCGTCCAGCCCGCGTATCCCGTGGCGCCGCCTGTCCAGGCTCCCTACGCTGGATATGCGCCACCTCCCCAAGACTACAGGTCGCCTGCGGAGAAGGCGCGCGAGGAGGAGCAGGCTCGACGACAAGCAGAGAATGATCAGAGAGCACGCGCACAAGCTGCGACGAGAGGAGCGCCTGGCCGCATTGTCACAGACTATGTTCCCCGCGCAGGCGTGAAGAAGGCAAATGTTGCGACTGCGGTGTGTCCCAACTGCAAGCAGAACATTCCAGCGAACGAGATGGACGAGCACATTCGAAGTGAGTACCTTATATCCCTTCTCGAAGAACATGCTAACAAGTCGTTTCAGTCGAGCTTCTCGATCCGCGATGGAAGGAGCAGCGCGACAAAGCCGAAGCACGTTACTCAACTACAATCAACACTGCCGATGTCGCGAACAACTTGAAGCGCTTTGCTAGTCAGCGCGAGGATATCTACGATGGAGCGTCCGGCATGTCGATATCGCCAGAGGAAGAGGCACGGCGGAAGAGGGCAGCTTTGTCTTACGACGGACAACCCAACCCGGCCAAGGACAGCGCTCGCATGGAACAGATGGCGAGCATGAACGTCCAGGAGCAGCTACGCAGGATACAAGAGAAGCACCGCCAATAAGTGTGCGACCGTTGGATCTACATGCTTTTGCTTTTGCTTTCACGAGCGTTCATTTTATCAGTGCATTGGGCGGCGTTTTGGGAGCATGGATGGTGGTACGAATACCCTGGGGTGGACTTTGTGTGGTTAGGGGGGGTGTGAGAGTGAGAGTTTGCATTCTTTTGCGTCTGCTTTACGAAATAGTGAGGAATATGGAGGACGCTGAGCATGGCGGAGCGCTGGGCGAAGAAGATGTACGATAGCTAAAAGCGTTGGTCGTACATCATTGCAACGACACCGAGGTGCTCATGACATCAGACTTGCTGCTTCTTTTGTGTGTGCCCTGCCTCCTATGAAGGTGTGCTATTGATCTAATGGAATCCCTTCTCCGCAAAAGTCGGAGTTTCGACGCTCCCCTCCGACACTCCGACATCCAAGCCTATGACCTAATCATCGACATTTATTTCCCTTCCACGCCTCCACACTTTCATACACCCCCCACACCATGTCGTTATCGCAAGCAACAAAAGGCAACATGCCCTACCAAGTGCGCTCACTCGTATGTATTCCCGTATCTCAGACCTCGTATTTGCCCGCGACCGCAATCGCCGCAGCGCACGACCAAGGCGCCACTGCGCAGCCCGCATATCCTCCAGACGATTGATATTCGAACCACTACTGACCTACCTACTACAGTACCGGTCGCTACTCAGACAAGGCGGCCAATTCGCCGCCTACAACTTCCGCGAATACGCTAAACGAAGAACGCGCGACGCTTTTCGGGAACACAAGGGCGAGGTGGAGGAGGGGAGGGTACAGGAACTTATGAAGAAAGGCATGAAAGAGCTGCAGATGCTGAAGGTGCGTTGGCTGTAGCCCAATGGAGGACTGCGATGGCGGCAGGCCGTTGCACGAACCGATTGCAATTAGGAGATGTGTATGCGATGGGCAGACGCTGACGGCGATACAGAGGCAAAGCGTCATATCACAATTCTACCAGCTCGACCGTTTAGTTGTTGAGGGCGGTAAGCAAGGGAAGCAGACGGGCGGTAGGGGCGATATCGTGAGGCAGAAGGAACAGGGGTGAGTTTTCTGCAAGCTTTATACATGACTTTGGCTAACAGCTTGTAGATGGACGTAAGGTCAAATGTAGTTGAGTTGTTGAAGGACCAGCAGATGTATTGTACTTATTGTACCAGTATGATAAGAGATCTCCCTGGACTTCGAGAGTTGTAAGTTGTGAGATGATGAATGATCACCAATCATTCTGGAACTTGTCAGCTACGAGTGAGGGTGACGCAGATTGAACAGTAGTAAGGGTAGATGTTGTGCTCAGATGGCTGTGGCAGTAGAAGTGACGGAGCCTGCAGACACAGCAGGTATACAGCGTTGCGCACACAGTATCAATCACTTTCTCAGGATGAAGTGACATGCTTCACCATTGCGACTATTACCTCTACATAGTTTTCGTGCCTTTACACCACTCTCATCAATCACTGTCGTTATTGCAAAGATCTAGCGAATCAGAGCCCGCGTGGCTCGTGCGGCCGCGGTCGGAACTTCGCGTCTTGTGCAGTCGAGACGCGACTGCCACTGCCTTCACTACACACCGCGACTTCCCGCTGCAACTGCCTCCACCCGCCCATCTAATCTGCGCCCTGCGCGCTACCGTTTGTCGAGGAGGCTGCACGTTACCATGGCTCCGGTAAGCGCATGTGCTTTTACTTTGTGTCCACATTGCTGTACGCTCCCCTGCACGTCTGTTTCTCGACCCGTCTTTCACGTGCCAACGGACTATCATCATCAGCGCATTTCTACATTTCTCCATTCCGGCTAGCAAAATGTTCGAAGAATTTATCGTCAAATGGAAAATCGCAAAGTTGAAGGAAGCGGGAGCGGACGATGCATTTGTACCCGAGCGCAGCCTTGCTCTTCCACAGAAGCCATTACATTTCGACGGTCGACCGATTCACACAGCGGACATTTACAAGGTTGCTTTTCCGCATTTTAGCACAGCAGTTCGAATGCTTAACATACTCTGCGAACTTTTGTGCTGATGAAATGCATCTAGTTCCGCAACCGAGACCGTTCCAACAGGTCCGGACGTGGTCAAATAGAGCATAATGTCTTGGAGGGCCTTCCCATCAACCAGTATCGAGAAATCGAAATCACTGTTGGCGCCAATGCAGGCGATAACACGCCGGCAGACAAGGATGCATGGCCTGAGTTGCCAATGCCACGCGATTCGCACATGTTATCGGAACACTCACAGCAACTACTCAGAGCAGCACGGTCCGGCCGTGTCTACAGGCCACCTGCGCCTCCTGAGGATGACAACGAGATGAAAGACGAAGAGGAAGAGCACAAAGAAGTCAAGACCGGCTTTACTATCAAAAAGTACGTCAAAGTGGCGCGACACCTCGAAGCGACCGAGCCTGAGTACCTCGCCAAGCGGAGGAAAGGCCTGCCGTCTCAGTATGTCCTGAACGGCGTCGCGCAACCGGCCCTCCGAGAGACCAAAGTGAGGAAGCTGGACGCCGAAGGTAATGCAACGGTGTACAAAGTTCTCGTCCCAGAAGGTCAGGCCGTTGAGGGCGAGGTACAGCCCACAGACGAGGCGATCGAAGCCGCCCCAGTGACAGCCGCTCCCGGGACTATTGTGGAAGGCGTCGGCATTGTCAACGCTCACGGCGTGGTGGTTGCAAATGATATCCTGCAACAGACTCCACCCAGAAGGCGGGCACCTCCACCCAAGAAAAAGCGTGCAGGTCCTGGCCGCGGCAGGAAGAGGGTCGTGTTCGCCGAAGGAGCAGGGGGCCAAGGAGTGCCAGCACCAAGCGCAGGACCCGGCACCCTGGCTGTGCCCGGCGTAAAGACAGAAGGCGGATCAGTCGAGCCGTCGGACGGCGGCGACACTCCAATGGGCGAGGCTGGCGAGAACGATGATGAAGGCTCTGGAGAAGAAGGTTCAGACGAGGACGACCACGATGGCGACCATACGTCTAGGCCTGCAACTCCAGCGACTCCGGCGACTCCTCTCAAGCCATCGACAGCACCGACGAGTGTGCCGAACCTAGACACCGCCGAGTTGGAATCATTGCAAGCTGTTTCCGCGGTCCCTGCAGCAACGGTTCCAGCAGACAGCACCTTACTTTCTGTCAAGGACGAATCACCCTTGCCTCTTACGACCGCGCCCGCACAGCCCGAACAAAGCGCACCACGGGACCGTTCTAGCTCGCCTGATCTGCCCCTGTCGGCGATGTCGCACAGTCGGCAGAACTCGCTGAATCAGCCACCCACCTCTGTAACGTCGAACGAACCGGAGTCAATGGTCATTGATCAGCCTTCAGAACCAGCTCCCGAGCCTGTTACGGAATCCGTACCTGTATCAGTCACGGACGCAGAACCCGCTACGATCGAGCCTACGATTGAACCCACAATCGAACCCGCGATCGACTCCGAACCTGTGCCAGCAACGTCCACAGACAACCCATCTGCACCTCCGTCGGAACCTGATCTGATGGCAAGCCTTGACAGACACCTCGAGAAGGACAGTGAAAACATCGCAGGTGCATGATGAGTTTGGAGTTCCCGTGGCTGAGGACTTGCTACAGGGTGATCATAGCTGCTGCGCGAAGGCATTCCAACCTCCGACGTTCCAGGTTCACCAGTGCATTCAGTGCGGAGTTCTCAAAAGAAGTTCCGATCTAAGTTCGAATCTTGTATAGCTCTTTCTGTCTACTGGCGTTTTTGGATGGCCTCTTGGACGTGTACAGTATTGGCACTTGTAGGATACTACTGTATTGGTTTGGAGGCATTCTTTTCATCTTTTCAGTGGGCGCTGGAGAGTAAGGTCGAACTACCATCTTCATCAATTCATTATATTCGTCCCTCGTTGTATTGTGATGGCTAAGGTACGTTTACGCCGTCCCATGGACCCCACTTCAGCCCCGGTACGTCACTATGCAGCCCTACCCGTCGGAGAACGTTGCGCATACCCCTCACGAACTACACTTGAAAAGATTGGACGCATCCCTATAATTAAATGGCTTACCCATAGCTTTGCAAAAAAGCGCTGAATTCAGGAAATATTCTGCACTAGATAATCACTCATCCTCACGGAGACATTCAACGCACCTCGACCCAATCATGCTTTCGATCAGCGAAACAATATCCTCTCATCGGCCCGACCTCAAATCTTACGAGTCACTCTGTATGTCCTTGATATACTCACATCGAAGCAAGATACACCACTGACCGTCTAACCAGACAAATGGTTCCACGCACACCCCGAACTATCTTTCCAAGAGCAGGAGACCGCCGCAACAACAGTCAAACACCTAGAAACTCTCAAGGCTTACGAAATCCACGCTTCCATTGGCGGCCACGGTATCGCCGCCGTCCTCAAGAATGGACCTGGTAAGACCGTCCTACTGCGTGCCGACATCGATGCTCTCCCCGTAGAAGAGCGCACAGGCCTCGATTATGCGAGTACCAAGAAGATGAAGGATCTGGAGGGCGTCGAGAAGAATGTCATGCATGCTTGTGGGCACGACATGCATATCGTGGCACTACTCGCGGCGGCGGAGACGCTGGCGAGGGCGAAGGATAGTTGGAGTGGGACGCTGGTATTGGTGTTTCAACCAGCGGAGGAAAAGGCGGGTGGTGCGCAGGCGATGGTGGATGATGGGTTGTATGAGAAAGTGCCGGCGCCGGATGTTGTTGTAGGCGCGCACGTCATGCCTGAGAGGGCTGGGGTCATTGGCACGAAGAGGGGGCTGATTGCTAGTTCGGCGGACTCCTTTCAGTACGTGCATCTATATTTGAAAACGATGAGAAGTCTAAAGTGTGTTGCAGACTCAACATCAAAGGACGACAAGCCCACGCCTCTACACCCCACCGAGGCATCGACCCTATCGTCCAAGCCGCCTCGACCGTGACACGTCTTCAGTCTGTCGTAGCCCGCGAGGTCGACCCTCTTGATTTTGCTGTTGTCACGGTGTCTGCGTTCCACGCTGGCGACGCCGAGAACATCATTCCCGAAGAAGCGAATCTCAAACTTAACATCCGCACCGCGCGCCCTGAAACGCGTGACCACGTTCTCAAAAGCGTCAAGACCATCATCGACGCCGAAGCTACCGCATCTTCAAACCCCAACCAGCCTACGCTGACGCCAACGACGCGCTTCCCGTTCCTGTTCAACGACGACGGCGTCACCAGCGCACTGGAGAAGTCGTTCGCAGAACATTTCGGGGAAGGGAAGGATAGCTATCAGAGCGATATTGCGCGCCTACAGGGGAGTGAGGACTTTGGTATCTTAGCGACTGCGGTCGGCAAGCCGAGTTGCTTTTTCTTGTATGGTGGTATTGACCCGGAGGTGTACGACAAGGCAGAGAAGGAAGGGAAGATGAAGGAGTTGCCGGGGAATCATAGTCCGTTTTTTGCGCCGGTTGTGCAGCCGACGCTGGAGAAGGGGATGGATGGGTATGTTGTGGCTGCGCTGACATTTTTAGGAAAATGATGGTAGATAACTACGGTAACATGGTATCTTCCACACTAAAACCTCCTGGTGCCTACGAGCGAGTATGTCGGAGCATCTGTCAAATGAGAGCAACCCATGATGGCTAAAATTGCTTGAAATGTGTGTCTTTTCTGCGCTGTAATACAACGGCGCACTTCGAATACTACAGGGCTGGTAGAATAAACAGGATAACAAAAACAACAGACCGGCCAGTCAAAGTGAACGTGCCCCCACCTGACGCCCTAAAAAGCTTGGTCATAGGCTCGCAGCTGCAGCTGCAGCTGCTCCTGCCTTTCAGGCTTGCCCAAGGCCAAACAACCTCCCAAATATCTCACTCACACTGTTTCCAGCCCATCTCGATTGGTTGCCAACCATATCCAGCTACGATTCTCATGCTCGCCTAGCACTCACTCCTCACACGCGACGTCCCGCGCCACGCTTTCGATGCCAATGAACAAGCTCTCCACGGAGCTCGATGCAAAGATAGCCAGTTTTCTTGATAGCGAAGTATCGTCACTGAGCGCGCTCTCGAAAGTGTCAAAGTACTACAGACCGGTCGCGGAGCCGTTCCTTTACAGAGAAATCGTCCTCGGAGTTGACTGATGTACTCTGCAGATTCTGCTATACACCTTCGTCAATCGCCCTGAGCTTGCGCTGCACATCAAGAGCTTCGAGTACAGAGAAGGACTGGCAAGTAAACCAGACTCAGCGGAGCAGATCGGCAGAGTCCACAGACGATCGTGGAATGAACTCGGCACATTGCGCGATCTCATCGAGTCAGTCATTGGTCCTGACGACGGTACGATTCTCATGGGCCAAGGAAAAAGCGCATGGTTTGGGCAACTGTTCATTGGAACGGCATACGATCCGATTCTCGCGATATCGCTCTGTTTGGCGAAAAACTTAGAGCGTCTTACCCTCTATGAACCGGAACACGCACTCTTCTACTCAGTGCGGAGCATCTTGACTATGAATTGGCCAAAGTAGAAGCGGCCTATGAAGAAGCTGAAGTATCTCAGCACACGTGGCCGTGAATTCGGGCTCGAGCCAGTACAGTTTGACCTACCATCCATGGTCACTTTGCAGATCCAATACTGCAGCTACGAATCGAATCGCCCAAAGGTCCAATCATCCCACCAGCACTATACCCCGGCCCTACCGTCACGGCACTGCGAACGTTGATCCTCAAGGAGAGCATCTTCGCCGTCACAACGCTGGAGCAGATGATTTCATCGCCTGCGTTCAGAGAGCTATCTTGTCTACGCATTCGCCGTTGCTGCGAGTCCTACAACAGTGCTTCGATGGATCTGTCTTCCGCGCTTAGAGCGCTAGAGAAGTACACTCGAAGCTGGCGGTCAGACCCAGTACGTGCTGATCAACAGGACTGGCGGACAACCTCTCGAGTTTCCTGCTACACCGGACGACTGGCACTACATGGCTCGCGACAGGATTGATTTCCTAGTGCAGGCCCGTCTTGAAGGACTGCCTGGAGTGCCGGGGCAGGCTTTCCAGCGGTTCCGGGATACGCGCATACTGTCTCGGAGCCGTGCGAGGTTCTGAGAGCAAAGCTCAAACGGACCTGAGATAGAGAGTGCGGATACCAGGGAGAGCGATTCGTGAATTTGGAAATTCGACATTGGTGGTGAGTTCTCGAATTTGCTTCGAATATCTATTTCTCCCATTCAGTACAAGCTGACTAACCGCCCTAGGAATCGACTTCATCGACACAGCTAGCTGGGCATGACAGGCGTTTGGTCCAGAGACACTCAACTTCTCTTCCTTATGCAACAGCATGAAGGCGTTAAAGGCGGGTGTCGAAGAGCGTCCAGCCATCGCCCATCCGAACCCCCAGCAACCTACCCGACAGGCCATTCGTATCAATACATCTGATGTCTTTGGAGTAGGAGCCGTATGGGGCGTGGGCGAGGCGTGCCATTCTTGCGATTGGTGGTGTGGGTTGTTGGAGGGGCGGTCAGCGAGAGAGAGTCTGGAACGCGCCGAAGATGTGTCCGCGTGGCCGGGTCAGGGTTCTCCTCGTAAATGTCGTCGTCCTCGCTGTCAACTACACTCTGCTCTTCGCTTTCTCACCTAGTCGAGCTTGGTGCTGCTGCTCTCCCTTCCCCATATTCTTCATTATTTGAGCCTTGTCGGATCATGAGTATCAGTAGGGACGTCAGCGGCTCATCGCTGCCCAACGAGCCGACTCGATCCTACTTCGGCTCTACTCATCTCAGATCATATACACCTCCGTAGCACCCTCACGTAGCAGTCAGAAACAAGTCAACCAACAGAATGCATTCGTAGTTATCGTTATTTCCTTTCACTAGTGAGCCTTCCAACAAGCCTAGTATTCTCATTGGTCGTCTCTTTGCTATTTTCGCCATCTTCTTCGTTCGAGCGCGGCCACGTAGGCTATCTTCTTCGCCGTCTTCGTACCCGAGTATGGCACCTTCAACCCGCCCCTCTTTACTCTCCTTCCTGGCTGTGCTCGGTCCCCTCGTCAAACTCATCTTCTAACTCTTTCCCGCTTGAACGAAGCGCTTTTACCGCTCTCCTCCTCGCTCTCGTCCTTGCTTAAACTTGGCGTGTCTTGGAGACGATGCCAACGGCCCATAAGTGTGCGCCACTTGCTGTATACGAAACAGTCATCTAACACGTCCTAGAAGCCACACAGTGGGCATCCGCCGACGTCGTAACTGCCGATCAGGTTGCGATAACGCCAGCTGTTAAGGTAATAAGCGCGTTGCAGGATATAGAGCTAGCCATGGGATATGTAGGCCTACGTTGCAGTACAGTGTTGGCCAGCGTCGGAACCTAATGGTCTTCAGCGAGTGTCGGTGTCCCTGTTTGCATGGTCTTGCGGTGGCTAGAAGCGACTCTGTTATTGGTCGGCTCTCCCGTGTTCTACCCTCCTCGCCGGCCAAGCTTCATGGGGTTGCGAGTAACAGGGAAACGCGACCGAGGCATGATGAGATGAGTAGGACTGGCAACCCCAGGTGCAGCCTGAAGCCCCGGCAGAAACGCAACCAGAAGTGGGCGTTGCCAGTGCGGCTGGCGTTTTTGTGTCCGTCCATTAGATCTTTGCCGTGCACGTTGTTGTTGTTGTGGACGTCATGCTCGCGCTCGAGCTCTTCGTGCTCTTCATTGAGCAGCTCATGCAGATCGGTCTGGGCTCGAGGATGGACGACTTGTCTTTTCGTTCAGCGCGAGCGAATTGTTGCCGCTAACTTGCACCGCATTGAACTATCGCTGCGGAACACGCTGTCGGACACTTTAGGCTACGAATCCGCCTCAGCGACGGGCTTCATTGGGAATGAGATTCTGAAAGTGTAGCGCAGCTTCCGTTAACGACGTTCTACCGTCTTTGTTTGGATACAAAGAATCGTCTTGGTGTGCGATATTAGTTATCCATTGATTTCTTTGTTAGTGTGCACTGCACGCAGGCTAACACTAAAGAGTCCTCATCGCGTGCGTTACGGGCTGTCTACACAAAGCATACGTACATGCTATATCTAGTAAGGATAATAAAAGGATAATCCTGTACGATTCCCTCTTTGCCGTGCTAAACAAAGCCTAGATGTGATCTGCATGCAACAAACCGAAGTACTTATAATACCCTCTAAGAGCTCGCAGATTCCTTTTCTCGTCAATCCCTCGACGAACAACAAATTGAGTCAATTATGGAAGCCAAACAGACTCGAGCTCGCCCAAAGGAAGAAATATTTTTGGAGCACTTTGGTGTGAGAACCGACAATGAAGCGCTTGATGTCTTTCGGAAAAACTTAGACGGAGGCACAGGCCTGCCGTGGTCGTCCCTTACAAGATGAAACTCCCATACGAGGCA
>Ga0265780_10004588_pt1 | contig 17730 bp, 16 predicted proteins | sample P1T30metagenome_FD_192432 | JGI IMG/M metagenome (GOLD analysis project Ga0265780, IMG submission 192432) | Plant litter microbial communities from East Loma Ridge, Irvine, California - P1 T30 | ecosystem: Environmental > Terrestrial > Plant litter > Unclassified | place: USA: California...
CGCTTTACCTTTTTTGCAGACCCCGACGGGCTGCCGCTGGAGTTTTATGAAATTTAACGGGTAATACTATCTTTTCCTGGGCATTACCATATTGGTAAGCTTGCAAAGCGATATCAGCCTGTCCTGCTCATCGGTAATTTTAATTTCCCATAAATGCAGGCTCCTGCCCTGGTGCACAATGCGGGCCGTAGCGGTAACCTCGCCATCGCGCTTGGCTCTTAAATGATTTGCCGAAATTTCTATACCCCTTACCTCGGTAACTTCGGGGTTAATAAAAAGTAACGATGCAGCACTGCCCACGCTTTCGGCAAGGGCTACGGTGGCACCACCATGCAGCAATCCCATAGGCTGATGCACACGCGGGTTGACCGGCATTTTGGCTTCAAGGAAACCTTCGCCGGCATCGGTATAAACAATTTCAAGCGTATCCATAAGGGTATTGCGGCAAAAGTCGTTGCACATTTTCAGCGCCTTTTCTTTATCAAATAACATGTGTTTTTTTTGTAAAGGTAAAGGTGTAAATTCCAAAAAACAAACAACAAATCTCAAAATCAAATTCCAAATAATAAAGATTATACAAACTAAAAGCGGCTTTTTTCCGTTTCAGGAAATAAAAGCTATTTTTACAAAAAATTGAACCCAACGCCCATGCGCCAACTTATACTATTGCTCCTTGCAGTTTTTGCATTTACTTTTACATCTTGCCGAGACGATTTTGAATTTGAAACCAGTACGGGTGGCCTTGAGTTTTCGCGCGATACCGTATACCTTGATACTGTTTTTACCAACATTGGGTCGAGCACATATACCCTAAAAGTATACAACCGCAGCAATAAAGATATAAAGATACCCTCGATAAAATTGGGTCAGGGCGAAGCCTCTAAATACCGCCTTATGGTAGATGGCGATGCTTATGGGCAGGGCGCTACACCCGGAAAGATATTCAACAATGTAGAGCTATTGGCTAAAGACAGCCTGTTTATACTGGTAGAGACTACTATTGATTATGCTGAATATGCCAATAATTTAACGACATTTTTGTATACCGATAAAATTGAGTTTGACAGTGGCAGCAATTACCAGGACGTTGACCTTGTTACATTGGTACAGGATGCCATTTTTATAAAACCCAACCGCCCGTTGCCTAACAGCGTTAAGGAGCAACTTATTATAAATGGCGCAGACAGCGGTATTGAAGGCCATGAGCTAAACACACCACAGGAACTGCACTGGACTAATGCAAAACCCTATGTTGTTTACGGATTTGCACTGGTGCCAAATGGCAGAACACTTACTGTTGATGCCGGTACGCGTGTGCATTTTCATTCCAATAGTGGTATAATTGTAGATAATACGGGCAGCATAAACGTAAACGGCAATTATTCGGCAGATGCTGACGAGATGGAAAATGAGGTGATATTCGAGGGCGACAGGCTGGAGCCGCTTTATGATGATATACCCGGCCAGTGGTTCGGCGTATGGATTTTGTCGGCCAGCCCCGAAAACAACCTTAGCCACTTAACCCTTAAAAATGCTGTTGTAGGGCTTTTAATGCAACGCTCTACCGTTACGGTTGATACCACGCCTGCCGTAGCACTTAGCAATTGCCAGATATACAACTGTTCTCAATATGGCATATTGGCCAGCAACGCAGCCATAACGGGCAGCAATGTGGTTATAAACAACGCGGGCCGTGCAGGGCTTGCCCTTACACTGGGCGGCAATTATAGCTTTAGGCACAGCACGTTTGGCAATTACTTTAACAGCTACCAGCAGGTACCTGTGGCAGTAAACGATTATGTTGAAGTCAATAACGGTAATGAGTATGAAGAGCTTACCGCCAACTTTGACAACTGTATCATTTATGGCTCCGGCAACGTGGGATTGTCTATGGAAAGGCGCGGAGATAAACAGTTTAGCAGCCGCTTTAACCACTGCCTTATAAAATTGGTTGATTACTCTAACGTATTAGACAACCTTGCATTATACCCTTACCAGGGCAATGTGCCTGGCCTGGCCGAATATACCGGCTGTATATATGCTGAGACATCTACCGCCAACAAGCCTAATTTTGAAGACCCGCAAAACAATAAGCTGAACATCTTCAGGCAAACGGGGGCCACTACTCCGGGTCCTGAAGGCGGCGCCGACCCTGTTGTGGCGGCTGCGGTAGGCAATGACATTGTCAATAACCCAAGACCCTTAGCTCCAGACACTACACCTGACATTGGTGCCTATGAAAGCACCGATGCCCCGGAATAAATAAACTCCTGCACGCTTATTTTTCATAATTTTGGTATACCAAACAAATTAAACATTATTTATGAAAAAACTTTTAGCAATGGCTTTTTTGGCTGCCTGCATGGCACCATTACATGCCTCGGCACAAAGTGATGCCGAAATGAAAGCCTGGGAAGCCTATGCGACACCCGGCCCTGAGCACAAAAAAATGGCTGAAGAGGTGGGCAGCTGGAACGCCGACATGACATTTTGGATGGAAGCAGGCGGAGAGGCCACCAAAGCAACCTCTGCTGCTGAGATAAAAATGGTTTTAGGCGGGCGCTACCAGGAAATGAGCTATACCGGTAAAATGATGGGCATGCCATTTGAAGGCAATAGCGTTTTGGCTTTTGATAATACTACAAAAGAATATACTTCTACCTGGATGGATAATATGGGTACCGGGCTGATGGTGATGAAGGGAAAAGCTTCTAAAGACGGCAAAGTGATTAACTTTAACGGTACTATGGTAAACCCTATTGACGGAAAACAGACACCTTACAGGGAAGTGTATACTATAGTAGACGCCAATACCCGCAAGATGGAAATGTTTGACACTAAAAATGGCAAGGAGTTTAAGAGCATGGAAATTATTATGAAACGTAAATAACTTACGCATACCGCATTGAAATCCGGCCTTAGTGCCGGATTTATTTTTTTGGTTAACAACACTTTATGATGTTGTAAGGTTTTTATTCCATAATTTTAGGTCCAACCAGATAACCCCGCACTTATGAAATTACCTTTACTTTGTACAGCAATGGCCTTGTGCCTTATTTCCTGCAAGGAGCAAACAAAAATTTTAAATTCAGGTACTGATACCGTAGCTACCACTGATACTACAACACCTAAGCCCTTAGACAGCATACAGATGCGTGATGCATGGATAAAGTATGCCACGCCGGGTGAGCAACACAAAATGCTGTCTGATGAAGCGGGTACCTGGGATGTAGAGATGACCTTTTTTACCGAAGATGGCAAAGAGCAAAAAGGCACTGCCGTTGCCGATATACAAATGGTACTGGGCGGACGCTATCAGCAGTCTACATACAAAGGCACTATGGATAACATGCTGTTTGAAGGCATAAGCACTGTGGCTTTTAATAACACAACGGGCGAGTTTACCAGCACCTGGGCAGACAACCTGAGTACCGGGCTTATGGTATTAACCGGCCCTTATGATGAAATAAATAAAACCATAACTTTTAAAGGTACCATGGCTGACCCTTATGACGGCAAGAAGATAACCGTGCGCCAGGTGTATACTTTTGTAAACGAAAACAGCCGCAAGATGGAGTTGTTTGATACTAAAAACGGCAAGGAGCGCAAAAGCCTGGAAATGGTTATGACAAGAGTGTAACAACTAACGCTATGCCCAGCCATATTTTGCAGCCTCCCGTTCCGGAAGCAGGCAGGTAGCCTCTTTATCATCCGGCATTACCAATATCCTGACAGCATCACCTACTTTCTTTTCGCCTAATATAGAGAAATCGGTAGTGGTTCCGTTGCCATATATCCTGGCGCCGCCGCTATCGGTATAGTAATAATCTACAAAAACTTTTCTACCAATGCCGGTAGCCGGCATACCCGCATTTACAACTAACGATGTAATGGTGCCCTGTTTAAGAACACCCCTTTTATACAGCCTGAAAATTTTGAGTGATGGTAGTAAAGCGATGGAAAGAAAAATACTCCCCAGGATAAAGAAGATAGTGGGCAGTATTAAAAACAGGCCGAATGGAAAATGGAATGGCTCGATACCCTTTAAAACCGATTGCCCCTGGTATGTTGTTGCTGCAATGGTGTCTCCCGGCTCTAAATTAGCTGTTTTATCAAGATCAAACGTCTGGAATTTATCGGTTAACATCCGGTTATTATCAGTATACTGAAACGTAATGCGGTTGGGGTTGCTGCCATTAACGCTAACATTTGTCATGGGCTCGACAGCTGTTACTACTGCTTTTACATCGGTACCTTTTGCAATAATTTCGTCATAATTATAGTTCTCATAGGCTTCTTTAAATGTAGCAGAAACAAACAGTGTAACAGGAAAGAGAATAAAGACAGAAACCGCTGTAAATAAAAGCCCAAGCAGCCCAAAGGGCTTTTTACCGGTTATGAGCTTTAACAATACCAACAAGCTGACGCGTCTTTCCATTTTTTTTATTTTATGCTAATATAAGAATTTAAATGTGCATTTTGTTTGAACCTTTTGTATTTGGCGGGTATCACGGTTCAATTATCAGCAGGCACAGCAACGCTTATTGTATTGAATGAGGGAATAGGTAAATCAGCTTAAAAACCATTTCCAAATAAGAAATAAATAGATTAATTTTGCACCTTAAACAACAACACACATACAATGATCCATTTCTTCGGAAACCAGACCACTACGGTTTTTGCGGTACAATCGCAAAACGAACTTTCGGCAGAGGATATTTTAAAACTGAACTGGCTTTTTGGCAACGCACATAAAATAGAAAAATCCGCACTGACGGATTTTTTTGTTGGCCCACGCGCTACCATGATTACCCCATGGAGCACCAATGCTGTTGAGATTACCCAAAACATGGGCATTGAAGGCATTTTGCGTATCGAGGAGTTTTTTAAGGTTGATGAGGCCGATGCCAAATTTGACCCTATGCTTTCGCAAAAATACAATGGCCTTACGCAGGACATTTATACCATAAACATACAGCCGGAGCCTATCCTGGAGATAGACGATATTGCGGCTTATAATAAACAGGAAGGGCTTTCACTTAGCGATGACGAGGTGGAATACCTTAACGGCCTTGCCACAAAACTGGGCAGGAAACTAACCGACAGCGAGGTTTTTGGCTTTAGCCAGGTAAACTCAGAGCACTGCCGCCACAAGATTTTTAACGGCACGTTTGTTATTGATGGCGAAGAAAAACCATCGTCGCTATTCAAGCTTATTAAAAAAACATCGTCAGAAAACCCTAACGATATCGTTTCGGCCTATAAAGACAACGTGGCGTTTATTAAAGGTCCGCGTGTGCAGCAATTCGCACCAAAAACAGCCGACAAGCCTGATTATTATGCTATAAAAGAGTTTGATTCGGTAATTTCGGTAAAGGCAGAAACGCACAATTTCCCTACCACGGTAGAACCTTTTAACGGCGCTGCAACAGGCAGTGGCGGAGAGATTCGCGACAGGCTTGCGGGTGGCCAGGGTTCGCTTCCGCTGGCAGGTACAGCGGTTTATATGACGGCGTATTCAAGATTAGAAGAAAACAGGCCATGGGAAAACGGTATGGACGAGCGCAAATGGCTGTACCAAACCCCTATGGACATATTGATAAAAGCCTCTAACGGCGCGAGTGATTTTGGTAACAAATTCGGACAGCCACTTATTACGGGTTCGGTTTTGACGTTTGAACATGAGGAGGATGCCCGCAAACTGGGCTTTGACAAAGTAATTATGCTTGCCGGTGGTATAGGCTATGGTAAAGAAAGCCAAAGCAAAAAACAAAAGCCCCAGCAAGGCGATAAAGTTGTTATACTGGGTGGCGAAAACTACCGCATAGGTATGGGCGGCGCAGCCGTTTCCAGTGCCGATACGGGTGCTTTTGCATCGGGTATTGAGCTTAACGCCGTGCAGCGTAGTAACCCCGAAATGCAAAAACGCGCTGCCAACGCCGTTCGCGGTATGGTAGAGAGCGATGATAATACTATAGTTTCGATACACGACCACGGTGCGGGCGGACACTTAAACTGTCTTTCTGAACTTGTGGAAGAGACAGGCGGGCTTATCGACCTTGACAAGCTTCCGGTGGGCGACCCTACACTTTCTGCCAAGGAAATCATTGGCAACGAAAGCCAGGAGCGTATGGGCCTTGTTATCGGCCAGAAAGATATTGACACATTGCAGCGCATTGCCGACCGTGAGCGCAGCCCTATGTACACCGTGGGCGAGGTAACCGGCAACCACCGTTTTACCTTTGAGAGCGCTACCACGGGTGCCAAGCCTATGGATTTTGCATTGGAAGACATGTTTGGCGCATCGCCTAAAACCATAATGAACGACGTCACCGTTGCTGCTAATTATGCCGATTTAGAATATTCTCAGGAAAATATACACCAGTACCTTGACCAGGTGCTGCAGCTTGAGGCTGTTGCCTGTAAAGACTGGCTTACCAATAAGGTAGACCGTTGCGTGGGCGGCCGTGTTGCCAAGCAGCAAACCGCCGGGCCTATACAGCTTCCGCTGAACAATGTGGGCGTTATGGCGCTTGACTTTGCCGGTAAAGAAGGTATTGCCACTACCATAGGCCATTCGCCTGTAGCAGCCTTAGTAGACCCTGCTGCGGGTAGCCGTACTGCCATTGCAGAGTCGCTTAGTAACCTTGTGTTTGCACCGCTTAAAGACGGGTTGAAAAGCGTATCGCTTTCGGCTAACTGGATGTGGGCCTGTAAAAATGAGGGTGAAGATGCCAGGCTTTATGAAGCTGTTGAAGCGTGTTCTGACTTTGCTATTGCACTGGGCATTAACATCCCAACCGGTAAAGATTCGCTTAGCATGAAGCAAAAATACCCTGACGGCGACGTGATTGCACCGGGAACGGTTATCATATCGGCCGCAGGTAACTGTAATGATATTACTAAAGTGGTGGAGCCTGTGCTGAAACGCAACGGCGGCAGCATTTATTATATAAACCTAAGCAACGACAGTTTTAAACTGGGTGGATCGAGCTTTGCGCAGGTCCTTAACAAAGTAGGTATTGACGTTCCGGATATTACGGATGCGGCAAACTTTAAGTCGGCGTTCAACACGCTACAGGATTTAATTAAAGACGGCAAAATTGCTGCCGGACACGATATAGGCAGCGGTGGCCTTATTACTACCCTGCTGGAGATGAGCTTTGCTGAGGTTAACCTGGGCGCAGAGTATGACCTTACCAACCTTGATGAGGCCGATACCGTTAAGGCATTATTTTCTGAAAACATAGCTTTAGTTATACAGGCTGACGCATCTATAGAGCCGCAGCTTGCCGCTAACGGCGTTAACTTTATAAAGATAGGCCAGCCTAAGGAAGGTGCTGTAGTAACTGTTAAAAACGGCGCTACAAACCTTACTTTTGATGTTGCCCAAACGCGCGATACATGGTTTAAAACCTCTTACCTGCTAGACCGCAAACAAAGCGGCGAACAGAAAGCTAAAGAGCGTTATGTAAACTATAAAACACAGCCGCTTAAATATAATTTCCCGAGCCAGTTTGATGGTAAGAAGGTGGTTATAGACCCAACCAAGCCAAGGCCTAAGGCTGCCATAATCCGTGAGAAGGGATCTAACTCAGAACGCGAAATGGCAAACGCCATGTACCTTGCCGGTTTTGATGTAAAAGACGTACACATGACTGACCTTATCAGCGGCCGCGAAACGCTGGAGGACATCCAGTTTATCGGCGCTGTGGGTGGTTTCTCAAACTCAGATGTACTTGGTTCGGCTAAAGGCTGGGCGGGTGCATTTTTATACAACGAAAAGGCCAAAACCGCGCTGGAGAACTTCTTTAAGCGTGAGGATACCCTATCGGTAGGTATTTGTAACGGTTGTCAGCTGTTTATTGAGCTGGGTCTAATAAATCCTGACCACGAGGTAAAACCGCGCATGCTGCACAACGACAGTAAAAAGCACGAGAGCGGGTTTACATCGGTTACGGTGCAGGAAAACAATTCGGTTATGCTGAACACGCTTGCCGGCAGCACGCTGGGCGTATGGATTAGCCATGGCGAAGGCAAGTTTGACCTGCCTTATGAAGAAGATAAATACAGCGTTGTGGCTAAATTTGCTTACAACGGATACCCGGCCAACCCTAATGGCAGCCACTTTGATATTGCCATGATGAGTAGCGATAACGGCCGCCACCTGGTGATGATGCCACACATTGAGCGCTCTATGTTTCAGTGGAACTGGGCATACTACCCGGAAGGCCGTACTGACGAGGTAACGCCTTGGCACGAAGCATTTGTAAACGCGCGTAAGTGGATTGAAAAACGATAGTTACATTGTTGGATCATTCGACTTTAAGATTTAAGATAAATGATAAACGCCTCCGGTAATGGAGGCGTTTTTTATTTTCGGTTTTATCAATTTTAATATCTATGTTTGCGCATATTTACGGATTAATTTATGTTAAAAAAAATCTCCCTCTGGTTAATATTATTTCCTATAGCTTCATTAGCACAATGCTTTGAATGTGCCAAAAATTTTGGAGGATGGACAGATGATATTGTCAGAGGCATGACAGATGGTAAAGATGGCATACTTTATCAAGGTCCCGAGGGCCTTACGAAGTATGACTATTATTGCAACCAGCAATGGAACAAGTCATTTCAGTTTATGGAAAACAGCGGGTTTTCTAATGCCACATGTGATGAGAATGGAAATATTTACCAGTTAATTAATACCGGGGCAGACCAAATTACCACTTCAAGTGGTTTTTTTCTTAAAAAGGGTTTAAATTTAGCTAAAATAAGTTCTGATGGAACAATTCTCTGGACGCGACATGTAGGATACGGAAACGAGTATTATAGAAATGAGGTTTTTTATTGCAACAACGAAATTTTTGTAATAAGCCCCTACAATACAGAGTCTATTATTATAAATGATGAAATTGAACTTACAGGAAATAATTTTCAGTTTCCTAATATTTTTTTAGCAAAATATACTATTGACGGAGATTTAACGGCAGCGCTACAATTTGATAGTGAAGAAACTGAGTTCAATACTTTTGAAGTAGACAATCAAGGAAATATTTACCTGGCAGGACATACTACGGATAATACATTTTTAAAAAAAGCAGATTCAAATTTTGAACTTATATGGTCAAAAACGCTTACGAATGGTGCAGGCGACAACGGACTTTTGAGGATTACAACATTGCATTATAACCCTTTTAATGACAAAATATATTTATGGGGTGGTTATTTAAACTCCGTAAATTATTTAGGCAATAATTTTACACCATCTGTTGGAGGATATTACGCTACAGCGGGTTTATTGGCGGAGCATAACACTGCTAGTGGCGACTTAGAAAATATTCAGAAATTTGACAATTCTTCTAGCATTGCACTGCCGGGCGCAAGTAATGGAATTGGGGTATACTTCTACTCTTCACGGACACACATAGATTCTCAGGGCGACCAACTTTTTGTACTAAGCAGTTTTAGCGGGTCGCTTCAATTTTCTAATGGAGTTGTTACAAGTGGAACGACGTCAGGTTATAATGATGAAGACCTTGTTCTATTTAAAGTAAATCTCGCTGATTTTCAGGCTTCATCATTGTTTACTTCACATAACGTAAATGACAATCTACCCGCAACTATAGATACTCCAGGACCATTAGTGATACATGATAATGCTGTATTTGTAAGCTCATCCTTTCAAAGCAATCCTATGTATATTAATGAGAGCACTATAAATAACAACAGCGGCAACAATAATATGGATGCGATGCTCTACAAATTTATGCTGGACGGTTTGAATACCACCAATAATATAATTGTGGAAAACACTTGCCCGGGCGCGGTTACAAATTTAAATATTGAGGGTGCATTTGATAATGTGGTATGGGATTTTGGAGACCCTGCTTCTGGAAACAATACTGCCACAGGAAACGCAGTACAGCACCAGTTTTCGGGCAATGGCACATTTACTATATCAGTAACTGTTTATTGCAGTGGCAATCAGCAAACAGTTCAGAATGAAATAACCATTGCTCCTCCCCCTACCATTTCGGCAGTTAGCCCATTGTACGCGTGTGAAGATATTCCCGGTTCAGGCATTTCTTCATCGTTTGACACATCACAGATAGAATCGACCCTTAACTCAGGCCAGGAAAATATTACATATAAATATTACACACAAGACGGTACTGCGCTTAACAGTCCGCTTGAAAATCCTTACACAAATACTACTACTAATGGAGATTTAATAACCGTAAGGGCATATTATAACGACAACCCTTATTGCTTTACACAAACTACTTTACAATTTATAGTAAATCCGTCTCCTGTTGTTAACCCTGTACCAGACTTACATGCCTGTGAAGATATCGCCGGATCTGGAATTTCATCTTCATTTAATACCGCTAATATTGAACAAATACTATTGGGTTCACAAAATAACGTAGCCGTAACGTTTTATGATTCTACAGGAAACATGTTACCTAATCTTCAAAGTAGTAATACAGGAACACAGGTTATTACAGCACGCCTTACAAGTAATTTGACAGGATGCTATACCGAAGGAACTTTTGCCTTAATTGTTGATCCTAAACCTGTTTTAAACCCTAATATAGTAGTATATGGTTGCGATGCTGATAATGATGGCATGTCATCTACATTCGACACTAGTAACCTTACAACACTATTGGCAGATAATACAGCTTCTAATTTAAACTTCTCATATTATAATAGTTCAGGAGCTTTTTTGTTTAACGATTTTCCTGTCGATTATCAAAACTCGACACCTTATAGTGAACTAATTACGGCTCATGTTGCTGATAACTTAACAGGGTGCTATAGTGAAATGGTCTTTGAACTCAAAACAAGCGGAATGCCCATTGTGCAAAGCACCACGCTGTATGCATGTGATGAGGGTGAAGGGCATGCAAGTTTTGATCTTTCGCTACTTGATAGCATTTTAGTTACAAACCCCGAAATATACAATATTACCTATTTTGATTCTAATGGCGATCAGATATTGAACACATCTTCACCGTATCAAAATACTATTCCTTATCAGGAAAATTTGTCCGTAATTATTTCAGATGTAAATAATCCGGCATGCAATGCAGCTACCCAGGTAAGCCTCGTAGTACAAGAATTACCCATTGTAAATATAAATGATGACTATTACTATTGCAGTGAGGATGATTATATTATAATAGATGCCGGTAATGCTTATACAAGTTACGAGTGGAGAAATAGTGAAGATATTATAATTGGCAGTTCTCAAAATATTACTATACACCAGCCGGGGCATTATACTCTTTATGTAACACAAAACAGTAATAACATAAATTGTTTACACTACAAAAGCTTTACAGTTAATATTTATGACCCACCAACTATAATAAAAGTAAATATTAATAACGACACTGCAGAAATTATGGCAGAGGGTAATAATCTTCTATATTCTGTTGATGGTATAAATTTTCAGGAAAGTAATTACTTTACAGGCCTTAATGGTGGAATTCATACCGTATATGTAGTAGACCCACGGGGATGCGGTTATGATAAACAAAATATACATATTATAACCTATCCTCTCTTCTTTACCCCAAATAACGATAGAGAAAATGATAATTGGCAATTGGAGGGTATTTACTATATGCCCGGCAGTCATACTTATATTTATGACCAGTATGGAAAACTTTTATTATCTATAGGAAATAATTTAGGGTGGGATGGTAAATACAACGGACAAAATATGCCGGCAACAGATTATTGGTTTAGAACATTATTAAATGACGGGCGAATTATTTCTGGACATTTTAGCCTCATACGATAATAAAATAGTTATTCCCTCTTAGAAAAAAATATTCTTTTTTTATGAAAAAAATCTAATTAATATTTATATTTGCAAAAACAAATAATAATCACATGAAGAAAATTATCCTTTTTATTTTTATGATTGCGGCCATAAGTGCGACCGCCCAAAACAAGAAAACGTCAAAGCCAGTTGCTAAAGGTACTATTAAAGGTACAATAACTTACAGCGGCAAGTCAGGATCTCCAACTTTGCCTGATACGGGTGCCCTTGTACTTATTCACAAATCAGATGTTGTGCAGGAATCTGCTCAAGATAGTATAAGGTCATTTGAAAAAGTAGTCCTAATAAAGGAGATTTATGAAATGACAAAAAAAGAAGCTTATTTAGAATCGCTTAAAGAAATTAATGCAGAAACACCTGAAAAATTTAAAGTTTTAGATGAAGCTGCAACAAATTACTATTTTCATGTAAAAAGAAATCCAACTACAGTTAGTGCCACTGTAGATGGTGCAGGTAATTTTAGTATTCAACTGGCTCCCGGTCGCTACGAAGTAATCATTAAATCTAAGGGTATTACTAATGAGACAAGTATGTTTGAAATTACAGGTAGTATTGAGAACTTTTTTATAGAAGTTAAAGCCGGAGAAATAAAAACTCAGGACTATAATTTTAAGCCGTAATAAACGATGCCCCAATGATAAGGGGCATTTTTACATTACTTAATATATTCTTAAATTTAAGCGTTTTTTAAACCTTACGGGTTGTTATAACGTAAATTTGTTAGAAATAATTTACAAAAACAACATGAAACTAAAAACATTAACAGGGATTTTACTGATCGTTTTTTCAGTTTCCTTATTTAGCTGTGCTTCGCACACAACAACTGTAAGCACTAAAAGAACCTCAACTACAACCAACACAAAAAGAACACCGCCGGGGCAGGCTAAAAAAGCTAACGGCAGTAAAAGTGCCAGGGCTTATGCACCGGGACACAACAAAAATTAGATTATTTGATGGTTGAATTATCTGATGGTTCAACTTCAAGACTTAATATAGATGATAAGCGCCTCCAAAAATGGGGGCGTTTTTTTTATATATTAGCAATGTAAATCCACCCTTAGTCCTTATGAAAAAAAATAAAGCCCTAAAAATTGCGCTGCTTATATTGATTATAGCGGTGGTATATGATAATTTTAGTGCTGCATATTTTGGCACATTAAAGACTACTGATTATGGCACCAATAGCGATATTGTTGATGGCAGGCTGAGTGCAGATGGAGATAAATCGTATGTATTTATGTTAAAAGGCCAGGAGCCAATAATTAAAGGCACGGGCAGCCAGCATATTATTTTAGAAGAAGCAGAGGCTTCTTTTGGAACCTTGTCTTATCTTCCCCTTTATAAAAACGTTACCCCACGGATAAAATTTGAATGTTATCTTGAAAATCCAAGGCGTTATATCGGCAAGATCGAAGTAGAAAAAAAAGCTGTTGCCTGGGGGCTAACTATTAAGGGGTTAAAGAAAATGATTACAGAGCAATATATAAACGATTGTGTTGCTATACTCAACCAAAAAACCATATCTTATGATGTAGGGCATAAAATCGCCCCGGTACAAACGCATACTGCAAAAGCTTACGCAGGAGAGGATTCTCCAAAATCACAGGCAATACTCATTGATTATCACAGTGAATTTAGAAGGAAAATTCCAATCAGGCAAAAAGGGCGAATTTATACAGACACCATTTTAATAAGCCCTACTACTTTAAAAGGCTATCCTAAATATGAGGTTTTTACAGTAGATAAAAACAAAAAGGAAATTGCTTTTAAAAGCATTGGAAATAATAACAACACGCTGTATGCGGGTACTTTTAAACTCGAAAAATGGGAGGAAGAAGAGACGAGTTACCGCTCGTTTTTTGCAGAGAAGATAAGGTAATCACTACCTTTAAACAACACAATCGTCTTTGATGGCAAAAAACAAATTTACCGCCCACCGTTAACGTTACCGATTTTATAAACTCCTGTTTTTTCCATACGAACCACTTTTTTCCTTAAGTTTATCTTCAAATAAGCTAACCATGAAAAACCTCCTCCTACTTCTCTTAACCTGTAGCATTAGCGCCTTGAGCCAGGAATATAAAATTCCGGAGATAGCGTTTGATACTATACGAAAAAAAACGTCTGAGTACTACAAACTGCTTGGCATTAAAGATACTACTTTGCGCTATTAGTGAGTTGTGGAAACATAGGTTCGTTTACGGGAATTAATTCAGAGTTTATAGTGTATTACAATGATGGTTCGGTAAAAAAATTCACACTTATACAAACCGGGATAAATTCAAAAAAAGAAAAATAAAACTATCAGACACAAAACCCTACCATTTGTTTTTAACCAATTTGGTTACTGATAACAATCTTACTATTGATAAGCAAAAACTTGTAGATGGCATGAATACAAGCCTTGTGGTACTTGATGGCTCAATAGATTTTTTTGCTGTTTACCAAAATAAAAAAGAACTTTCATTTTTCTCACACGCTTCAGATATATACATCAAAGAAAAGGTCTCCGGCTGGGAAGAACGCCAAAAACTTATTGACCTGATAGCTACTTTTAAAACCGTTTTTAAAGAAGAATAGTATTGTTGGCATCGATTGTGTTTTCCAATGCCGTTATTGCTTCATATCGTAAATGGCTCTATACAATTAAATCAAGTTCAGGCATTGGCAATTTATACCAAATGATAAAGTTATTTAATTATCTGTGCTTTTTAAAAAACCGATAAAAAAAAGCAACTCATTAAAATTCGTTACATTTATAAGATGAAAAACCTCGTCTTACTTCTCTTAACCTGTAGCCTTAGCGCCTTAAGCCAGGAATATAAAATCCCTGAACTGCAGTATGATACTATAGTTAGCAGCCAAAATGATTATTACAGTACATTAGGCATTGCCGATAGGGATGCCATGATAGTTACTGCCGGCAATACAGGCACGTTCGAACATGTACTTTCAAGGTTTATAGTTTATTTTAAAGACGGTACAGTAAAGAAATTTACGATACACACTAGGTCGGGCACCGTTACAGAGCTTTCAGTGCAACCTGCAGAAAAAGCCCGGTATGTGCAGTTTTTAAACAACTGGGTTACTAATGAGCGTTTACAGTTGGAACGTATTTTACTTACCGGCGCCAGCTTTACCGTACCCAATGGCACCACCGATTATTTTACGGTTTACCACGCCGGCAAGGCTTTGCACCTTAGCTCTTATGCCTCGGCTATCTATATAGAGCATAAGGAACCCGGTTGGCAGGAACGCCAAAAACTGCTTGACCTGATTGATAATTTTGAAGTGCTTTTTAACAACAAGTAACCATGCAAATAACCACCACACCCCGCCTGTACCTGCGCGAACTTACAACCGATGATGCCCAGAACTTTTATGACCTGAACCTTGACCCGGATGTGCTACAGTATACGGGCGACTCTATTTTTAGATCGGTGGAAGATGCGCGTGTGTTTTTATTGAACTATGGTGAATATAAAAGCCGTGGCTTTGGCCGTTGGGCGGTAATCCGTAAAGAAGATGAGGCATTTTTAGGCTGGTGCGGCCTAAAGTACAGCGAGGAAACGGATGAGTATGATGTGGGCTTCAGGTTCTTTAAAAAATACTGGAACCACGGCTATGCCACCGAAGCCGCCAAAGCCAGCCTGGAGCTGGGCTTTAACCGGTTTAACCTTCCGGCAATAATAGGCCGCGCCATGATAGCAAACACAGGCTCTGTGAAAGTGCTTGAGAAAATTGGCCTTACCTACCAAGAACCATTTGATTTTGACGGCGAGGATGGCGTTATTTACAGGATCTTAAAAGAAGAATATTAGATAATTAGAATTTTAGATTTTTAGTATATTAGATAGCAAGATGATGGAAAATTGACACTTGGATTTTGAGTACCTTTACCCCCTATGCTTAAAAAATTTGCTTTAATTTTTGCCATCATTATATGCCTTACGCTTATACTGGATATCCTCCGGAGCCGGAAACGCCTCTGGAAAGAGCGAAATACACGCAACAGCCGTATTTTTACGGTAAGGGGCATTATTATTATCGGCATCCTTATACTGTTTTTGGTGTTTTCGCTGTTTAAATAACAATATTTGAGGGCGTTGCGTGTTATAAGTGTACCAACACCTCACCAACTTTATGAAAATCAACTACCTTACCTTTTTATTGTTCGGGGTTTTAGCTTTTGGCTCGTGCAAACAAACTCCTGAAGCATCGAAGCCCGAAGCCTCTACGCATCTAGCATTAGCGGAAACAGCATCGGATAAACCCTATGACACCCTTGCTAAAACCCTGCACATTTTTGTGGCGCTGTGCGATAACAAGTACCAGGGCATTGTTCCGGTTCGGGCGGGCATTGGCAACGGGCAGGACCCAAACACCAACCTGTACTGGGGCTGTGGGTATGGCATACGCACCTATTTTAAAAAGAGTAAAGAGTGGAAACTGCTAAAAACAATAAAAGGCGATTCGCTGGTTTTAGAGCGCCTTGTGTTTAAGCACGCTACAAAAAACTGCTACCTTATTGCCGATGCCTACAACGGGCAATATATTGAGCAGTGCACCCGCGATTTTTTAAGCAGCAGCGTCGGCCTTAAAAAAGAAACCCTCACTATAGACGGTAAAACACTGGGTACTGCGGGCAATGCTAAATTACTGGGCTATATAGGCCACGACGGGCTTATGGATTTTGATATTGACGATTCCTATACAAATACCGACGGCAAAACCCGCGACGTGATTATACTGGCCTGCTTTAGTAAGCGTTTTTTTGCACCGCACCTTAAAGATGCCGGCGTAAACCCGCTGGTATGGACCACCCACCTTATGTGCCCCGAAGCCTACACCATTCACGATGCCATAACGGGTTACCTGGTGGGCGAAGCTAATGCAGCCGTGCGTAAAAGGGCTGTTTTGGCGTATGCAAAATTTCAGAAATGTGGCGAAAAAGCAGCCGGTAATCTGTTGGTAACGGGATGGTAGGTTGCATGTTATCATTATATTTGCCTCATGAACTATAAACAACTCCTCCTGTTCTTGTTTTTGTCATTAACTGCTTTTTCCCAGCAATCTGAGCTAGAATATACCAATAACCGAATGCCAATATTTCCGGGGTGCGAGCTGTCCGAAAACAAATATGACTGTTATGTACAAAAATTTGGGAGCATGATACTTGATTCTCTTAACAGTTACCATAGAGCACATCCATTCCCTTTCGAAAAAATTTATATAGAGATCATGATAAGAACTGAGGCTGACGGTACATCTGTTATAAATAAACTGCGAACGGAAGATGAAACTGTACAAAACATTGCAAAATCCGCTTTGAAAAATGTGCCAAAAGTATATCCCATCAGTAGACCTGAAGGAGATTTTGCGATATCGACAGAAGGTTTCTGGATAAAGTTTCATAAAAATAAAGCTGGTGTATATGAGCAACTGATTGTTAGCAAAACCGAAGAATGGCGCTCAAAACCTAGTCAGATTCGTTTTGACATTACCGACGCAGTTTTCCCCGGATGCGAAGCTTTAAAAATTGGCGTTACCGACTGTTTTAAGCAAAAGTGTGCCGAATGGTTTCTGCAAAAAATAAGCAGTAAAGCTATTGCAGAAACTAAAGGCCAGACCCTGATGCTGAAAATCACGATTGATGAAAGTGGCAACCTTTACAGCCATGAGCTTTTTACAACGCTGGCAGCTATAAAAAAGGAGTCAGAAACTATTTTGAAAGATTTTCCGCAGGTTGAACCCTCAACGGTAGACGGCAACCCTTATAAAGCGACCTACATGGTACCTCTTAACTTTAAATAAAACTGCCATGAAAACCTACGTTACCCTATTCCTTTTATTGTTGTTGTCTTATACAAATG
>Ga0265780_10004589_pt1 | contig 17728 bp, 12 predicted proteins | sample P1T30metagenome_FD_192432 | JGI IMG/M metagenome (GOLD analysis project Ga0265780, IMG submission 192432) | Plant litter microbial communities from East Loma Ridge, Irvine, California - P1 T30 | ecosystem: Environmental > Terrestrial > Plant litter > Unclassified | place: USA: California...
CAGTGCACTTGCTGGCTGCACGGTCAACAAGGCTGGCAATGTCGTCGACAGCTCTGGTGCGATCCTTGGAAAGGTTGCTGAAGGCGACCCATCCACCATGATCGGTAAAAAGGTTGACGGCAAGGGCCAGATCTGGGACAACGAAGGTAACGTCATCGGACGTGCTGAGCTTGCCAAGGGTCAGCAAACTACACCCGAGGGCCCCTTCTCCGGCTTCGAGAACAACAAGGTCGCCAAGGACGGCACCGTTCAGACTACGGAGGGCGAAATCATCGGTCGTGTCATTGAAGGTGACGTCAAGAAGCTCGTCGGCCACAAGGTCGATGAGGATGGCGACATCAACGACAAGAACGGCAACGTCATCGGTAAAGCCGAGCGATGGGAGCCAGAGGAGAAGGAGCGCCGCATCAACCCCATGTCTGGCATGCGTGTCAACAAGGAGGGCGAGGTGCGCGATGAGAACGGCGACATCATGGGTCGCCTCACCGCTGGTGACCTTGGTCACTGCGCTGGTCTCGAGATTGATGACAATGGCTACGTTGTCGACAACGACGGCAACAAGGTTGGAGAAGTCACCCTTCTCGAGAACATTCAGGAAGAAGAGGTCCCCGAAGATGAGACCGACGAGGAGAGGCAGCGCCGCGAGGACGCTCAGCTTGCCGACAAGATGTCCAAGATCTGCTCCGATACTCTGGAGCGTGTCCAGCCGGTCATGAAGCAGATCACAGACGTAAGTCACACCTCATACCATATCTCATAATAACCACTGACATGCATCGAAGTACATCGAGAAGGCTGACCGCACACCCCGCGACGAGCTCGACGAAGAGGAACTTGTCAACAACGTCAAGCCCCTCATTGAAGAGGGCAGCCGCATCCTCAACGACTGCAACGGGTCGCTACGTGGTCTCGATCCCGACGGCCGCATTGCCGCCCAGGCAAAGGGTCGCCAACAGACCGGCGAAGCCTCGCCCGAGGAGTACAAGCTCGCCGACAACCTGAAGGAGCTTACCACATCCGTTGTCACCACCATTGACAACGCGAAGAAGAAGATCTCCGACATGCCCCACGCAAAGAAGAAGCTCAACCCACTTTGGGGCTTGCTCACCGAGCCACTCTTCCAGATCATCGCTGCCGTTGGCTTGTTGCTGACGGGCGTGCTGAACCTGGTTGGCAAGCTGCTCAACGGCCTCGGTCTTGGTGGCCTTGTCAACGGTCTGCTCGGCGGTCTTGGAATCAACAAGCTGCTCGGCGGACTGGGTCTCGGATCGCTGTCGGATGTGCTTGGTGGTGGCAAGAAGGGAGGAGACAAGAAGAAGAGCGGCGGTGGCGCCAGCAGCATCCCTGTTGTTGGTGGACTGCTCGGCAAGAAATAGATGCCTTGAGGGTATCTGAAGGGAGGAGGTAATGATGAGATGAGCATTCGCATATTTGGTTAAAATTGTTCCGTTTGGGATTGGTTTAGCGATACCACTCTTCCATCACCACCACACTTCGGCACCGGCAGCCTTGAGAACAGAAAGAGCTGGATGATCGGGGGGTCAGAAAGCCCATGTACCTTTTCAGGCTCTGGTGCCTTGAGTGCGGTGTTGTGTCCGGTCGAGCTCCAAAATTTGTCTTTTCGTCCAGCGTTTTGTTGTTCGTTATCCACGTCCGAAGGTCTGATCAGCCTGTCTCGAGACGTCTTTGGCTACGCCAGCCGGGTTTTCATATGTCGCACATTCACAGCGTCTGCTAGTTTGATCGTTTAGCAAGGGCGTTGTTTGGGTGTGCATCGTTGTTGTATGATAGATAGCTGGTAGTAAGTAGTAATGATAGTCATGTACTTCAACTTCACTTCATTGCTGTGCGTTTCGTGAGTGATCAAGCAAACTTTGACTTGCTAGGGTCGAAAAGATAGCAAAAAAGTATCAAGAACACATTGCACCCACGCTCCCTCCCAAACTCACGCTCCTACTACACCGTCCATACAGGCTTGGTCAAAAGTGCAAAAAAAACTAGAGAACCTCATACGCTCATTCATTCCTCTAGCTAAAACACATCTTTGAATCAGGATTTATCACGAATCGGCCAAAGGCATTTCCGCCAGAACCAAGTTGAGGCATTCGGGTTTGGTGAGAGGATGGGAAATTACTGGGTACATATAGTGAGTGGTGGGAGTTCGAAGATTGAAGATGTAGGTCCGTTAGTTACCCAGGTGTTATTTGCACTTGGGCAAAGTGGAATTCGCGTTGCGTTTATCGTTTGATACCTTCACTACATCTCCGGGAATACAACGCTAGCGCCGCACCTTTCGCGTCTCGCACTATTACCGACCGCTTCAAGAACTTCTGTCACCTCACCTGCGACGCTTCCTCTTACCTCGACATATCTACTCTCACCATCTAGGTAGAGAACTAAGTGTACGTACTTGTACACACGCTTCTACAGTTGTATCATCGGAACTAATTGCCACAGCGCGATGTCGAACTCTCTCGCTTCGCGCCTGCTACGACTATCTGCAGAACTCCGGAACGATATCTACGAACGCCTACTCGGTGGTCACACATATTACGTCCACCAGAACGCACATTCACACTGGCAGCGCAACAAAACAGCGAGCGACCCGTCTTTCAGCATCCATCATGACAATCGCATGATTGATGTCGAGGCCTCGCTGCCGCCTCCATTCATAACGCAGTTATTTCGTCTCTCGCCTGAGATTCGCAACGGGATCTACGACTATGTCCTCGATCAACCCTCCGCCGCCACAGATACAGTCGAGCGTCTGCGGATAGCTCTACTCCGCGTCAGCCGTCAGACCCATGCCGAGACCTCACTGCTGCTGTACTGTGCGAATACCTTCACCTTCGACTCGATTGATGCGCTTCGAGCATTCGTGAACCAGTGCTCTGAGGCTCAGATCGTGGCTGTGGGACGGATCATCTTGCGCACGTGGCGGGACGCATCTTTTCTGTACAGTCCGAATAGTCGCAGCAATGAGGGCTGGGGAGTTCTTGCTGCCTTCCCTGGTCTAGTGTGTGTCGAGATTATTGACATTGTACTGTTCGAGTGCAAAGAGCCCTCTGCTACGGCTGTAGGCAATTTGAGGAAGATAGTGGCGCTTATCCGCAAGTATAAGCCCGGTGTCAAGATAAGTGCGCGTCAGGACTGGGAGGATGCTGGTAGGCAATTCGTGGTCAAGTGTCATTTAGGCGATCTCTAGGACATGCCTTGTAGGAGCTTGTGGCGGAGATGGTGGCACAGTGTGGAGGTTGACTGGCGAAGTTCTTATTCGAGTGGATGAAGGAATCTAGGGAAACGGGCAGGTCGTCAGGGTTTGCGGCGTCCTCGGCAGAAAGAGGTAATTGACCGGGCACTTCATCTCGGTCATCCTCGACAATGCGAGCTCTGCGACCGATTTTTCAAGTTGATCGGACGGGGACGTCTTCTTCGTCAAAGACAGTAATGCCTTTAGCTTTGGGATTGGTCTCCTCGACAGCAGAAGTCGTGGCTTTGTGCCCACTTCGTCGAGTCGATTGAACGGGATAGCGTACTGTGCGTTAGAAATGAGAGCCGTCCATCGATTGCAGTTCTTCATATTTCATAACTCGAACCGATTCGATGCTATAAGCCCGAAAATTGAGTGAGAGAACTGATATGGACAGACTTAGTAACCAACTCTTCGCAATGAATGGCGAATCTTTCCATCTTGAAGTATGTATCGTGGTTGCATTTAGAGCTAACAACATCCTACTGACAAGCGTCACGGAACGCTGTACAGCAGTGAATCAACGCGGCACGTGCGCGGTGAGACAGACTCAGCCGAGTCTCAGGCGCTGATGTAGTCTCCACCTTCTCACATTTCAGCTATCTCGCCCTCACCCACATCCACTACTCTACTCACAACTCACTCATCATGGGCAATGCGCTCACGACCATTATCCGAGCTGTGAAGTCTCCAAGATCAGTAATGAAAACAAAAAAGTCAATGCCATGGAGGCTGATAACATTCAGCGAGCACGCCCAAGACGTTCATATCACTTCTCCGTTCCTAGCTCTACCTCCTGAGCTCCGCAATAAAATCTACGGCTACCTTTTCAGCGGCAATATACTCCAGATAATCGAGCTGGGTAGCCCCAAACGGGTGCGCCTATACCCAGCAAACACTGAGTTCAACGCTACGGCTCTGCTTCGCGCCAATCGTCAGATCTATACCGAGGCTTCGAATCTTGTGTTTGCCACCAACATGTTCGTCTTTTTCTCTATACGTCATATCCGAGCCTTCGTCAAGTGCCTTCCACCCCTCAAACTCGCCCTAGTAACGACGTTGGTGTTTCAAACTTGGCGGGGGAAAGGCTTCTTCGTTGGAGCCGATCAGTTCATGAAGAAGACCTGACTGCGCTCGCGAAGCTGCAAGGTCTACAACGCATCGACCTCGCTGCCAGGCCTTTGGAAGAAGACAATCCACTGTGGGTACTGGATTGGATGAAGGAGTCGGCGGAAGTAATTCGTAAACACTGTGGAGACATCAATTTGCTTGCTTTTGAGGACTCCGCATTTGCTGGGAGATTCTTGCATGGGAAGTTATTGGGTATTTTGTAGGGATCTTTGGTTCTATATGTGTCGTCTTGACGCAGGTCTTCTTTCGCCGACGCTCACGGCCGTGAAAACTCGATTTGGATGTCTTGCGAGGATTCTGGGATGGCGTAGCTACCTTTGGTTTGCGCTCATACCTGCATCGCAAATCGTGGGCATACCGACTCGCGCTCTGTTGACACTTGAGACACTTTACTTGGTTGTGTCAATGTTCTTGTGAGCGAGCAAATTGCAATCAAATTCGAAGTCATGTGGTCCCACGACGCGGAGCTGCAGTGCGGCGAGGTAGTATCAGGGCGCTTGTGTTCTTAGCCCAGTATCGCAAGCAGTATTGAATGATGGCGCCTGATTCTCCAGTGAACATCAGATTCCAGGTCTCGAACCCAATTGAAAGCGCAAAGCCACTGGCTTTCGAATGACGTCAAGTATGTTGTTGCGCCGCTCTCACACCTTCACTGTCGGCATGGCACGTGTTAGCGCGCAAACACCGCGCAAATGAATTCAATTTTTCCCCAATGCACGCCTCAACACCCACCAATCGCCGTCATTCCATCCATTCACACTCATTTTTAAGACGCCCTACAGTCCTCCTCCTAGCGCCGCCAACATGCCCGCTATCCTCCTCGCCGATACGCCTCTTTCTCCACAGTCGACGTCCGCCAAATACCCAGTACATCAAGATACGATCTGGATCCTCGTCGCTGTCGCAAGCATTCTGTTTTTTGAAGCCATCATCGCTGTCGGCTGGGTCTGCTTCCACCACATCAAGAACACGGGTCGCTGGCGGCAATTGCGAGAGAAGGGCGTTGTTGTTGTCAACGGGCCAGCGCTCATCTGGGTCGGCGATTTGCCCGTTCGACATCAGGTCTCATACCTAAACCTCAGGCAGGCGGCGGAACTTTCGAGGCGGACTTTGGATCGAGAGGTCGCTGCTGTCTAGAACGAATCTGCGTACAGCTCTCCGCCACATCTCTTCTATGTGCAAACGCCATGGAGAACCACAGGTTTCAATCTTCAGCTACAACCGAGGCAATAACAACTGGAACATCTGGCTCTAGCAATTACCTTGTGCGATGGGCGATCATTGTCATCGTCGTCTCGATCGGAATCACTCTTATCCTTTGGATGTCCTACGAAGCATACATCAAGAGGCGACTCAGACACGATGACGATATACGTCTCACTCGACTGAGCAGAGGTACCGATGCACAAGGGAGAGCGTGACGAGATTGTTGCTGCTATGCGGCGGCAAGTTTTGTGCTTGGCGTCCGGTACGAATATGGTTTTTGTTTGGTGTAATAGTGGCAGGACGTTTGAGAACAATCGACACCCTTGAGCCCATGAAATGTGTAGCCGACTGCTCTTCTTCATCTTCGTCAGGCTGTGATTTTTGGTCTACGTCACCTTCGCAGGGAACACCCACCCACGACCCCAGATTTCGTAACGCGCTAACGCCTTTAGCGGCAAGGTGGCAACTATCGCGACATCACAGCGGAGTAAGTCCGGAAGGCCCCAGCGGGGCACGGGTCCCTATATCCTCGCCTCGATATTTCTTTCTTCCCAGCTCTTGACTTTCCTTTTCTCAACGCACGCAACTCTCAACTCTCCGCAGCAAACACCCGGACACCATTTTCACAAACATCCACAGCCATCACTATGACCAAAGGCTCCTCAACTTCCTCTAGCTCCGGCTCAGCCGGCGCGTCCAGCAACTCCGGCAGCGGAGGCTACACGACCACCAGCTCCGGCAACAACAGCCAGGTTCGATCCGCACCTCTTGTTGTCCCAACTTGTGCTGACACTTCGTTGTAGGGCAACCACTACTGCTCTCGCGACTACGGCTCCAGCGCCTCCAACTCCAACTCGTACCACTACTCAAACACCGATGGCTCCTACTACTATTCCAACCCTAACGTAAGTTGCTTGAGTCCGGACGTGTGTGTGGAGATAGGGACTAATGTGCGGGCAGGGCTCTACTTACTACAATGACGGTAATGGAGGCGCCAAGTACTCTTCTGGCAAATAGATGGTGGGGCACTGCGATGGAGATGTAGGAATGCTCACGCCCTAGCATTCTTCACCTTGAGTAGTCACATGCGCAATGCGTGTATGAATCAATGAAATCATGGACTTCATCTTAGATCTCATGATCTGCTGCATGAACGTGCGACCTGAATTGATGGTGGTGCACGTGGAAGACGACAAGTCATCGTACTGCATGTTGTCACATACGAGTTGAAAATCGGAATATGTCCAGGGAGTGCGCTGTTGGATTAGAACGCGTTGATCTGCGTAAAGGACAATAATTGTAGCTATTATTGGCTACTTTGATCTAACAAATACCCCAGCATTTTTCGCTCGTATGCTCTAGCCTGCAGTGTTTCGGCAGCGGTGGCGTTTTTGTACTCGATTACCGGTAGGCACGTTGGCAGTGTGTTTTCAGAGAAGTATTCGTATCTTCACGTCACTGCTACCAAGTAAGTATTTCTCCGATGGCTGTGTTTAAGTTGACATAGCACAACGCAGAGTAAAAACCCACTCGTATTCTTCAGAGACCGATAAAACTACGATGCACTTGATGCATACCCATCATGAACCCTCCAACCCACCAACCCACCAATCTCCCTCCTCTCTACAAATACACACTCATTTCCTCGTAAACCACTCACACCACCACTTATCATGATAACTCTACCGTCCGCAGTCCTTACACTCCCAGCCGTTGTTGACGGCTGAGCTTTCTGTCATTTTCGTTGCTGTTTGTTGAGCGTGTTGCGTGGCTAGTTGTAGTTGTTTACTTCTGGATTAGAATCGATTGTACGAGTGCTTGTCGTTGACGTGGATTCGCAGTGTTGGTGGTAAGTGTGTGGATTAAACCGCATTTTTGTTGAGGGTTTTATAGTGTGCTGGTAGTGACAGTCTGCTCAGCGTCGTATACATGTCGTAAAATGTGTGAAGATGCACAATGGGATACGTCAAGGACTTGATACAAGCGTCGCAATACATATATCAGTCTCCCCATCACCATTGATTTTCCGTTCCTCATCTTCACATGATGGCGCCATATATACACTCAAGCTCCGTCTGCCCGCCAACGACCCACCATCACCACGATGTCCCAATCCAACCGCCTAGCCAAGCTCGAAGCCCAAGCCTTCGCCAACACCGCCAAAATCCAGGAGCTCAGCAGCACCAACGCGCAACTAACGACTCACAATCGCCAACAAAACGAGCTAATCACTAGATTCGAGACTGTGTCCGCCATCAGTCCAAGCATTTCGCCATCCCTCTGGGCCCGGCCTGGCATCCCGCAATTGCCAAAACCACCAACACCCTTCCATATCGCTGCGCGTACTGCCCCAAATTTGAAATTGTCGTTCGTGGTGCCGGGTATGAATGGCGAGACACTGGAACTTGAGGCTGCGCTTCTGGACTTGGCATTCGTACTAGAGCGGACGTTGAAGAGACGGGGCTGGGGAGGGCAGATGACGAAGCAAGGGGTGTTGGATTTCTTGGAGGTGCCGTTGGTGAAGGTTGAGTGGAGGGGCGAAGAGGGGGAGATTGGTATGTTGGTGAAGCCGTAGTTCCTCTTGTGGTTGAGATTTGAAGCGATGTCCTGTAGCGTTATTGACAGAAGATCAATCAACTTTGTGCTTCTCGTCGAAAGCTAGCATGAGACCCATCACACGCTCATACGTCCACATTGTGACGGCGCTTGCCGGCGCGGCCTTGAGCAGACTGACAGTCAAGCCGCGATACATGCCACGTCTGCCCTCGTGCTTCCATATATGACCCAGCGTCATGAGGACGCCAGTATAAGTAGGAATGTTTCGATGCACGTATCGCGCTCGGTGTGGGCCCTGTACTTGAAGGCGCTTTCGCGTGGTGTCGAGTGGGTAGACGGCGGTTTTGGAGAGGACGCTGGCAACGACGCCTGCTACGGCGTCCGAGCTGCCAAATGGTAGCGGCGTGCCAGCCATGACAGGTTTCAAACTTTCGTAGCTCGCAAAAAACAAGCCCATGTACGGAACAATCTGGCTCACGCCCGCTCCGAGGCCGCGGAAGAACCCTCTCCCGCCTTCATGTTGAGCAATGCTCTTGACGGATGCCAGGATGGACGTGTAGACCCGATCATTGCCCTGCGCTGCAAATCGCGTGCGCAGCAGATCGAGTGGGTATGTGACGGTCGTGGCAGCAGCTCCAGCAGTAGCGCCGCTGATGAAGGACGTTGCAGAACTTGGCAACGTATAGGGCGGCGGGATAGTCTCCAGCAGATGGGAGATACTCGTATAGGCTGAGAACTGCACGCTGCCATAGGTCAGGTACAGCAGCTCGGCCGGTATGTTGCCCTTCCACAGGCCGGTGAGGCCTTCCTCGCGCAGGATCTGCTTGAGCGTGCCCAGCGTGCCCTTGTAGACGGGGCCATCGAGGTTGCGGTAGCTCGAGGGCTCCGACAGCGAGTGTATCTGCAGCTGCAGCCGGATTTTGATGACATCGAGGGGGGCTATCACGAAGCTGTCGCACTGTCAGTACCACACACCCAAATATCGCCCATACGATATAAATTAGACCGCATACCGCGAAACCAATCCTGCCACCGCGCCCGCAACCATAACCTGCTGCTGGGAGCCCTACATCACCACGGAATCAGCGCGTGTCCAGCACGTGGTGGAAGCTGTGGGGAGGACGCGAACCTCATGCTTGAGCTGTGCGACGCTCCCAGACATGCGCCCAGCGCGTCAATTCACGACAAAGAACACGTGCCGCTACACCGCACGCTACACCAACTGCCGGCCGAGCTGGTATAAAAGGAAGCTAAGTATCGCGATGCGCCGGAGAAATGGGCACGATGTCGACGTGGGCTACCTCGGTCTCGGGTGAAAGTTTCCAAGTCGTCGGCGTTTGAAAAGGAAAGGCTGCCCCGCGGCTCTGCGTGCGACGTTTGACACGAATCGACAGCTGCACGTCATGTCCCTGAACATCACCACAAAGCTTCCCTTGCGAGCTGTTTCTACGAGGAGTGTTGTGCGCTGCTGCAAGTGTAGTTCTTCCGGGCAGAAGCGGCAGTTTTCATTCAAGAACTTTTGGAGCAGGTCTCCGGCGGCAGCAAATTACGCCAATTGGACGCGCGACACCCATGGCCCTACGCGAGCGACGAAAGCGGAAGAGAAGGCACAGCAGGAACTGGACTTGAAGCAGAAAAAAGAGCAGGATGTTTTACTCGACGACGAGACTAGTGTTGGTGAAGTCGATGGGAAGCCAGCGAAGCACATAGCGGTCTCAATCGATGGCGAGCCCAAGGTGTTCGACACAGTGTTTCTGCGAGACAGCTGCACATGTCCACAGTGCATGGATCCGTACAGCAAGCAAAAGCTCTTCCAGACTTCAGACATACCAGCAGACCTAGAAGGGAGCTTCAAATCTGTAGTCGACGAGCAAAAGGGGCCCTCCATCGAGCTGGAGTGGAGCAGTGACGTCAAAGGTTATGGCGCAGAGCACCGAACAAGACACTCTCTTGAATGGCTCCAACGAGCCCTCCACACCGAAGTCGACCTCCGAGGTGGCGTAAGGCACGACGAAAAGGTCCTCTGGGACAAGCAAAGAATCACAAAAGACAACAAATGGGTCGACTACGAATCATACATGTCTTCGGACGAAACGCTCTTCGACGCCCTCACCCACCTGAACCGCTACGGCCTGCTCTTTCTCAGAAACGTGCCCGAATCAGAAGAATCGGTCGTGCACCTCGCCTCCCGCATCGGCAATCTCAAAGACACTTTCTACGGCCGCACCTGGGACGTCCGCAGCAAAGCCAAAGCCGAAAACATCGCCTACACACCGCAATTCCTAGGCCTACACATGGACCTCTTATACACCGCGAACCCCCCACATCTCCAACTCCTGCACTCCCTACGCGCCAGAACCCCCGGCGGCGAATCCTTCTTCAGCGACTCCTTCCACGCCGCAAACCAACTCCAACGACGCAGCGCAGGAATGTTCAGAACACTCAGCACATTCCCAGTCACCTATCATTACCACCACCCCACATACCACTACCACTTCACACGCCCCGTCATCGACCTCCACTCGACCTCAAAATACAGCGAACCAACCAACACATCCATCAGACGCATCAACTGGTCGCCACCCTTCCAAGGCCCCTTCGAAGCGCGCATCGGCAGCAATAAAGCGAGTTCGCTACGCTCGTTTGTCACGGCCGCGCACGAGTACGAGAGATTTCTGAGCAGCGAGGAGAATTTGTTTGAGTACAGGCTGAATGAGGGGGAGTGTGTTGTCTTTGATAATAGGAGGGTACTGCATGCTAGGAGGGCGTTTGATGCGACGAAGGGGGAGAGGTGGTTGAAGGGCGCGTATGTGGATGATGATGTGTTTTTTTCGAGATTGAGGGTTTTGGAGGAGAGGTTTGAGGAGAGGTGGGAGGCTGAGGGGGTGGTTAGGTGGAAGGTTGATGGGAAGAAGTAATGAGATTCGAGCGATGGTAGTCTACGCCCATATGTAAATTGGTTCTGACTCCGTGCCTACATTCAAATTTGATTCCAAGTCCACCGTGATCCGGCGAAACATCAATATAGGCGCTAGCGCCGGCCATAATCATACACTTCGTAACCAAATGCTGCGAATACTGATGTTACCGCTAAATGCTCCAATATTCCGGGCGTGCGGAAGTCGAAAACGTTGAGTGCAAAGGGAAGAAATCGCGCTTCGTGGTGGATTTGACGGCGTGTGAGGAGTATGCCGGCGCTGGTGAAGTCCGTGGGTGTAGATGAGGTTGCGGTATTCTGAGGAGTGTGTACATGCTGGCGATTTGGACACTGGTTTATAGTGGGAAGTTGACAAATTTGCGTGAAGATTGTTAGGGAGATCCAAGGTGAGATTGAGGTGGGCTTGTAGTATTACAATATAATTATAACAACTTCTTACTAATATTATTTTTAGATCGTAATTAAGTTAAAGAGATGCCTGCGCGCATTCTGAATGATAGGTGTGACATTGTAGAGTGCCACACCGACGTAACCAGCACTTAGCTTACCTGCTTAATATGAGAAAGAATTATGTTCTTATCTAAATAAGACTTGGGCTTGGACAGATGGAGGAGTCGAGCTTGCATATCGAGGGTGACTGAACACACGTTTCACATGTAGCAACGTTCAAATGCTAACAATTGGCCGGGTAAATCAATGCACTCAAAGTCCTTACATGTGTACAACACAAAAGAAAGATAATTCAAGAAAATATAGATTCGCACCATCTGATCCACTTCATCAAACCATACCTACCGATCCCCAGCCTCATGCGCCCGCAACCGTTTCCGAAACTCATCACTAACAAGTCCTACCGTCTACCCCACCTACAACATTAAACGGCCGCACCGCTGTCGTCTGAACCGTAATCTCCACATCACCAGCAATCAGCCCACTTTCTTCCAATCGCTCACGGTCCTGCTCTACAGCTTCCTGGAACTTTGTGGGATTGCAAATCGACCACTCCGTTTCTTCGTAGAGCATAATGACATGCTTGACGGAGGGCAATACATGCGCTAGACGGACGTCGTCTTCTCTCATCCCGAAATCGAAGGCGATGCGGAGCGTTGTGATGGCTGAGAGCTGAGCTGGAGTTAGGCTGGGTAGGTATACTATCGCGCCGAGATTACGAATTTGTCCTGTCGCGTTGGGTAGAGGGAGAGGCTTGGTCTCGTAGTCGGTTTGCCGACACGTACTCGAAAGACTAAAGAGGCGCGCCGATTGCTGCGGAGGTGATTTGGGGGACGCACCGCGCTTCTTTGCGGCTCTTTTACGTTCAAGAATCTTCGTGCGCGGTTTTGTGAGGACCAAGTGGTATTCGTTCTCGCTGGTGACATAGTCGTAGATCATGTTGCGCAACTCGGGGGGGAGAGCAAGTAAAGGCGACTCGGTGGCGTTGTGGAAAGTTCGGGCTGCGAGGCTGGCTAGTTCTTCTCGATGGAGCTGTTCGTAGAATTTGCTGTTGATGAATGTGCACGAAAGATCAACCAGGTCGTCTGCGCCCATGACTGCCTCATGCAAGTTCTTTGAGAACGCCATTGTATTGACAAGGTCGAGACAAGTGTGCTGAATTCGAGCCAGTAGATGCTAGGAAGATAGAGCAAAGTGATAGAGCAAAGTGATAGAGCAAAGTGATAGAGCAAAGTGATAGAGCAAAGTGATAGAGCAAAGTGATAGAGCAAAGTGATAGAGCAAAGTGATAGAGCATGAGGTTGAATTTAAGACTTCCACCTTACTTACTACGAGAAAAACTCCAAATGCTGATATCTATCATGAAAATGATGACGAATAGAACTGTGCTCAGATACGCCAATGTTGCTTCCAAACGCACTAGTTATTGAGACTGATGAGCGACGGTTTCGCGTCAATAGACTACGTGGCTACGTGAGCCCAACAAGGATTGAGCTTGTTGACAGCGACAGTAACGTCTCCGCCATCAGCGAACCACTTCTTCAGAGCACGAATTTTGTTGGCAGAAGGCCCTCCGTCATGGGTGGGCTTCTCACGTAGTTGGTGTCGATGAAGATGAAGAATTACCACCTTAACACACGGCAGTACATTGGCCAGAGACTTTCCTTGAATCTCCAGCTCCTCCAGTTGACGGATTACCTTACCAGCCTCTGTGTAGGAGAGGCAAAGGTGCAGCTTCGTCATGGTTGCTAGCTTGAGTGTGGGAAGGTGCTTGAAGGTGTCCATGGATGTTATAGTGAACTTCGCATTGCGAAATGGAAGTGGTGCAGTCTCATAGTAGGTCTGATGGCACGTACTCAGGAGTGCAAGGCGGCGTAGTGGCTTTGTCTTGGCTACGCCCAGGGGATCCTGGCTGCTTACAACGTATTTGGGGTTCTCGGGCACCTCAAGTACGTAGCCATAGATCTCGTTGCGGACCTCGGCTGGAAGGCTTAGCAATGGCGACGCGGTGGAGTTGCGTGTAGTGATGGCAGAACGACGAGCAATCTCTTGGCGACGAGCCTATTCGTTCTCTAGTTGGACAGCATCGTTCATGAAGGTGGTAGAGAGGTCGACTGTACCTTCCCCGCGTACCTCGCTGATGAAACGAGCGTGCCATCTCAAGAATCCAGCATCCATCGTTGGTATTGTTTGCGGTTGCTGAGGTGTAGGGGGAGTTGTGACCGAGTCTGTTGGATGTGGATAGGGTGCTGCTGAGGAATTGAATGACCAGCTTATACGCACGGAGGAGGCATGACATGTTTGACGCACCTCCCAAGATCTTGGACGCTGCATGGTGAATCCAAATCCACACAATGGCAGTGAAGGCTGTAGGGTTACACATCGTGCATCAATGTATAGAGATTGCTGAATTTGTCAGCCAAAGTAGTCAGAGAATTGAGGTGAATGCTTGTTCATCTCACATATGCACCCGCGAAAGCGTTTTGCTGGTATTCATCCTCTACATAAAAAAAGGCATGTAGATGGCCACGCGGGTGCTTCCAAAAGCAAATGTCAGAGAAGATGTATAGCGGACGAAAGTTGATGGTCCACGAGAGAAGGCCGAAGTACTGCTTCGCTCGTTTATGAACGCCATGTGTACCTGACTATGGTCGAGGTGACATCGTGCAATACGTCGTCATCAGAGACCTGCGCCAGATCTGCAGTATTTCGGAACACCGTCTTATCGTACACCCTTCCAATCTTCTCGCCATCCTCTCGCTACAAGGAAAGCTCCAATCCATAGCCAAGCCAGGACCCCGAGGCCAGGAATATTTTGATCGCTTACAAAAGTCACGCTGACGAAACAGAGGTTTGGCAAGATTGCTGTCAAGCGCGGAGTGTTGCTAGACAGTAGCTTGATAATGTTTCTTGAAATGTTCGACCTGCGTGATGGTAGTGCGTGGAAAGTACTTGATGCACACGAAGCGTCAAGAGTTCCTTTGCAGCCACTTAGACTCAAGTCGTCATTGTCTCTCGGTATCGGACGTTGAGCCAGGTAAGCGGTGGACTGATGTCCGCCCTGAAGATTGACCACACATGAGCAACTTCCAACCCTTTGGGACAGGTTTACAGTTTTCGAGCACCACCAGTTCATCAAGAAACGCCCAGTACTAACGTGACAGCGGCTCCACGTATCAGACCTGTCGGCTAAAGGTTACCAGCCTGCTAGTATGTCAGAGAAGCTGTGCACGCTGACACCTGAAGGGTATAGACCTCTTGTGGAGTCGTTCTGAATTAGCCATAGACCCACCCCTTCATATGTTGTCATGAAAGCGGAGTGCAAAAGTGATTGCCAACACCTAGTTCTTGTCATCATAGACCAACCCCGCTAGTCGCATTGTGACTTGATAAAAGCCGTGCTGAATGTTGCGCTCACGCAGCAGCCTGTTTCTTTCTCCTTGCATACAGCACCGCCTTGTGCATCCGCTCCTCGAGCCCAGCACCCTCTCCACGATGGCCCTCGTTCCAGCAGAGCTGACAATAGAGATCGTCATCGCAGCCTAGACATTTAAGCGTTGCGTCATCCTGACATATGATACACCACGTGTCGATTTCATCATCAATGCGCTTTTGTATGTTCGAGTGGATGGGCGGCTTCTTCCGTGGCGAGAACGATGGTGCTGACGGCAGGCCTAATGAATCTGTCTGAGGGCCGGAGAGGGCAGCGAGGCGTGCTGTGAAGGTGTCTTCGATGGCTTTGGTGCGCTCGAAGTCGTCTTCGGGGAGAGATGTTGGGGCAGATGGGAGAGTGAGGGTGTTATCATCTTTCTGAGGTGCTCCGTCGGTCTTTTGATCTCCTGCATCTGAGCCAGCGTCCCTTGGTGGTGGTGATGGAGGGTCGTATTTCTTGCTAATTTCTAGCTCGGCCATGACTCTCGCGATCACATCATCAGCTTCTTCATCCTCAGAAGGTTTTTTTCCCTCAGTATCATCGCCGCGATCTGAATCTGTGTCGTTGTCCTCGCCAGCTGTGACTGTTCCATCGCCAACATTGACTTCGATGCTTTGCCAATCTGTGAGCTCCTCCTTCGCACTTGATTCGGACGTTGTAGGCTGGCCTTCAGGGCCCTGCGCCCTGCTGTTCACAACTTCTGGCAATATCTTCTTCATGTCTTTCAAGAGTCTGCCCACGTCCTGCTGCTCCTTATGCGACATGTCCCAGTCCTTGCGGTCGCCAACAGCGCCATTGAGCTCTCCCAGAAGTTCTTCGAGACTTTTCTCATCTTCCTCGTTGAAATCGACTTTGCTTCCACCAATTCTGTCACCGATACCCTCGAGATAACCTGGCGCACCAGGCGCCGCTGTAGGCGCGCTTACGTCATTCGAAGAAGTTGCTCGTGATGGTCGTGAAGAAAACGATGGTGACGCAGAACCCAAACGCGCAAATCGCGATGCGAGGTCGTCTGTAGGGTTTGGTGGGTTGGAGGGGGTGATCGAAGAGCTGTAATTGGGATGCAGGCTCACGCTCGACTGCTTGAGCGCGTTGAGGCGTGCAAGTAGGTCGTCATCTGATGGCATGACAACTGTTTGCAATCAGAGTCTCGGCAAATCGGGCAGTGAGTGTGGACTTCACTTGATCGTGGAGTCGATGCTGTAGAGGTACAGTGGTTGCGTGTGGCCGTGATTCGGAAGCCGGAGTTTGGAGTTAAGCTTAGCAGCTATGGTGAGACCCCTGACTTCACACCATTTGCGCTGGCTCTGTCAGACCACACATACCACTCCGGAACAATATCAAACACGTTCTGTACCTATGCCGACCCCGGGTGACATGCTAACGCTTAGATATCCAGCGATGGAAATGCAGTCGTGGAAGGTTGATGCTACCACAGCTGAGTAAGGCAGGGGCCGCTGTCGTCATGCATGGCTGAAGCTACCCCTCGAGCCATACAAACTAATCATTGCGTGCTTTCCTTCGAACTTTCATCCAACAGATCTCCCGATACTCCTGACACAGCCTCCCTCTGATACCTCAGTAACACAATCTTCTGCCCACTCACAATGGCTTTAGCACCAAAGTTCGCGGGCCAAAAGCTGGCCTCAGGCGCTTTTACACCAAAGGCCGTTCATACTCTAGAGCTCTGTAGGTATCGTCTAATCATAGGATTATCAATAGAGCTGACCGTGCGCCAGATCTCGACTATGTCTGCCCGTTCAGCGAGAAGATGTTCAAGACGATCTACAAGACGAACCTCCGCAAGACCCTTCTCGAGAAGTACGGCGACCGAGTCGTGACCATCTTCCGCCAGCAAATTCAGCCCTGGCACCCATCCTCCACCCTCGTTCACGAAGCCGGCTATGCCGTTCAAAAAGTCGACCCCTCCAAGTTCTATGTCTTCAGTGCCGCGTTGTTTGACCAACAAAAAGAGTTCTTCGACGTGAACGTTGTCAACGAGACCCGCAACAACACATACAAGCGCTTAGCCAAGATTGCTGGCAGCGTTGGCGTAGACGAGAAGAAGGTGTATGACCTGTTGGAGATTAGCGACAAGCCCGGCGAAGACGGCGGTCTGAACACGGGCAACAAAGTCACGGACGACGTCAAGATTCAGGTCAAGGCGAATCGACTGACGGGCGTACATGTCACCCCAACCGTAGTGTTTGACGGCGTCGTAAACAACGAGATCTCGAGCGGTTGGAGCGAGGATCAGTGGGAAGAGTGGCTGGCAAAGAATGTGAAATGACTACACGGCGGTAAGAGTGCTGCAATGCTCTGATCGAGATACTCACACTGCACGAAGTGGAAGTTTCGGAGCATGTCGAACGTATGCGGGCGCTTTGAAAAGCCAAGACGCAGTGGGCTGGAGCTTTTCAATTCAACCGACACGCAAGGTAGAATGTTGAGTCGGTAGGCTAGTGAATTCCACTTTTCAAAAACTGCCTCAGACACAACAGATGGCCTCGAAATGTGCTCGGCGAGGGGTGATTGGATTGTTTGGTTCAGCCGTCCCATCGAACCACAGTACGAAATGGCGTCCCTTCCATATAAGTAAGCCCACCCCCGAACCCCCCCCCCCCAATATTATTCATCGTCACGAACGCGAAATTCCACCTCCAGACACCAACGATACCCAACTACCACCAGCCGGAAAATTGTGTCATCGAACTGCTCTTCACACCCTTCATGTCTCTGCAAAATAAAACCGATCTCTCGCGTG
>Ga0265780_10004590_pt1 | contig 17725 bp, 15 predicted proteins | sample P1T30metagenome_FD_192432 | JGI IMG/M metagenome (GOLD analysis project Ga0265780, IMG submission 192432) | Plant litter microbial communities from East Loma Ridge, Irvine, California - P1 T30 | ecosystem: Environmental > Terrestrial > Plant litter > Unclassified | place: USA: California...
CGCTGATCGCCAATTGCATAAACTCATCCATGATATTTATTTATATGGTGTTTTACTGTTGTTCTGTTTTACTATAAGGGTTCGCAAGAGAAATTTCCATCACCCGTTCCGGTTTTGCTGTTTCTGCAAAGCCAAATTGTTTATAGAGACCCTGTGCATCGGCAGTGATCAGCATCCATCTCCTGAGACCCTGAAGTGCAGGATGTTCTTTTATAAATGCCACCAGCTTTTTTGATATGCCCTTGCCCCTGTAAGGCGTCAGGATAAAAACATCTGCCAGATAGGCAAACGTAGCATAATCTGAAATTACCCTGGCGAAACCGATCTGCTTCTCATCCAGATAAACACCAAAACATATTGAATTTTCAATACAACGCTTAAGAACCTCTTCGGGAATGTTCTGTGCCCAGTAAGATTCCTCGCTAAGGAATTTATGGATAAGAGAGAAATCTAATTTCGTTTTGTCTGTGGAAATAATCAGCTCCATTAATTTCTCATATTTATATATTGGAGCGGCTGGCCGAAATCTTCACTGCGGCACAGCGAAATTACCGCCTGCAGGTCATCGATTTTTTTAGCCTGTACCCTGACCTGGTCTTCCATAATAGACGGCTGTACTTTTAACCCGCTGTCTTTGATCTTTTTTACAATCTTTTTAGCCGCCTCTTTGTCAATGCCTTCTTTGATCTTTATCTCTTTCCTGATCATATTTCCGGAGGCATAGTGTTCTTTGCCTGTATCGAGTGCATTGCTGTCAAGGTTCTGTTTCACCATACGTGTGATGATAGCATCCTGGATAGCTTTTAATCTCATGTCGTTTTCGGTAACGATCGTTATAAGATTCGTCTTTTTATCGAGTTCGACAGTGCTTTTAGAGTCGTTAAAATCATAACGGTTAAGGATATCTTTTTTAGCCGTATTAATGGCGTTATCCAGTGTCTGTCCGTCAATCTTACTTACTATATCAAAGGTTGGCATAAAAATTATTTGAAGTTTTAAATATATGTCGATAGATTTAATTATAAAACAATATATTCAACAATTGTATTTATTAAAATAAAAAAACATGAAGAAAAAGAAGCCGGTAAAGGGCAGAGCTGCTGAAAAAAACGAAAGTAAAGTAGCAAAAAAGGAACTGCAGAGTGGTATAGCTCAGAAGTTCCTGGATGCCATCTCTAACCTGGGTCATGATGCAGAACGAATAGCGAAGGATATAAGGAAAATGAGTAAGGAGATCGCCGGTAAATTAGCAGACCAGATCGCAAAGGCTAAGGAAGAAGAAGTAAAAGCCACAAAGAAAAAAGCTAAATCGCTTAAAAATACCCTGAAAAAGGAAGCTAAAGAGGTTAAGGCAGTAAAGGCAGAACCGTCTAAGCCAGTCAGCAAAACCAAAAAAATCGTGGCAGCTGTCGCGGTGAAAACGCCTGAACCCGCAGTTGCAGCAACTCCGGTAAAGAGGAACCGTTCGGCAAAACCGGCTGTAACAGATGAAGTTAATGCGGCTCCGGCTGCCAGGTCCAGACGCAAACCAGCACCTGTTGCTGATGCTCCGGCAGCACCAGCAACGGCGACAAAACGCCCGTCAAGGTCCAGAACGGCATCGACAACTCCGAAGAACCCTGCTGCTAAAAGAAACAGGAGCGCTAAACCAGCGGTAAGTGCTGAGGAATCGAAACCTCTGAACGGCACTGAAGAAAGCAGCACTTCAAGCTCAGCAGGCGAATAAGAGCATTGTAAACAGCCAGCGTCATGCAGCCTTTTAATTAATATTAAATTAACATTATTATATAAAGATTTGCAGTCCCGGCTATAGGTTGGGACTTTTCATTTATTAACTATGCCGAAGCAAAAAATTCTGCTTTATAACCGTGAAATAAGTTGGCTGTACTTTAATGAACGGGTATTGCAGGAGGCTGCCGATAAAAACGTTCCACTCATTGAGCGAATACGTTTTCTGGCCATCTTTTCATCCAATCTTGACGAGTTTTACAGGGTAAGAGTACCTACGCTGAACCGTTTATCAAATGTAAATTCCAAGGCAAAAGAACTATTTGGCTATAACCCTAAAAAGATAATTAAAGAGGTTAAGAGCCTCGTTGTAAAACAGGAGAGGCGTTTTAACCACCTGTATGAAGACGAGATTATCAAGGAGCTGGCAGAGGAAAAGATCTTTATAATCAATGAGCAGCAGCTCAATGTATCGAGAGGAGAATTCGTAAGGAAGTATTTCAGGGAAAAGCTGTTGTCTACCCTGGTTCCGGTTATGCTCGAAGAGGGTAAGCCCTTTCCCGAGTTAAAAGACCGTGCTATATATTTTCTTGTCAAGCTTTCCAAGGCAAATCAAAAGGTAAGGTTTAGCCTTATTGAGATCCCTACCGAAAGTCTGGAACGTTTTATTGTTCTGCCAGAAACAAACAACCTCAAGTTTATCATACTTCTGGACGATATCGTCAGGTATTGCCTTGATGATATCTATTTTATTTTCGAATACCACGATGCTGAGGCTTATTCGATACAGCTTACGCGTGATGCTGAGCTGGAACTGGACAGGAATGTCAGCGAAAAATTTATCGAAACGCTTACAAAAAGTCTTCAGAGACGCAAAAAGGGTAAACCCATGCGTTTACTGTACGACAACAATATGCCTGTCGATATGCTTACGTACCTGGTGGCAAAACTTGACCTGGAAGCCGACGGAATGATACCCGGAAACCGGTACCATAATTTTAAAGACTTTATAAAGTTTCCGAACGTAGGCAAAAAAGAACTGGAATATCCCCGGGAAACGCCGCTGGAAATAAAGGGATTTGATCCCCGTAAGAGTATTATAAACCAGATAGCCAAACGCGACTATCTCATTAATTTACCCTATCAGTCTTTCGATTATATTATTCATTTCCTGCGTGAGGCTGCCATTGATCCGAAGGTTACCGAAATTGATATAACTCTTTACAGGCTTGCCCAGAATTCGCGGGTAATAAATGCCCTTATCAATGCGGCTAAGAACGGCAAAGTGGTAAATTGCCTGGTTGAGCTGAAGGCCCGTTTTGATGAGGAAAACAATATACGCTGGACAAACAGGCTGGAAGAGGAGGGAGTAAAGGTCAATTACGGACTGTTAGATTATAAAGTACATTCTAAGGTGTGCCTTATAACACGCCGGGAAAAAGGCAAGCTGAAATATTATGCTAACCTGGCTACCGGGAATTTTAACGAAAAAACGTCAGGGCTTTATTGTGATCATAGTTTGTTTACCAGCCATGCCGAAATTACTGCCGAGTTGAAAAAGCTTTTCCGCGGACTGGAAAAAAAGGTGTTTTACCGCGGGTATAACTGTCTTATCGTTTCTCCGCTGGAAACCAGGGATAAGATCTATGGACTGATAGATACGGAGATCGTGAATGCCAAAGCGGGGAAAGAAGCTTTTATCATCCTTAAGATGAACAGCCTGGCGGATGAAGAGATGATAGCAAAACTTTATGAAGCCAGCAATGCAGGTGTGAAGATCCGCATGATCATCAGGGGGATGTGCTGCCTGGTTCCCGGAATACAGGGTATGAGCGAAAATATCGAAGTCATCAGTATAATCGACAAGTACCTTGAACATGCCAGGGTATGGATATTTGCCAATGGGGGGGAGGAGAAAATGTATCTTTCATCGGCCGATTTTATGACACGTAACCTCGACCGGAGAGTAGAGGTCGGCTTTCCTATTCTTGATCCTTATATTAAAAAAGAAATCAGGGAAATAATCAATATTCAGCTGAATGATAATACAAAGGCCCGGGAGATTAATTCCCATAACAGCAACCGTTACAGGCGTCATAACCCTAATGTAAGCTACAGGGCCCAAACAGATATATATACTTACCTGAAAAATAAAAATTAACACATTGAGATACGCTGCGATTGATATTGGCTCGAATGCTGTACGGCTGCTTATAGCAGATATTATTGAGGACGGGAAAGAGTTTTCCTTTAAAAAGAACACGCTTATCCGTGTGCCGCTCAGACTGGGCGATGATGCTTTCCTTGACAAAAAAATCTCAACCCGCAAGGCCGACGATCTTGTTAAGACCATGACAGCTTTTAAGCAGCTCATAGATGTCTATAAGGTTGAAGATTATATGGCATGTGCAACTTCAGCTATGCGCGAGGCGGAGAATGGAGCGGAGATGGTTGAGCGTATTAAAAAGGAAGCAGACCTGCTGCTCGAAATCGTAGAAGGGCAGAAAGAGGCTAATATCATCTATTCTACCCATATAGATCAAACGCTCGATAAAAAGAAAAACTATCTGTATATCGATGTTGGCGGCGGCAGTACTGAACTTTCTGTTTTCACAGAAGGAGAGGCTGAAGCTTCGAGGTCCTTTCCAATAGGAACGGTGAGGATGCTGGATAATGCCGATACAAAGGAAACCTGGGATGAGATGCGCGACTGGATAAAACACCATACCAGGAAATATAAGAACATGATCGGGATTGGCACAGGGGGTAATATCAATAAGCTTTTCAAACTTTCGGAAGAAAAGGATGATATGCCATTAAGCATTACCAAGCTGAAATCCCTGCATAATTACCTCGGTTCTTTCTCTCTTAAGGAACGCATCAGCGTACTTGGCTTAAACCATGACAGGGCCGATGTTATTATGCCGGCCTGTGAAATATATCTTACTGTGATGAAATATGCAGGCGTAAAACAGATCTATGTACCCCGGGTAGGGATGGTAGACGGTATCATCAACCTGCTGATAGAAAAGAACCTCATGAAGTAGGGTGTCTGGCAAAAGTTATTGCCGGAATAGATTTACCCGTATTTACCAGGCATAAAAGTATAGTTTTTATGCCTGAAAATACTATCTGAGCAGTAAAGGAAATGTGTAATTTCGCCGCATGTCTAAAGCCGCCGGACCGATTGGTATTTTTGATTCAGGATATGGAGGACTCACCGTCTTTAAAGAAATCCTAAAAGAGCTTCCCGAATACGATTACATATATCTTGGAGATAACGCCAGGGTACCATATGGTTCGCGTTCTTTTGAAACGGTATACAAATATACCTGGGAATGTGTCAGGGAGCTCTTCAATAAAGGCTGCCGGCTGGTTATCCTGGCCTGCAATACTGCCTCAGCAAAAGCGCTCAGAAACATTCAGCAGCATGAATTACCGCAAATACCGGAACTCAGACGCGTACTCGGCGTAATACGACCCACCGCGGAGATCGTCGGAGATTTTACAAAAAACGGACAGGTTGGCATTCTCGGTACAGAAGGTACAGTTACTTCAGAATCTTACCTGCTGGAGATAGGGAAATTCTTTCCCGGTATTAAAGTAGTTCAGGAAGCCTGCCCGATGTGGGTGCCGCTGGTGGAAAATAATGAATACGATTCGGCCGGTGCCGATTACTTTGTACAGAAGAACCTGGATAATCTTTTTCAGAAATCGCCCGGTACCGATACTCTTGTTCTGGCCTGTACGCATTATCCGCTGCTTATTAATAAGATAAAGAAGTATATTCCGGCATCTGTACGCATTATTTCACAGGGCGAAATAGTGGCACACAGCCTTAAAGATTATCTTAACAGGCATCCCGAAATAAGAGAACTGTGTTCCACAAATCAGCAGGTAGAATATTATACTACAGAATCTGCGGCAGGCTTTAATTCCAAAGCGGCCATTTTCCTCGGCTGGGAGGTGCGGTCAGAACATCTTGATATCTGATAACTTAGGTCATTTTAAATAAATGCAGGAGAATTAATTTTGAATGCAATCAATTAATTTATAGTTTCATAGAAAATTACGGATCCAGATAATGTTACAATGAAAAAAGTTTATCTTTTTGTTTTTATCCTGTTATCCTTCATAACGTTCAATATCCAGGCACAAATCAGAATAACGTCAAAAGAAGCAGCCCAGCATATAGGGGATTCTGCTGTTGTTTGTGATAAGGTTTTTGGCGGACGATTCCTTGAGAGGACTGGTATTACTTTTTTAAATTTAGGCGATAACTTTCCCGATCATCTGCTTACGGTAGTAATAAGGGGAACAGACAGGGACAAGTTTAAATTCAAGCCCGAAGAAACGTTAAAGAATAAAAGGATCTGTGTAACCGGAAGAATTTCTGAATATGCAGGTAAACCGCAGATAGTAATTACAGATCCGGGGCAGATCAAACCGGGAAATTAATTATTCTTAGCGGATCGGTATTTATTAAGGCCGGCCTAAATGCCGGCCTTTTATATTGTTCTGTTTAACCAGCCTGACGGCAGGTTAGGATTATATATACTCTTCCAGCTGTCCCTTGCCCTGCCTTACCACGTTAAACTCTCCCGTGGTGCAATCTACTACCGTAGATGCCAGATTTCCTCCGAACCCGCCGTCGATAACGATATCAACTTTGTCTTTGAACTTTTCATAGATCAGTTCCGGGTCGGTCGAATATTCTATGATCTCGTCGTCGTCGTGAATGGAGGTAGAAACGATAGGATTGCCGAGCTGTTTTACTATTTCTCTTGCAATACTGTTATCCGGAACCCTGATCCCTACAGTTTTTTTATTAGAACTTAATAACCTGGGAACATTGTTCGTAGCTTCAAAAATAAAGGTAAAAGGACCCGGTAATGCCTTTTTTAACAAACGGAATACGGAGGTATCCATTGGTTTTACGAATTCTGAAATATGACTCAGGTCATGGCAGACAAAAGAAAGATGCGCTTTTTCAGGTTTGAGACCTCTGAGCTGACAAATTTTTTCAATTGCTTTCTGGTTGGTAATATCGCAACCTAAACCATAAATGGTATCTGTAGGGTAGATCACTAATCCCCCTTTTTTCAGAACTTCTACAACCTGTTGAATGGCCTTTTCACTTGGGTTGTCTTCGTAAATTTTTAGCAGCATAATATAAAAATAAGTTTTTATGAGAAATGTTTTTGCTATTTACGATTGGCTTGTGAAATCAAGAATAACTTTATTGTCTTCCGGATAACCGGTGCAGGTAAGCACCCAGCCTTGCTGCAGGTCCTTGTCTGTCAATACCTCGTTCACACTCATATAAACTGCCCCGCTCTTGCATATTACTGCGCAGTTACCACATACGCCACCTTTACAGCTATAGGGCAGATGAAGCCCTTTTTCGAGAGCAGCATTCAAAATATTCTGCCCTGTATCTACCTGTACGATATAACTCTCCCCGGGTAAATTCACCTGTACCGCCTGCGCCGGAAGAAGTTTATGATGAACCTGCCCTGTTCTCATCACTTCCGGAATGTAATTTTCCGTTCGTATATTCTCCTTCTCCACCTGCATCAGCCCAATGGTAAATCTAAGCATTCTCATGTAAGAGAACGGGCCGCACAGGAAAAATAAAGCGTTCTTTTTGTCGAAGCGTATATTTTTATTAATGAGGGGTTCGGCTGTAAGGTTACTTATATGTCCGCGCTCATGTATCCTGTAAGCTGGTTCTGAAAAAAAATTAATGAGATTGAGCGCCTCAAAACGATCTGCGAGTAATTCTATTTCCCTGAGAAAGAGCGAGTCGTTCTCATTCCTGTTGCTATAAATAAGATGGACGCAGCTCAATGGCTCTTTCTGCAGCAGGTTTCGTATCATAGGCAGTACAGGAACAATGCCACTGCCGGCGGCGAAGAAAAAGATATCGCGCCGGGCATTCTTTTCCGGATCGAGCGTGAACCTGCCCGACGGCGGCAGCGAGTAAACTGTCGCACCTTCTTTCCAGTTTTGAAGGATATATCGCGAAATGATTCCGTTTTCTACTTTTTTGACCGTTATTTCAGTCTCTTCGCCCGGGAGACTGAGGATTGAGTAGGAGCGGCGAAGTTCCTGCCTTTCGGTATTAATAATGAAAGTAAGGAACTGCCCGGGTTTGTAATCCAGTTTATCCTGGTTAAGTAATTTAAGCCGGTACGTTCTTGCCTGAGCTGTTTCCTGTTTTATAGAAGAGATCCGAAATTGAATAAGATCGGGCTGTTTCATGATAGTGAAACTCCTGTTTTTTAAGTTTGTTCTTAATAAAGCTTTTTAAAATCAGGAAAATGGGGTTTAATCTGTTCATTTACGAACTTTCCCGAGGAAAGACCTGATGATATTACATTCCTGTATCGTTGCCATATTTCAGGCCCTACAGAAAAATAATGATAGGTGGCACCTCCCGTAAAAGCTATTTCCAGGATACGGTTTTTGGGGGAATAATCTATATAGAGCGTGGTTTCAGAACCGGGAGTATCAAGTTTGTTATTGGTATTAAGTTTTTTGGTTTTCATGGGCCGTTATGTAAGGTCGCAGCGTTCCCGCTACGACCGACCTAATATTACCTTAATCGTCCGCATTTGAAACGCGGATGCGATGAGATCAGCGATTATATCGCTTTTTAATCTGCTTGCAGCGTCCCGGGGGCACTGGAAGTAACCTTCTAAAACTCTGCATTATTAGGCGTTCTCGGGAACGCAATTACGTCTCTGATATTCGTCATTCCCGTAATAAACAGCACCATTCGCTCAAAGCCAAGACCGAACCCTGCATGCGGAGCAGAGCCAAAACGGCGGGTATCAAGGAACCAGCCCATTTCTTCAACCGGAATATGCATATCGTGCATTCGCTGTTCCAATAGCTCCAGGCGTTCTTCCCGTTGCGAACCACCCACGATCTCTCCAATGCCCGGGAACAGTATATCCATTGCAGCGACCGTTTTTCTGCCTTCAGAATCAGCAGGATTCTGGCGCATATAGAAGGATTTTATATCAGCCGGGTAATCGGTAAGAATAACAGGCTTCTTAAAATGTTTTTCTACCAGGTAGCGCTCGTGTTCTGATTGAAGGTCTGCACCCCAGTTTTCAATAAGATATTTAAACTGCTTTTTCTGGTTGGGTTTCGAATTTCTAAGTATATCTATCGCTTCAGTGTAAGTAATCCGTTCGAAATCGTTAGAAAGGCAGAAATTCAGCTTAGCGATCAGGTCCATATCTGAACGCTCGCTCTGAGGTTTTTGCTTTTCTTCTTCCAGCAGCCTGTTTTTCAGGAATTCCAGTTCGTCGCCGCAGTTATCGAGCGCATAGGCAATTAAGTATTTTAGTAATGCCTCGGCAAGATTCATATTATCCTTCAGGTCATAAAAAGCCATTTCCGGCTCTATCATCCAGAATTCTGCCAGGTGGCGCGTGGTATTTGAATTTTCAGCACGGAAAGTCGGGCCAAAGGTATAAATCTCTCCGAGGGCCATTGCGGCAAGCTCGCCTTCCAGCTGACCGGAAACTGTAAGGTTAGTAGATTTACCAAAAAAATCCTCTTTGTAATTGATCGAGCCATCTTCATTTTTTGGCGGATTTTCCATATTGAGGGTAGTTACCCTGAACATTTCACCTGCTCCTTCTGCATCAGAACCGGTAATGATCGGCGTATGCATATAAACAAAACCGCGTTCATTGAAAAACTTGTGAACGGCGAATGCAAGGGCATGCCTTATTTTAAAAACTGCGTTGAAGGTACTTGTGCGGAAGCGAAGATGTGCTATTTCGCGCAGGAACTCCAAACTGTGTTTTTTTGGCTGAAGCGGAAATTTCTCCGGATCGCTGTCGCCCAGGATTTCCAGTTCCTTAACCTTGATTTCTACGCGCTGCCCCTTGCCAAGCGACTCAACCAGCTCTCCTGTAACAGAAACGGCTGCGCCCGTAGTGAGGCGTTTTAATATAGATTCCTCAGTTGAAGTAAAATCAACAACAGCCTGTATATTATTAAGAGTAGAACCATCATTAATAGCAAGGAACTGGTTATTCCGGAAAGTTCTAATCCAGCCCATTACAGTAACCTGCTGTCCGTATTCGGTAGCATTTAATAATTCTTTGATCTTGATGCGGTCCATTTGTTTATTATTTTGCGAATGGCAAAAATACAAATCGTTCTGTCATTTGAAATGATAATCAATGATTTTAGGAATATAGAGGGAACAGAGGGCATAGTAAACATATAAGAGTCTGCAGACCCTCCAATCCAGATGTATTACCGAAGAAAATAATAACGAAAGGAAAATCATGGATTTGTTTAACAGTATACCAGACAAAGACGTTAACCTGTTACCTTATGATGGTACAGTACACTATTACGGAAAGATCATGCCAGGGTATGATGCAGACAGATACCGGGATATTCTGCTTGAAGAAATACAATGGAAAAATGATGAAGCAGTAATCTTCGGAAAACACATCACTACAAAAAGAAAGGTAGCCTGGTATGGCGACCGTCCTTTTGAATATACTTATTCCAATACGACAAAAAGGGCATTGCCCTGGACTGCCGAACTCCTGGAACTGAAGAAACTGGCAGAACAGCTTTCCGGCGAAACATTTAACTCCTGCCTGCTTAACCTCTACCATTCAGGTGAGGAAGGCATGGCCTGGCATAGCGACGGGGAGAAAGATCTGAAAAAGGACGGTGCAATAGGCTCTATGAGTTTCGGTGCCGGGCGGAAATTCTCATTTAAACATAAACAGAGCAAAGATAAAGTATCTCTCGACCTGGAGCATGGCAGCCTGCTGGTCATGAAGGACGTTACACAGACATATTGGCTGCATCGTTTGCCGCCAACAAAACTTGTTTCAGCCCCGAGGATCAATTTGACATTTAGAACGATTGTACGTTAAGCAGTACCAGACCTGCCTTTAGCCAGATCTGGTACTGAACTATCTTTATAAGTTCATATTGTACTGCACTTCCAGGTACTGCACGAGCGCCTTGGCGATCCTTTTTGCGTATGCCTTCCGGTTTGCTTCAGGAGATCTCATGACGTATGGAAACTCAATCTGGATGGCAGATGTTTTGCGCTGCTTATTCATAGAACCATGGAACCTGACGATGTCGCCACCCGGGAAAAAGTCGTATACCGGAGCCGGGCGAAGCGGGCTCGGAATAGATTTGACATTATTATCTTCTAAAAGGTCACCGAGACTGTTCTGCCCTTTTAGACGTTGAGCGAAAGTGTAATTGCCGGGGAACGATTTCAGGCTGGCGATACTGGTTCTCAGATAAGTTTCATTGAGATAGGCATCGACATCTTTTCGCTGATAAGTCTCTTTTGTAACATTATAACCTATTTCTGCAATGCCCGTGGGATTGCCGGCTGCATCTGTATGCCCATGTCCGTGAACGTCAAGTAACAGGCCTCCTGTGGTTTTATAGGCTGCATCGACTTTAGCCGTAGCGATATCCAGGCATTTGTGGAAGGCCCGGTATGCCTTAGCTGCACTGCTGTCCAGCTTGTCAGGAGTCTGGTTAGGGTCCATCTTGCTGCGGTGAATCTGATTGATAATAACGTGGGGCCGTTTACCTGTCAGTGTACGAAATTCCTGTGCGATATCGAGCGCAAGATGCGTAGTTCTGAAATCGCTGATCAGCGTACCTTTAGATTTATTATTCCATGAAGCCCAGAAGGGAACAGGCGAATCGCTCATAACATCACTGTCTGTGCCGTGTGCAGCGGAAATAATCAGCGGACAATTGGCATCTCCGACCTGATATTGAAGTATGGTCGTTTTTTTTGAATCTTCCTGGTAATAAAAATTGTACAGGTTACTAGCAGTGTAACTGGCAGAAGAGGAAGGAATCCCGCTTATTATCATAACCTGCCTGGTATTACTGCTGGTAATTAATTTTACGTCTGATAGAAGCTCCTGTTTAAGACTGACTTTTTCTTCCAGACCTGAGGAGTCTTTGCAAGAATAGACAAACATTGCTGCCGCAGAGAAAAGCAGGCATCTGGTAGTTAATCCTGTTGTTTTCATAAGATGTTTTATTCAATAGACTTGTTAAACGGGATGCGGTACCGTTTTTTGTTGAGAAATATAACTGCCTGCTACGGATTGCCGGTAGTGTTCTCCTTTTCCCGAGAGGCGTGCTGAATATAATTTTCCAGTTACATAGCCTGTAAATCAGAGTATTTCAATTAACTTACCGCACCAGTTATATGCGGCTAAAACCTCGCAATAAACATAACCAACGTATTGAACCGGCTATATGGGCAAACAAAAATTATATGAGCAGAATCATCTTCGGCTTTCTGTATTAAAGAGTTTTCTGAGTCTGCTTTTATTGGTGGTAACACAACCTGCCGTAGTGGCGCAGAACGACAAAACTAATTTTAAGAATCCCCCGGAATCTGCCTATCCCCGTACCTGGTGGCATTGGACAGCAGGTAATATCAGTAAAGAGGGTATTACAAAAGACCTTGAATGGATGAAGCGCATAGGTATTGCAGGGATGCAGCTGGGTGATGTTTCAACGGGCAGCGGACAGGAGGTGGATAATAAGTTGATGTTTGGTTCGCCGGGATGGCTCGATGCTGTTCATCACGCGGCAAAAGAAGCTGAGCGGTTAAATCTTGAAATGACTATGTTCAGTTCGGCCGGATGGAGTCTTACCGGCGGTCCCTGGGTCAAGCCCGGGGAAGCTATGAAGAAACTGGTATGGGCGGAGTTAACTATTGATGGCGGCAAAACATTTAAAGGGCAGCTGCCCAAACCGCCTTCAGAAATCGGGCCAATCAGAAATTTGTCTAATGGAGGTGCTGCTACCGGCTTTTATGAAGACTGTGCCGTGGTTGCATTCCGGACACCGCTGAGTTATACCGATGCCGGTGATAATGTGCCTGTACTTACCTCTAATAGAGGAACAATAAAAGCGGATGCCCTTTTAGACGACGACCTTAACTCGGCCCTGTTAGTAGGAACGGGCGGGGAGCCCGGTACTGTGCGGATCGACTTTGCATATAATAAACCCTTTAAGGCCCGTGCGTTTTCAATAGGCAGCAGGCGCGGTATTCCTTTTGGCCGCCTGATGGCCAGTACAGACGGCATTACCTATAAAGCGCTGGTAGAATTTCCAGGAAAATCGGGATACCGTGGCAGTACGGTTCGCACCTATTCGTTCCCTGAAATCATCGCAAAATATTACCGCGTCGAATTAATCTCTGCGCCCTTTCGCCCGGCCGATGTGATATCTCAGGCTACAACCAGCCCTGATACGGCCTATCTGCTTAATGAGCTTCGCCTGTTTAACAGCCCGCGCATTAACCGATGGGAGGATAAAGCGGGCTTTAACTTCATGTTTGAATACGGATCGGTGGCTACTGCTGATGTAAAACCCGGCGAGGCAATCTCAACAGCCGGGCTTATCGATCTCAGTTCCAGAATATCGGCCGATGGTACCCTTAGCTGGAACGTGCCTCCCGGCAAGTGGACCATCATGCGTTTTGGTTATTCACTTACCGGGGCAAAAAACCGACCTGCGATGCCCGGCGGCTTAGGGTATGAAGTAGATAAACTGAGTAAAAAACATACTGAATCGTATCTGCGCGGGTATACTGCTCCATTAATGAAAGAGCTGGGAGATCTGTACGGCAAAAGATTGCAATATCTAATACTGGACAGCTGGGAAGCCGGGATACAAAACTGGACGGATGAGATGCTGTCAGAATTTAAAAAACGCAGGGGATATGATCTGATTCCTTACCTGCCGGCTCTGGCAGGTTATATAGTACAGGATGCTCAGCAAAGCGACAGGGTTTTGTGGGATTTCAGGCGTACGCTTATCGATATGTTCGCTGAAAATCATTATGGAACTATTACTGAGTTCCTGCATAAACAGGGACTTAAAACCTATGGCGAAGCTGGCGGCGTATCCCTGGAATCTATGGAAGACGCTTTGCTGGGCAAAAAGTATGTAGATATTCCCATGGGCGAATTCTGGGTAAAAGATCTGCACCCCTCATCCATGTACTACGAAGATGTAAGAGGGGCGGCAGCTGCAGGCCATGTTTACGGCAAAAATATCATTGCAGCCGAGGCATTTACAGGGGGTAATTTCGAATCGCCTTATACGTTGAAAAAAGTAAGCGATTATTGGTTTACACAGGGCATTAACCGCCTGGTATTCCATACTTCGGCCCACCAGCCGCTCGATACCCGGCCGGGAAATACCATGGTGGGCGCACATATAAACCGCAATATCACCTGGGCCGAAAAAGGCGCGCCATTTATTAATTACCTGTCGCGAAACGCCTATATGCTTCAGAAAGGAAGTTTTGTAGCTGATATTGCCTACATGCTTAATGAGGGGGCACCTTCAACCATGCCCTTCTGGGGAGCAGGTCTGCAGCCGGCCAGGCCCGAAGGTTATGAGTCAGATTATGTTAATGCAGATGTTGTAGTGAATATGATGCAGGTAAGCCCGGCGGGAAAGATAGTGCTGCCCGGCGGCATGAGTTATTCAGTGCTGGTGCTGCCGGATATTAATCAAATGACATTGCCCGTATTACGCAAAATAAAAGAACTCGCAGCAGGAGGCGTTACCATCGTCGGCCCCAGGCCGGTATCCGCTCCTGGATTAACTGGTTTTCCCGGTTCAGACCAGGAGTTGAACCTGTTAGCCAGCGAGGTATGGGGAGATCTTGACGGTATTAGCCGTACCCGGCGCAGCTATGGCAAAGGGCAGGTAATCTGGGGCATGCCTCTCAGTTATGTCATGCAATTGCTCAGCATTCCGCCTGATCTGGAATGGAGCAAACCTTTGGACGGCAAGCTCTCCTGGATCCATCGTAAAGATGGCGGTAGGGAGATCTATTTTTTGGTAAATGGCAGTGATAGTCCGCAGGATATAGATGTCCGGTTCAGGATATCCGGAAAAGAGCCGGAACTATGGCATCCTGATAATGGTACAACAGAGCCGGCCAGCTACCAGGTACAGGGCAGCCGGACTTTGCTGCCGCTTCATTTTGAAGCCCGTGAGGCGATTTTTGTAGTGTTTGATAGAGTGGCCTCTGACTCTTCGCGTACTATCCCGGCAGCAAAGTACCGGGATGTTGCTGTATTAAACGGCCCCTGGCAGATAAATTTCCAGGAGAAACTGGGAGCGCCCACGCAAATTATAGCAGACAGTCTTTTTTCATGGACCACTTATCCGGATGAAGGTGTAAAATATTTTTCAGGTACTGCCGCTTATACAAAAACATTCACGGTCAGCAAAAAAATGCTGGGCTCGCGTAATCGTCTATTTATCGATCTTGGTAAAGTAGGGGATATTGCCGAGATTACCCTGAATGGAAAACCGATTGAACTCCTATGGAAAGAGCCCTTCAGAGCGGAATTGACGCCCGCCCTGAGAAAAGGTAAAAATAACCTGGAAATAAGCGTAACAAATGAGTGGACCAATCGCCTGGCAGGTGATAATCTTAATCCCGATAAAAAAGTATTAGACAGTTATCCACGGCCCTTTGGCGGCGCTTACCAGGTTTCAGATTCCGGGCTTATGGGCCCGGTGAAACTGCTGTTGCTGGAAAGCGGCAAACAATAGAACCTAAGCCTGAACAGATAAAAACTTAATTATGAAACTGAGATATATTATTGCAACCTGCATTTCCCTGACAAGGCTGTGTTTTGCGCTGGCAGCATATAGCCAGCCGGCGAATGCCCCGGTCCTGGTAGCCGGTATTCCTGTTAATTATGATGAGAGTAAGACAGGTTCTTATACTTTACCTGATCCATTAATACTGGCCAATGGCAAAAAGGTAAAAGACCCGGCCACATGGATAAAACAGCGCCGCCCTGAAATTCTGCGTATGTACGAAGAAATACAGTTTGGTAAAACACCCGGTAAACCTGAGGATCTATGGTTCCGCGTGTTTGATAAAGCTACCCCGGTTTTTGGAGGTAAGGCCATACGCAGGCAGGTAACAGTATATTTTACCAAAGATACGTCTGACCATAAAATGGACCTGCTTATTTACCTGCCCGCAAAGGCAGTTAAACCGGTGGCATTGCTGCTCTCTGTTTCTTTCACGGCAAATTCGGCAGTGGCAGATGATCCTGGTATAAAACCAGGCCTTGTTTGGAAAGGTGATAAGAAAGTGCCCGTAACAACATCGGCTATGCGAAAGGTCGACGTTGAAAAAATTATTGACAACGGGTTTGGTTATGCTACGGTATATTACGGCGATATTGAACCTGATTTTAAACAGGGATTTAAATACGGTGTCCGCGGCCTTTACCTCAGACCGGGAACAACGTACCCTGCCGGCGACGAATGGGGGGCCATATCAGCATGGGCCTGGGGATTAAGCCGTGTTATGGATTATTTTGAGACTGATAGAGATATCGATGCAAGGAGAGTTGCCGTAACGGGTGCATCAAGACTGGGGAAAACGGCTCTTTGGGCAGGTGCGCGCGATCAGCGTTTCGCACTGGTACTAGCCAGCATATCAGGAGAGGGTGGGGCAGCCCTTAGCCGCAGGGATTTTGGCGAAACTATAAAACATATTACCGATACTTCACGGTATTTTTATCAGTTTGCCCCGAATTATCATAGCTATTCTGATAGAGTTTCGGATCTGCCTATGGACAGCCATATGTTAATTTCGCTGGTTGCGCCGCGCCCACTGTTGCTGCAAACCGGCGATACTGATAACTGGTCGGATCCTAAGGGGGAGTTTCTTGCGGCTTTGGCAGCAGAACCTGTATACAGATTGTTTGGCAAACAGGGACTGATGAAAACGACGATGCCCCCTGCAAAAGATACTTCCATGCAGAATACACTGGGTTATTATATGCATTCGGGCGGCCACACAGTACTGCCCGAAGATTACGACGTGTTTATTTCGTTTATGAAAAAACACCTCGGTGCAGGCGAAAGCAGGTAGCCGGATAATTACTATTCGACTGCGGCCTGCACACCACATATGGGAGCGCAGCTCTGATGTTAATACGGGAAGTGCATTAAAAATGCTTTTCCCGTATTAACTCAATCCTCAGGCCGTTCCTTCGGATCTGCCATCCTGACTATTCTGGGTTCAAACTTAGCCAGCACCTCTACCAGGTTTTCCTGTGCAGCCATTACCGCATGGATATCCTTATAAGCCATCGGGGCTTCATCCATATCGCTTCCCATTAAGGTAATGCGTTTATCCACCAGGTTAGCGGCAATCAGCGCCTTGTTCAACGTTTTGAAGGCCGCACTTCTGCTCATCAGCCGGCCCGCTCCATGACTGGCAGAATTAATGCTCGCTGCATTGCCCTTCCCGCGTACCAGGAAGCCGGGTGTACTCATGCTGCCTGGTATAATCCCCAGAACTCCTTCACCTGCGGGAGTAGCACCCTTACGGTGTACCATCACCTCCGTTCCGTCAGACAGCCGTTCTTTCCATGCAAAATTATGATGGTTTTCGATGCGCATAACCGGCTCAAAGTTCAGCGCCCTGGCAATTTTGTTATGGATCTCATGATGGTTGGCGCTGGCATACTCGCCGGCCAGGTTCATGGCTATCCAGTATTCCTGCCCCTCGTCCGTATCAAGATCAAGCCAGGCCAGGTGTTTGGCCTCTGCAGGGAGTTTGGTTTTCGTCATTGCTATTTTACTGTAATGATCAGCCAGATTTCCGCCAAAACCACGTGAACCCGAGTGGGAAAGCAGTGCCAGATAATTGCCCGCAGGTATCCCCGGTAAAGCACCTTCTGCAAGGCAGAGCTCGCCCCATTCTACGAAATGGTTGCCCGTTCCGCTGGTACCTAACTGCGCATATGCTTTATCTTTCAGGTTACGGATTACCTTTGTCTCGTTCCAGGTACTCTTGTCGAATAAGGAAGTATCAAACTTGGTTCTGGTAGTACCTCCCATGCCGAAGTTGGTATGATCCAGCAGCAGCCCCTTAAGCATTTCCTTTTTGCTGTCT
>Ga0265780_10004591_pt1 | contig 17722 bp, 15 predicted proteins | sample P1T30metagenome_FD_192432 | JGI IMG/M metagenome (GOLD analysis project Ga0265780, IMG submission 192432) | Plant litter microbial communities from East Loma Ridge, Irvine, California - P1 T30 | ecosystem: Environmental > Terrestrial > Plant litter > Unclassified | place: USA: California...
AAGATATCTCTTCTATATCTTATACGCTAACTTCTAGTCTAGAATATAATAATACTAGTAAACTTATAGAGTAAGAGCAAGATATTAATAACTATAGCTTAGATATACTAATATTTACTATCTATAAGATAAGATACTCTATCTATTTATTTATATATACTAGCTATACTAAGTATAAACTTATATAAACTATACTAAAACTAATTATTAGATCTTATTATAAGCTAACTTCTTTATTATTATCTAAGCAGCTAATATTCTATAAATAGAGCAGCGTCTATTATACTAATATATTCTAAACTAATTCTTAGGTATTCTAATATCGCTAGTATTAAGTTTATATTTTATATATCTACCTTAGAAAAGTATATTTATAATCTTACTATATAAATTATACTTATACTACTTTACCTTTAATTCTACTTACTATATATTTATCTTTTAACTATATCTAGCTATATCTGCTTTTAGTATCTTAGAATACTATATAGTAATCTTTCTATTTTACTAATATTATTTTGCTTATATCTTTATATTTCTAATTTTTTTCTTATAGTCTTCTTTAGAAATATTCTAGTTAACTTAGACTAGATAGACTATAGTAAAGCTAGCGCCTCTACTTAGAAATAAGGCAGAAGCAGTTATAAAGAATACTTCTATAATTATTAGTTATTTTAATATTCTGCTATATAGTACTACTAATAGCTAAGAGTTAGCTATAGATAAGACTATAAAGAATATAAATAGCTTAGACTATATATAAAGTATAAATTACTTAGTCTAGCTCTACTAAGAAATTATACTTTAAGATAATATATTAAAGTATATATTAAGGCTTTTTACTTAAAGTATAGTATATTCTACTATTATAATAGTAAATCTTAGAAGAACTAAGAAATATACTTAAAGATACTAATATAACTTTAATATTATATTATAACTTCTGCAGTTTAGTATACTCTATAATATCTAGATTTGCTGCGTAATAATAGCAGACTATTCTTATAGATATTTATATAGCGTTTATAGCTATAAACTAATATCTTTTAACTACTACTTATCTATAACTAAATAGTTTCTAGAACTTAGTAGTTCTAAAGTAGTTATTATAGCTATTAATCTATTTCTATAATAGATAGAAAAGTAGAATATTTAATTATATAAGATAGATATTTACGCTTTTTATAAGATAGATATATATTTCTTAGTTATACTAAGAATTTATCTATAATTAAGCCTACTAATACTAGTAACTAACTTTAGCCTATAGAATATAAGCTATATTCTTTTAAGTCTTATGCATTGCTATTATAAGCTTACTTTATTATATCTTTTACTTATAAAATAAGAAAGAGATAATAAACTCTCTAATATTAGGTTTATTATAAAAATATATTTCTATATTAGAAAAACTAAAAATTAATATACTAACTTCTAAGTAGCAGAGTTATACTTTAAATTAACGCTATATATAGCACTAGTATAGTTTGCATCTAGTAAGTAGCTAGTGCGTTTAGGAAGTCCGACGCTGCGCAGGGGCTGAAGTGTTACCCTTTTGCTCCCATCTCTGCTTAACGAAATTTTTCGATGACGCTACCACCTGCATACACCCCTGGCAGTATCTCGACCCGCCTATCTAGTAGGCAAGATCTAAACATGAACAAGTGCACCTGCAGCAGATATGCGAGAGCGCTGTAGGAAAACACTGCGTCGCACGACATTGGCCGCTTAACTCAGTTACGACCATGACGTCTCGACCTCGTGTGGTGTACGTCTACAAGTTAACTTTCACGAAGAGCTAAGCTTAGGCTGCCAGCCGGTCTTGTGTAAAAGTCTTTACGCCAGCATTCTCACTTATTACTTAAATCACTGCTTGTCTACAAAGCGTGCACGGTAGCTACACGTAGATCTATGGTCTCGAAGAGGTCTTGTATCAAATATAGCCGAACATATTTGGATATCCGCTGCTGCAACCGACTGAGCACTGCAGTCAGTCGGAATCCTGAATTCGAAGTGTATCGTTGAAGTCGACATCGATGAATTTTGCGCCTATGAATACCTATCGCGATTGCTATGGTGACAACGCACGTCATGTTAATCACTTCGCAATCAATTCAGCATGATATAAGAACTCTGTGGCAAGTTACACTGACATAAGCAAATCCTCTACTAGCATTATTATCTACTAGCATTAAAGCACCTGAACAACTTCTGGACAGCAGAATATAGTCTCTAGTATAGCTGATACCGCCGGCGCAGCACTAATCGCGCTAACCTACTATATGACTGTTAAAGTTCTCGAAGAGAACAAACCCTTCGCTAGGATCTGCGCTATCGACAATAGTCAGACATCTCTTTCTGCAAGGCCGCGCTGCCCAGCAAGTACCGCAGTTAGCGACTTTATGCACAAGCACTTTACTTGGAACACAGACCCTAATTGTGGATACAATTTGAGACTAAGGATGCAGCCTGAGTTCTAGATAACAGACGATATAGAAATTGACGAAGGAGTACGCGAGATACGTAACTTAGCAGGGCAGAAAGAGGAGCGTGTTCTTAGCAAGAAGGAAGCATATGCAATGTGCTGGCTGGCCAAGAGCGCTGACACCGCCGTCTGTAAGTATTGTCCTGATGCTATGCATAGAAAGATTCTAAAAACATCGTAGGCTATATTCGACGCGCTAACTCTTACAACGTCTATGAAAAGACGCAATTTACAATTATATCTACTACTGAGGCAGGCAAATTCTTAGCTCGAATTTACGTTAATGGGAACGACAAGGTGGTCGCGACCGGGACGGGTAAGACTCATTATAAGGCTGTCTAGGATTTGCGTTAATAAGTTAGGGCTAAGGGAAAACGCAAGGGAGAGAGGACGTGACTGAGACTGGACCAGAGATTATTCCTAGCGTATCTCGAAGATAGAAGAGAATGTAAATTGGTAATCAGCAGCCTTGTGCTATTATCGTTTAACACAGATTTTGATAGCTACCCGGATAAAAGACCGTGTAGCAAACGTTGTAACAGCTTGATGTGACGTGTTAAACGTTCTGCTAATATTGACATTAAAGTACGCTAATTCCAATAGAGAAAGTTGCATTTACAGCGAGCCCTGTTACACTAGCAAATTATACTGATAGATTAAAAGCGAAAGCTCCCGCCAAATTGCAACTCTGCACACATCTTGTTGATACTGGTTTATTACAGCATACAATACAGAACTACCTGAGCAATTATAATACGTCCCTCGATTGCAGTATGTTAACTAAGCCCCACGAGTTTAAAGGCGCAGCGTTGATCGCTCCGACCTATCTCATCACGATCAAGGCCCTCGAAGGCAGATCATACTTCAGCAACATCCGTGCCGTCGAACAAGCGACGCCGGATCTTCTTACACACCAACACGGGCTTCCTCACAATGTGGTCGGTGACTACCTATATCGCACGCGACTAGTTGAGCGTAGTCAGGCTGCAGTCGAGAAGGAGAATCAAATAATGAAGGTCTTGCACCAGATCCTCATGCCTCTGAGTCACTTACGTGTCACACCGCAAGTAAGTGCCGAGAAGTCACTACAGTAGCCGGACGAGGCAGCCAAAACCTATCGCGGTTATGATCAGCAATGGCGAAATCCACGATGAAGCGTCTTCCCATATTACGAGTTGCAAGAGAGAGATAACATGACTAAAGCAGGGCTAAAGATAATTGCTAGTGTATCTAAACTCCTACAAGAGCGTTAATTGTTGACTGGCAGCTTCCTGTCGTTGTACTATGCCGAGGTCGTTCGACACGAATATTGATGCACAGCAATGCTCGCTTTAATAGCCTCTCAAATCTACATCGTTCCCAATCATGTCTCGCGATAATAGCCATGATGAATAGCGACGCACCCATTACACCAGCGAACACGGTCCGCACGAGAGGTCAGACACATCTTCGCGGTGACAGCGACCCTCAAATCTACGCATCCGAAGACAACATCGGAAAATCCGTCCCTTATCCACTTGCACTCGACGATTGCGCCAATGGAGCCATGAGGATCGGGATGAGGATGAGTCCGAAGAAACATGCGCATTCGTGCACCGATAGATTCTTTTCAAGTAACACAATGGTTTAATTTTCTGCATCCATCTAGTCTCTGCCGACATCCGTTTAGGTCGTTGACTCGTTACTCGAAAACCACGGATGTTTGAGTAATTCTTCAGCTGTAGGGCGCTGTGCCGGGTCATATTCTAATATCCGTCGCATCAACGGAACTACGATAGCCGCCTCGTCTTCATCAATCTCAGGTGACTTGTTTTTCGCAAACAAAACCTCGATCGTATCAAAGATGTACGGCTCTTCATCGCCATATGGCTGGAGGCGCTTGCGATCTGGGGTATACCACTTACTGAATCGTGGCCACAACTTTATCATCGATTCAAGAAGAGGACGTAGTATATCGTTCAGCTGTAGGAGGTGGTCGTCATCCGTTTCATCTTGTTCTTCCTGGTCATGCCCGAGCATCATGAGCGCGAAGAGCGATCTGCCGGTCAAGAACTCGAACATGAGACAACCGAAGCTCCAGATATCGATCTCAGCGCCAAACGGTTGCCGTAAAACCAGTTCAGGTGCTCGCAATGCCACGGGCGTCACGGTGCGACTAGGTGGGCTGTTCACCCAGAATGCTAAAAGCGAGTGTTAGCAAATGGTGTGGCAGCATCTCGATCGTATATTATATCACTCACCTGAACCCAGATCTGACAATTTGACCAGAAGCTGCGGATTCAGCTGCACGCGATTGTGCAGCGACTGCTTCAGATATAACTGGGGAGGTGCCCATTTGTCAGGTTTGCCATCCAGTCGCTTCAAGGGCACCGCAGTATTTTTTTCGTCTTGCTTAAGTTCGTCCTCGGGAATAGATTCCATATCTTCAATAGAGAAAAGCATGTTGCCCGGCTGAAGGTCGCCATGTGCGATACCGTTGCGATGTAGGTATGCGAGACCGTGGAGCGCATGCAGCAACAGTCTCTTGGCGACCCATTTGGGATACCGTTGCGATGTAGGTATGCGAGACCGTGGAGCGCATGCAGCAACAGTCTCTTGGCGACCCATTTGGGATACCTTTCCACTTTCCCATACATCTTTGGTTTGTTTTCTGGTAGTTCCTCAACTAGAGATGCAGCTGTTGCACCCATCACTTCAAACACCAAACACTGGTGCTTACCATTCGGCCCTTCGTGCTGGAACTCATCTAAGAGCACAGTCACGTGTCGTGAGTCGGGGTCTGTCGAAGCTGTTGTCGAGAGCTTCTCAAGAATCGAAAGTTCAGTTTCGGAAGATTTTGCCTTTGCGATCATGATCTTGAGTGCAACATAGCGTGGCTTCCTAATCGAAATTGATGACATTAGGCACACAAAATCCAGATGAATTCCAAGCGTAGCAGTGACATACCCTGTGCTGACGGCTAGCCATACAGTAGAATAAGACCCATCTCCGAGTTTTCGTATAACCCGGTACTTGCCATTGTAGAATCTGTCTCCAAGATTCACTGGATGGAAACCTCCCGGACCATACTCCTCAGCCATTCGCAGACCGCCCCTGTATCCTCGAACCTCCAGTGGTCAGGAGTTGAAGGAGGCTCTGCTGGGGGCGTAGCTGGTGGAGAAGGGGAAGCCATTGTTTTCAATCTTAACTGTGCAAAATTCAATGAATGAGAGCGCCGTGAGAGCGGAAACAAAAGATCGCGACGATAAGGTAAAAATGCGCGTCTAGAAGAGCAGCGGTAGATATCATGCGCTATCAGCATCTAGGTAGTCAGGAAGTAAGAAGTAGTGTGTCAGCTTAAAAGTGCGAGAACTTCCGAGGTCGGTGCTTGGGATGAACGAAGGAGCTCGTTTTTTCTGAGTTGTACCCCGAAATAACGACGACACAATAAATCCTGCAGATAGGGAAAGTATTGGTTGTTGCGTTGTTGCTGCTCGCGCACTAGGTCTTGGTGGGGGCTGTAACTCGAAGAGTACGAGCTCCTTCGAAGTGCGCGCGTGGTCCGTGCGTAGAATGCAACGTCAGCGGTAGTTAGCGTCGACGGTCGCCAATCACAACACTACGCGCGCGCAATCACGATCACGCCCAAATACACCAAAGTGCCCAGTGTTGCGATAACCCTATCGCTTTTAGAACCTCCAAGGTTAAATGTTTTGTCACGGAAATGATCATGTGACCTAAAGCCCTCATATCCCGGGCGTACAGCGCAGCACAGTACCTGGGTAGTTCACGTAATCTCGGACCGATTCATTCTCAACGTAAGAGGCACAGTTCTTGCGCAAATTGCTAACTAACTTATCATGCCGGTGAGTAGGTTAAAAAGATTGAGGACTGCCTGCCGTGTAGTGTGTGTACTAGATGAGCGCAAAGCTTGAGCACCAGCACGAGGTTCGTGACTCGAGGCTCTGGGTGCGGTTGCAATTGAAAGTAGCAAGAACTATTCGCGCGCGGCATATTACCCACACTTCTTCTCAGCATTTACTAGCGAATCTGGCCAGCTTTTTTAGCCTATCGCTTCCGAACGCTATTTGTGCACTTCGCTTCTCCCACAAGATTTTTATTTTTAGGAAGCTTAGCGGATTTTAAGACGCCTATTTAATTATGGCAAGAAGCGCGCAAAACCCAGCAATTATCCGGTACATTAAAGAATCAAAGATGCTAAGAGATTAAGACCAATGCACTAGAAGCAATAGTCCACATACAAGCTGAAGTGATCGCAGAGTCTATTTGACGGTCGATTGCTATAATAGCACAAACACGCATCTTGCTTAGATCCACGTAGTATCTACGTACTAAGCTACGTAGTACATATCTTTGCAGACTGCGAAAGTAGTTCTGTACAAAGGGCTTGCATTCATAAATCAAGAAGAATATATGCTATCCTATTTAAGACTGTTACAGTGTTTGGTTTCTACTCATTCACTATCATTAAGATATACTGCATTTGTTCATAAAGTATCGCTGTTCTAAGTAGCAAATTAATCTTTATTTCAATCTTTATCTTTAATACACGCACGGTTTTAATGCTTTAAATTGTATTCAGCGCCCTCGTTATACTCTTTTTCCCTTTGTATTGCTCTTCGCCTTTCTCGTTTTGAGTATAGTTTTAGAAGAGCGCTGACAATCGCATATTGCATACTTAAACTGTACGGCGTTCAGAACCCGAAAAGCTTCGATATAGTTTGTGACAGAAAGAAGGGCTGGTGCTTGAAGCTGTACGCACCATGTACTACCTACGCGCAGAGTTCGAACTGAGCTCTGCTCCGCCAGAAAAATTACAAGAGAGTAGCGGTTCACTGGAACAATGACTGATTCAAATGGGTTGCGGATACACACCCATAACCTGGAGTGTAAGAAGACCTCGGAAGGGCTCTCGCGGTCGTGGCGAGGACACCTCTTCAACATGTAACAAACGTAATTTATAAAGCCATGCTGCTTGAGCTGGAGTTCTTGACACTGCAGTTCATCTATGTTACGCCAATCATACTCGAACGCGAATCGGAACCATACAAGTCCTTCAAGCACACTCTGCCGACGCACTCCTCATTCCTAACTCTAGGAAAGCACATCAGTCAACCGAAGCAAGAGATGCGTCATCAGGTCGCAAAAAACGGGCGTGGCTATCACTTTCTCAACGATCTAGAGCTCAATTCAAGACAAGGAGCAAATTCAGATTTCGTGATCACATTATTACTTCTTTACACTGCAGCGACAAGCTGCTCCTCTTTGATGAAGTCCCTATTCTTTTCTCTTTCTTCTTCTTCGCTGATCTGATCTCTTCCCTTTTCTATCTACTCTGCATCAACCAGGTATGGTTCGAAGTCTGGCATATGCACAGATTGGCCACCGCGCCTCAATCGTTTTCGAGGCTTCGGCTCTTCGTGGTCCGAGCTGTCAGATTCGTTCCCTCTCATCTCCACATCATCGTCTTCCATATCACTCGACTCCTTCTCCTCACTCTCAGACCCCGTTTCCTTTTCATCTTCTTCTTCATCCGAACACATTGCCAACCCGGCATGTTGCCGCCTCAGTCCTTCCTCCAACTTCGATTCAGTCTCCTCCTGTCTCAAAGTCTTGTAGCCGGGCTTCTGTTTCATCTTTTTCGTCTCCATCTCTTTCGCCTTGGCCTCCGCTTTACGCAAGTCCACCGAATCTGCCCATGGCCCAGCTCGAATGTGTGCGGCAGACTTGCCGACCCACCACTGCGGAGTGTGTCGTACGACAACACCCACTGCTGCGGTTACGAAGTCTTGAAGGGGAATGCCGAGCTCATAGACAATGTAGTCCGGGTGCATGAATGCTACCGTTGCTGGGCTGTCGTCGAGGAGCTCAAAGACATAGACTTCGACGTCTGATGGCTTATAGGTAGCGGTCTCGATCCGGACTTCGAAGCGAGTGGTCTGCATGAGGGGTAGACCTTGTGATATCTGAGAGCGGGTGTACTCGATGGCTTCGTGGATCCGCTCGAGTGATATGGTTGCTCTATCTTCACCAACTTCGCCATCTTCGCCCTCCTCATTGAGGGCGTTATCATCGCCATGTCCGTGAGATTCGTCGTCTTCGTTATACTGGATGATGTCGAAGATGAGATTTTCTTCTTCGTTTTCTTCATCTTCTTGATCTCCATCGATGTCATGGTTCTCAGAGAGCTGCAGAGAGAGTTCCAGTGGCGCCTCTGGGCCCTGATTTGGACTCATTGGCAGTTGGCCTTCGTCATACCGCAAGCGAGAACGGCCGAGCGGAGGAGTCGACTCGAGATCGGTTGGTTGTTCTGTGTCCTTGGTATTTCTCCGTGGTAGCTTATTTGGGGTTTGGTCATCACCTGGAGGAGAACTCGCCACAGGTTTGTGCATCAATCTCAGTTCCTGGCGGTAAATTTCTAACAACATCGCGGTGATAGCCATTGTAGTTGATGCCGACATTGTAGTTGAAATCAATCTGTAATGATGTGTAGGAACTGGAAGTAATGGTAGAGAATAGATTGCTTTTATGGATGAGCGGTTTATGCGCTAAGGAATGGAGTGATGAAAGACTCAGACATCGAGCTGGGACCCCTGTAAGGCGACGCGAGCGCGTGTGAATCACCCTCAGCATTGTTTCCACTTTGTGCCAGGTACTCTGAGTGAATGACACCAAGCCGCTGTTGTGTTTGTACTTAGTCCCATGCTTGCCATGCTCTTCATTCCGTCAAGCAATCTGTTTGGTATAAGATCAGTCCAAAACACAATCCAAACTTTTTCACTAGACAGCTAAAACTTGCCACGGTCAATCGAACTTTGCTAGAATACCGTTTGTCCAGCCCCATAGTTTCGCTGCCAGTTCAACATTCGATCCTTCTCCTTTCAGCGCTTCAGTATCATCTCGTCCGACTGGTCTGTAGAAGCCACCGTTCCTCAGCTCTTCTTTCTCAGCGCCCGCCGCACACCACAATCGGTTGTATGCACCCTCATGTGGTTTCATGATTGGTATACCTTGGAGCTTGCAAGACCAGAGGGTGAAGTACTTGTCAAAGCCCGCCAGATCGGCCAGCAATGATGTCTCGACAACGCCCGGGTGAATGGAAACACTCTTGATCTGAGGGTAGTGCCGTGCAAGTTCCGCTGCGAAGAGTATGTTGGCAAGCTTTGACTGACCGTAGCGTTGCCATTGATCGAGCAGCGTTCTGTTCATTGTACTACCACTCTCGAGCTCAGTGAATGATATGCCGCCCTTGACCATGCGGGATATCTCGTAACCGTCGCTGGTGTTGCAGATGATGCGCACATCAGAGTCCGGAGCCTCGGCGGCTTTGAGAAGAAATGGCAACAGTTGTCTCGTGAGCATTGCATGGCCCAAGTGATTGGTTGCGAATTGTACTTCGTAGCCGTCGACACTGAGACCCGGTGGCTTTGCCATAATCCCAGCATTGTTCATGAGGATATCGAGGCGATGGTGCTTGAAGTTCGTTGCGATTGCTTCCTTGACTGACTGCAGGGATGATAGATCCATGGGTATGAAAGTGAGTCCAACATGCGGATGTAGTGCATTGATGTTGCCGATGAGAGTGTTTGCAGCGGAAACATTGCGTCCCGTGAAGTATATGTGGGCAGCATCGTGGGCAGCTAAAGCTTTGATAGACTCCAACCCAAGACCGGCGGTACCTGCATACTATGTGAGTTCAGGTTTGTGCCATCGGAGAGTGAACTGTACCTCCGGAAATGAGGATGATCTTGCCATCCAGGGACGGTATATCTGTAGCAGGTACAAAGCTGCTAGTACCCTTGCTTAATTGGTTCATTGCGTCACGCCTTCGCAAGATGTATCAAGATTAGGGGCGAAAAGTCTCTTCGTCAAGTCTTAGGATGAAATGGATATTGAAGAGGTAGGGGACGGACTTGGTGGTAGTTCTAGAAGACGCACTTTTTGAGGACTGTGCTGCCGCATGTATTTTATCTGAGGCGGACGAAAATCTCGCCGACTCTGCAGGCGCTCTTGAAGACGCCATTCGGACTTTAATCACATTCTGGCCGTTCTTTTGGGGCGTAGCCGTCTCCAACGGAGCAACCTGTCGATGTGCAATTTTGCGGACTTAGATCCAACCGATGTGTGCAAAAATGCAGTAGTGGCCAAAACTGTCCTCACAGCACTGGACAATGAAGCAAATCATACACTATGATTGCGCAACTAAAATTACAGGGTGGTCAGGGGATGAGATGCCATTGCGTTGAATTTGGTTGAATTTGGTTGAATATGGTAAGGAAGAGGAAGTAGGTGGTTTGGGCGTTGTCGCCGAATCGCCAGCCGCAACTCCGGTTAGCGGCTCTCTGACCTACCGACCGAGGCCCTCACGGCTCCCGACGACTGATATCGGCACCACCACCAACACAGACGTCGACGTCAGAAGCCATCCGTAGTTAAAGTGGGCGAAGTTCAGTCCTCTAATACAGATGGTAACATACTTGAGCGGTAGCCTCGCACCTTTATCTTTGTCATCGTAATGCACGATCGGAAGCATTTGTATTTAGGACTGTGAACACGGACGCGCATCTGCGGTAGGTAGTGCGATTCAGAGATAGCTTTGGTCTTTTCCAATAGGGCTATATGGTACATTCTCACCATGCGATCCTTTGGCGACTGTAACAGTGAAAGGGGCTCAACGTTGCCTCTCCTCATCCCACTCGAACTTCCTCGTCATCGTGATACCGTCCCTCTCTACACTGTCCAGAGACCTGTCATCTCCCTTTGTCAAACCAGCCTCACTCTCACTTCTGTGCACCGTGGTTGTAGTCAAACACATCTCATCATCGTCAGGTCTCCAGTTGCCTGAATTGTCGCAATCTCTTTTGCCTGTCGCGTTCACAGACTCTCGGACAACGGTCCCATTTGCTTTCACCTCGACTTCGTCTTCCAGTTGTGTGAACTGCAAGCTGTCTAATTCATCCTTCTTGTTGATCTTGCGCGTGCGTTTCTTGGAGATGGTCTCGATCGTGTCCAAGGGGAAGGGGCGCGAGGATTTGCTGGAGCCATCAGAGGAGGCCTTCTTGGCAGAGGGAATGAGTTTGCGCCATGGATCAAGTATCTTGATGAGTAGAGGCCGGAGGGTTGGGAGGCAGCCGCTGATGATGCCGATGGACGGCTCGACAGAACTCCAGATGAAAACATCGCTTTTGGCCCAGCTTATGTCACTCGTTTGGACGAGGCGGGTGATGGTGATGATGCGATAGAGGGATGCAAAGCATACACTGCACACGCGTCATTAGTAGGAGCCTTGGTTGTGTGCTAGTGTAGCGAGACTTACAAGCTACCGAGTAAGAACACGAAGCTAATGGCAATCTTCTGACTGCGTTCCATCTGGAGCTTCACCACGCTCGAAACTGGGACTGCCAATATGCAAATGTCGCCGAATAAGTTGATGATGCCTACACCCAAGTAGAACTACTTCACTGTCAGCGTGCTTTCAAAATCGCGGGTACACGTTGCTAACCTTCGCTTCATCGACCTGTACAACACCTTTCGATCCTACATTCCACTGATTCCAGTAATATGATATAGGCGAAGTATAGAGGGGAAGCACGACATGGTTCGCGATGAGATAGCCAGTCGTGAGGGCCACACAGAAGTATGCTAGCCATGAGATGCCAAAGATTCTGCGATACAGTGCCAGGATCGAAAATTTGATAATGCACACACTCCAAGCATATATGAAGACGTATGCGAACGTGATCTATGCAAGTTAGCGCCAGCATCGAGCTAGTGTAGTTGACTTACGATCGTGATTTGCCGCATCTGATATGGGTCCAACGACCAGATGTGCTTTCCTAGCCCGAAGAAACCCCCAGCGATACAACACGCCAAATTGCCTGCATTGAGCGCCAGTCCCGAGAACATCAAGTAATCGTCCACTCCCAATGGCTCACGTTTCATGTGTAGACGAACATAAAGCCGCAATCCAACGAAGACGAACGACAGAACAAACAGCACGATGCCGATGGCATTGTTGCTTGCAGTTCGAGACTCGCTCAAGTCGATGCCCGGAGGCACATCTGTGAAATTGAAAGACATAATGCCAAACGCAAGATAGTTAAACACAAAAGTTCGAGGGCATCAGGAAACGGATGCATGCGAGATGCGACTCTGGCTGTGGAGATTGCACGGAATAGATGTACTATAGTCGCACAACGAGAAGCAAATAAAGCCCCATAGTTCTACTCCCCAGCGATCGAGCTGTCTGATGTATCAAACGATTAACAGCAAGCATGTGCGGACGCAACGCGAGTAGCATCCGAACCCATCATTGCTACGTTAGGTGAACCATACAGGACATCATGCCGCTTGTGGCATCCGTTTACGAAAATACGCCGACATTGGTGTGACGAACTGGGGAGGCCTGAGTGAGCAACCGACGCTAGGTCGTTCCGCGGTCAAATCATCGTCGCATAGGAGGCCGCCTCACAGACTCGATGAAAATTTGTGTAATGGGAAGGGCATCCAGTGTTCTGTGCTGCGTGTTGCACAACGCGCCCCTTGATGCTTTTTCGTGTGCAACCTCGAGTCGACCAGCTTCCACGCGCTCGCCCAGTGGCCCCCCACTGCCCAACCCACCGCCCACCGGCCATCCTAGCAACGGTTTAGACCCTAAGGGATCGGCTCGCTCCCAAGCGGCGGGTAAACTGCCGAAAATTGCGTGGGCGCGACTCGCGGGTGTGAACGGGCATGCTAAGACCAACTAATGTTTAGTTTGGGCATGCGGGACCGGCCACTGCATAAACTGACCCCTCGTTTTCTACCTGCTCCTTCCCACCCGACACTCCGGTTACTCTTACTCGCTTTCTCGTCTCTTTCAGACAACTGCACAACTCAAATTTCGCGAATCTTACAATGGCGCCGCCAAAGGAGACCAAATTTAGAGTGGCTGCAGCCCATGCTGCGCCTGTGTTCATGAACAAGGCCGCCACGATCAAGAAAACTGTCCAGCTCATCGAAGAAGCTGCCACAAACGATGTCAAGCTTCTTGTGTTTCCAGAGACATTCATACCCGGATACCCAGTACGTGTTCCCACATTCAAATGCGGGTTGACACTTGTCAAAATGCGCCGATCGTAATTGCTGATTTCCTCCCCCTCAGTACTGGTCCGAATGCTACCCACCTCTGAAACAAGTTGGGGCACTCGCACAATATGCCGAAGAAAGCGTTGTCGTGGAACCCAATGGCGAGGACGTCAGTGCCATCCAAGATGCATGTCGTCGCACAGGCATTGCCATCAACCTGGGAATTTCAGAGCGCATTGCAAACGGACACACATTGTTCAATTCGCAGGTCATCATCGACAGCGATGGGACTATTCTTGGTGTACACCGCAAGCTCCAACCAACCTATGTTGAGCGTTATATCTGGGCTCAGGGCAATGGCAGCTCGTTGCGTAACTGGCCCTTGTCGCTGGGTTACAATCTCGGCGGCTTAGCGTGCTGGGAGCACACAATGAATGGAGCCCGCCAAGCACTCATTACTCAGAACCAACACATTCATGCTGGGGCGTGGCCTGCGCTCTCCACCATGGCCGGCTTTGAGGCGGTTGCGGATGCGCAGATCGAGGCGCTCATGAAGGCGCACGCGCTCACTGCACAGGTCTTCGTCATTACGGCCTCCAACTACGTCGACCAAGGATGCCTGGACTGGATGGAACAGAACCTCGGAAAGCAAGATCTTGTCAAACTCGGAGGAGGCTGGTCATCGATTCTGCATCCATTCTGTGCATATATTGCGGGCCCACACACTGGTGCTGAGGAAAAGCTCGTGCAGGGCGAGATAGATTTCTCTCAGCTTGGTGCCGTTAAGGTATGGATTGATGCAGCTGGACATTACCAACGCCCGGAGATATTGCAGTTTGCGTTCGACAAGAGACCCCACTGGGCCGATGAAAAAGTTGACCGTTTCAAGGCTCGGCCCGAAGTTAAAGCGAAGGAAGAGACAGTGGAGCTATCGCAAGAGTAGCGACGGCTGGTCGCATCCGAAGATCATCCGTGTCTTTGATCGACGCTGGCCAATGGGTACGAATCGATAACTGCTCCACGCGCAACAGCGCGAGCAAGATGACTTGGCGGACTTGCCGATGAATAGCATAGAGAGAGAGATGAAGTGCCATGTACAATATTGACGATCCTAACGTATTTTGCTTTTTAGTCTTCCGATGCACGTTTTAAGTGGATCCTGTTGGCATGCCCGCATGTTCATCGTGCGAGATACCCATTGCTTCTTTGAATCTCCACAACCATTCTGAGTAGTCTGCTGGGGTTTGGTTCCAAGGATCGTCCCCATCATACATGATCCATCTAGCTTGATGTTGGATCTCTTGGTCAGATGGCACATGGCAGTTCGGGTTTTTGGGTGACATAGTAGCAGCAACCCAGCGCCTCATGTCGCTCTCGAAGATACGGAAATAGTTGGTGTCCTCTGGTGGTAAAAAGCCCTGCTGCTTTCCCCGCATGTCGAACATTGTAGTCTGCGTCAGTGGTATAATCTGGGCCTCGCTGGAGGTAGTTTGAGTCATGTTGGTGTGTAGCTCTTTCGGAAGCAGCAATTCCGGTGAAATAAGTGGGACTGGGTTTTGCTGTGTTTGTGCAACATTCTGGGCAGCGTCGAAGTATGAGAGCGACTGGAAAGTGCTCTGCACCCAATCGATATGCGCTCGTTGCGAGTGCACATCAGGTATGACAACAGAAGTGTCTGTCGTGGACACCACACCCGCTCGCTGTTTGAAGCCCTGAAGCCACCAAGTGCCAGAGAAAACGCATTTCATGATCCAATTGGCATACATGTCCGACGGTGTGTTCGAAATTCTTTCCATTTCTCGCACGATAGTGCACATCTGCGTTTGCAGCTGGTCGTCGACAAGCGATGTGCCTGAGATGTGGTGGTCCACGACAAAAGCCCGGAGTCGTGCTTCGAAAGGACAATCCTCGAATAAATGTTCTTTTCCATTTATCTTCATCGGCGAATGCCTGCTTTCGCTTGACGTCCGAAGGGGGCCGAATCGGGCGCGCCTGGTGAGCTCCGGCGACGCCATGATAAGGTCGCGCAACCAAGATTCTCGGGATGAGGTAGAAGTAGCAGAAGAGCTTGCATCAGGTGCTGATTCTGCAGCAAAAATGATCCGACACGCCTCGACTTGAATGTCATCGTTTGAAGGTAGTCTGCTGTGTATATCAATGTAATTCTGGATGAAGAATTCGATCTCAATTTTGACGAGTTCGTAGCCGTTTGGCGGAGAGCCCCAAGGCGTATCAGTAGCCCGCATCGGCACAAGTGTATTGCGCTCATAGTGAATAAAGTCTATGTTGCTATTAGTATAAACCCCGACGTATGTCTGGCAGGAAGACTGACATGGCGGAACGGCACTCTCAACGAGTCGTCGCGTGCTTTCCTCGAAGCCCCAGTCGCCCTTCCACTCTTCCATCGTTGAACCACTCCTGAAGTGTTCAGCTAGATGGTCCGTTCGCTCTTCCCATTTCGTCATCTCAGCACCACAGAAGCCGCATCGAGATTTTATGTTGGGCATTGGCACCATCCAATCTTTCATTGCCCAGGCCTCAAATTTTGCCTGGTGCACAAGACGTAGGTGCTGTACGAGATGATCCTTGCGATGGAATGTGCGTTCTTCCAGAGTCCGATCTTGGCATAAGGAGAAGTGGTGTGACTCGATATGAGTATCCACAGGGTTAGATTCACCACAGAAAACACAGCACAGGTCTTCAGATTGTGACTTTGACGCACGAGGCCCGTGGAGAGCACACACCCACTTCTCAAGTGGCAGGTGCAAAGACTTTTCATGACGCTGCCAGTCGTACTTCGTCTAATGTTGTGAACGCACAAGGTCAGTAGTATCCAATGTTCTCAATCGGGCGCCGGAAACTTACTTTGAATGTGTCAGTGCAGAACGTACATTGGTATGGCATACTGGGGCTGGCAGCAAGATCGGTTTCAAGTGGTCTGCGCCGGGTAGTCCGTTTTCGCCGCGCTGTCCGGCGAGCCTTGAGAGAGCTTTGCGATGCTGAAGAGAGATGTGTTGAAATTTCGCTAGATTGCGAAGTGCCAGCACTGCTTGCAGACGATACATAGGGAGAACGCCACTGGTCGTTGTCCGCATAATTATACCCTTGAACGCCATTTGTGCCTGTGGATATGAGTATGTTTGGATGCAACCACATGAGGCTCATTGCCCAAGAAGACTTACGTGATTCGCTCCGCGAACTTGACGCCATAGCACGAGCAATATCCCCTACATCAGCTGGCTCATGTTCAGGCGGACTTTCCACCCATCGCTGCAACGGGTCCTTTGCACGAGAATCCTGTCGTATCGCCGGAGTTCCCGGTCTTTGAATGATATCAACAGCCTTCGTCGAGCTATCAGGTGCTCGTGGTGTAACAGGACGCGCACCCTGCACTTTGCCGCGGCGGCGGGCATTTGCAAACCAATTCGTGAGTTGTGCTTGGTTCAACCCAGTGCGTAACTGCAGCAGCTCCATATCGTCATCTCGTGGATATGGATGCTGCTGGTGAGCAGCGAGCCAAGTCTTTAGTGTCCGGATGACTTCCCGGGAGAATCTGCTTCCCAGCTTTGGCCGTGTAATTGGTGTACCTGGAGTCAGCGGTGAAGAAAAGGCAGTGGAGTTGTTTGAGATCCCATCCGGTGTTACTCCCGATATCCAAGTGCTATCAGTTTGGAATGAAGTCGCATGCGCAGCTGTCAATGCTGCTGATAGCTCGCTTAATCCACCATCCTGGAAGACTGTGTCCGTGGCTATTGGATCGCTAGCGAACATGAACAAGAAGGGATCATCCGTGTTCTGTGACGATTGGTGGATCGTGTTGTCCATCTTAACGGTTGTATGCATGCATGAATTCGGTCTGAGTTGTGATGAAAGATCATGGACTGTCTTTCAATTGTTCTAGATGACGAAGTTCATGCCGATGTCGGCTGAGTCAGGCACGCTAACCGGACATGGGCTAGCGCATGTCTTCCACGCCCTGTGAGTGAGACCAGAGACTGCTACATTATGCTACCGGGAAACGCAGGCGACTCATACTACCAAACCTAATCCTCCAAAGTCTATAAATGGCTCATATAGCTCAGCATATGACTGAGCTGGGTACGAGCCGCTCACGCGAGGAAGTGAAGCACGAGCTTCTTGTACCCTGCAATACTATCAACCAACTCCGTA
>Ga0265780_10004592_pt1 | contig 17716 bp, 13 predicted proteins | sample P1T30metagenome_FD_192432 | JGI IMG/M metagenome (GOLD analysis project Ga0265780, IMG submission 192432) | Plant litter microbial communities from East Loma Ridge, Irvine, California - P1 T30 | ecosystem: Environmental > Terrestrial > Plant litter > Unclassified | place: USA: California...
GAAAAGGGCGCGTGGCGCGCCTGGGAGGTAGTCACATCATCTGGCTAGGGCGATAGCAGGGTATACAAACTAATGTATTCGTTACACTGGACTATCCCTTCATCTATCGGTCCCCAAAAAGCTCACTTTCGTCATCAACCCCCGTGATGCCTTCCTCGACAGTCACCGCCAAACGACTGAAGCATGGCTCGCGCTGCGTGACCTCATCGGCGCCAACACAGAAACATGTTAGCGCCAGCCACCAAGCATATATAATCTCTGCCTTCTGACCTTTTCTCTTCTTCTCGACACCCTCAAATGCATGAGTCACTCTCCAAAAAGAGTTGTTCGTTCGTAAATGATCTTTGGAAAGTGAAGTGGTTGGCGATGACATGAACGTTTTGCGCCAAAAACAAGTTGGCTTGTGGCCATGTGGCGGACACGATGTAACTCTGGGTGACTCGAAAGCAACACTCGAAAGCCATGTCGAGTCCAAAAGTGAAGTTTCATATGTTCATTCATCTACTTCAGCGTACTGTACTTCTCCTCGACACTTTCCAAACCATCCGTTCACCAGGTTATGCCACCTTGTATACTCCAAAACGTCCAAGCTTACATGCCATGGTCGCTCACTCAAACGCACAATGCTTGGCTCCAACAGATGCTTTGATACAAAAGAAAATTTGAGATTTAAAAATGGAATAGTAATACGAGAAGCTCCAGCTCCCGCAAAATGATCAACAAGAATGGATGGAAGAATAAAAGGGTGTCTGACCAGAAACACGGACTTATGAAGGGAGTACACTTTTGTCGGTCGTTCCATTCCCGTTCCCTAGTATTGGTCGGGCCTCCTTCTGTTGTGGTTCGCCATATGCCCACTTCGTTGCTGCGTTGACGATGTTTGCGCATACTGGGTCGACGTGCTTGACCCATAGTGCCGCGGTTCGGTATAGGATGTAGTAAAAGACCGCAATGGCGATAAGAATGTGTGTCGTTGATCCACGCTGGAGGTCCTGTTGCTCTCCCTTCTCGTTCCTCGGCGGGTTCATGGCGGAAGGTAGGTAGATCATCCAGGTAAGCACAGACTTGATAAAAGTGTTGTGCAGCAGGTATACAGGGAAACTGACGCGACCGAGGAAATTGAAGACAGGCGACGTAAGGAGTTTGCGTGCGTTCCTCGAAAAGAAGATCCCCAGCAGGACAAACGCGGCTCCCAGGTGGTCCCAGTATCTTCGAATATCCGTCTTATCGGCGGTCAGGCTGTGCATGATGGTGGCCATTGTGTGCGACCAGCGTGTGTTCTGGGCCGAGTCCTGGGGAAATCCAGCCATGAACATGCCGCAGATTATCATGATGGCGGGGATCGGGGCGGGTAGGACGGAGGTGGCAGCATCCTTGTAGTGGTTGTGCAACTCGGCTACAAACATGCCCGTGACGATGTTGAGACCCTTGATGGAGCCAACTGTGAGGTCTGCTCTAGTTAGCGATTGCCCAATTCGTTTGCTGGCCGGAACTATACACACCTTTGCCAACTTGCCAGAAATACATGTACATGATGCCATAGATGATGAACCGCGCTTTCGGTCGCACCAAAACTGTAGCAAGCATGGTTGTATAGACCATGAATGCGCCTTCCAAGAACATATGCAGTGTCCACTGTGTGCCATCGTACTCGTCCCAGCCGGTTGTCCATGTCTCTGTTTGCGCCCTGAACAGCGACTTGAAAGCCATCCACAGCGTAGGCTCCTGTCGGTGCCAACCCTGCCGTATCCACTGCGCATCGACGTGCTTCGTCATATGGTATGCGTTCGTATTCGCCATGAACCAGGTAACGATGGTCGCCGCCATGGTGGGGAGAATCAGCCTTCCTGAGCGCGCGAGCGCACTTCGTGCAATGCCGTGGAAGGCAGCATCGTGATTTCCCTGACGCGACTTGCTAATCGGCCCAATCGAATTGACGTATCCAGTTACGAGGAAGAAGAGGGCTACGGCGCTACGACCTCCGACGGCGAGGCGGAAGAAGGGGAGTTGGAAGAGGTGCGGCGCGGATTTTGCGTCTGCGGCGGGCTGGTGTAGCCATGGTACAAACGCAGTACATAGGTGACCGCATACGACCATAAAGGATGCTATGCCTCGGAGGCCCTATAGCACACTGTTAGCCCCAGTTACACGACTGTGCTTGTGACGGCGGGTACGACTTACATCTATCCAGTTGGCGTCGCGAGGAGGCATGGTGAGAAAATGTAGCGTGCAAGGCCAAAAGAAAGTCTACTATTCAAGGAAGGTGAGGATTTAAGAACTATAGTATGTGCTCAGGCGCATTGCCGTGGCTTCGAGACTTGCTGATGCGTGCCCAGGTGGCTTGGAAATTCCGCTGGTGCCGAATTCCGGGTACCAAGAAGGCGAAGAACAACGGCGCTCGCAATGATGGAACCGCTGCAGCAAAGATCAAAACGGACGGCAAAGAGGGGAGCAGAGTTCAAAAGGAAGTGTGAGTGTAAACCAGCGGTTTGGCCTTGAGAAGCCAATGCACCCTGGCCCTACCGGTGGGGGCTACATCTTTTCAGGAACGCGCACCCTGCAGTAGACGCGGCTCACTGGGCAGATGCTGGACAGTTGGATAATGCCAAGAGAGGCTATCGGGAAGGTCACTTTAGCACTCTCCTTTGGCACGCCATCAGTGGTTTGCGGGCGCGGCAAAAACCCCAGGTAATGCTTGAACTTGATGGCAAGACTCTACCACAGATCACCCCTGAGCCGCAATGAGGTTGGTGCTCATGTCGCGTGCCCGGGCAGATGAAGCATGGAGCATGATTATTGAGGGAAACGGCATCCCGCGCTAACAAGCTGCATCTGTGGCCTTTACAACTCCATCGCGTAGCGCTCTCCTGACGATGGTCCCTATATCTGGAACTCTCCGCTGGCGGATGTAACACAGCCATTGCAGCTGCACTTGGCCATGATCGTCCGGAACCGTTCCTTACTACAAGACCAAATTTAACGCATAGTTACGAACCACGAGGCGAACATTCAGCACTCCGCAAAGCCAACTACCCGCGTATCCGGATCACGATAGCGGTACCACTGCTCATCGGCGCATGGAGGCGTAAGCTAGTGCGACGCCTCGTAGAATCAAGCACACGGAAGAACGTTTCGTTGTCTTGGCGGGCTGACGTGGAGGGCCGCTTTAACCGAGACTGCAACCCCTGAGCCAAGTTAGGGGTCGCTGCAACGCATCGTCATTTGCCAGAGCGTCCGTCTCCGATAGAGTGCCGTTTCACACCTGAGCGGTAACAATGTCTTGCGTGTCTTGACAATCGCGCGGCAAACTTGCCAAGGCCTCACCGCGCATGCAGCTGGGTATACAGAAAGAACACGTCTTCTTACCCAGATGAATCTTTCCCTGTGTTCGCGCCCTTCTCGCGATAATCCGATTGCATTCTCGTAAAATTGCAGGGCTACTTGGAAGAACGTATTTCCACTGTCACGATAAGTCAACTAATCATGAGTCAAAATTTGAGATACGCCTTCGACGCCTCTGTCATTGCACTCCACCCGCCTTGCCCATCGTAGCGTGTGGCAACTGCTCGAAGCCGCCACCGAGGACCGCAGGCAGCGTGCTTGCCGTACCTGGCGCTATCCTCGCCCACGATACCCCAATCGAGAAGCCGGACGCGTGCTCAGGAGCGATGACATTGTCATTGGCCTGACACGAGTTGGTTAGCAAATATCGGCATGCATGGCTGTTTGCCGGATCGAAGAGCCTTACGTCAACAAGCAACCAATGTAGCTTCTCCTGCAGATACGTTCCAGCAACATTCTCATCCATACTGCGCAGTTTCCCCATGCGCATCCGGTCTTTCAGCGCTGCTGTCAATGCGACCACGCCATTGGTCTGCATCTCTGTCTTCTCCTGGCCAACGGCATTCTGGAAACCTGCATAACCAACGAACCCAGGCTCAGACATCCATTTTTGAGTATTCGCAGGTCCGGCGTTGATGTTCATATCTGCGTCCAAGAAGACGAGGACCTTGGAAACACATCCAGGCCCCATGTGTTGTGCGCGTATGACGGCGGAGTACTGGTATTGGACATCGCTGTTCTGCGGAACGGCGACATGCTGTTCGGCGCGTGCGGTCTCCCACGAGAACCGTGACGTTGCATTCCCCCCGTACAGTGCGTTCACTCTGCCAACCAGTGTGTCGGTTGCGGAGAGCCCGAGGAACTCAGGATACGTGGAGCCGAAGACTGTGTGGTCGCGAACAGAGGCTGAGGTCCAGAAATCGCCTGCTGTATTGCGATGAAATGGATAAAGAGCTGTCGACGTCAACGTCATCAAACATCGAGTAAGCGGTCCGGGATGCACTCACGTGTATTTTCGTCCGCTTCTGAGTACGGTGCAGTCGCAAACGTCGGCCAAGGGTTGACGTGGCTTTCGACGAAACTATCGGGATGAAGGTCTTGCCAGATGGCAAGCAATCGGTCGACGTTGCTGCAATAGTCAACACTCCACTAGAGTAGGTTGCGCGGTACTTACGTATGAAGCAACCAGAAGATGGGATCGAATGCAGAATACGCTGCATCATACATATGACCTCCACGGCCAATGGCATTATGCAAAGTATCATGCACCGACTCCAGGCTGTTCGGAATTGCGCCTTCGGTACTCATTTCCACCATGCTGTTACTGACGTCGAGATAATTTGCTTGCATGCCCAGCATCTGGTAAGTCTGCTGCATGAGGTTCACCCGATTGCTGTCCAGAGACTCCGCTACAAGGTCGTTCTGGGATTTCGCACTTACGGCCATACTAGCCGGGTATCTCTTTGTTGAATTCCAGAGTATCCACGGTACACTCTTGAAGTCGTCAACTGGCAAAGGATGGAAGTGGTATGCGTACAGCGGATTTGAAACATGTATTGTGGTCGTCGAATCCCCACTTGGAACCTCAATCTCGACCGTCTCCTGTTGTACGATCGCGGGGAAGGAGCTCGTGTCCTTGGGCGGTACGGCAGCGGCGTCCCAATACGGCATTCGGAAGGTGCTTAGGGCATTGTACATTCTCTCTTTCGCTTCTCCCACCGGAAACTCCGAGATTGCTTGTTGAGCATTGGAGTAGAGCAGTTCCTTTTCAGAGTCAGTGAATCGGATAATTCGCAAGTCCCCTTCCATACTTCTATGAGGCCGAGATAGGGTCTGTGCCAGGTCGGAAACAGGTTGCTGCCATGAGCACAGTAGCCGTTGCTTCCGTTCGGATGTTTGCCAACGTCATCCCATGGTATGTAAGGCCGGCCGTGTATACCTTGTGTCGGTTAGCGTGTCGCTATCTGGTTACATGTTGCATATAATAGTGACAGAGCTTACCTGCGATCTGATAGTAAGAGAACTTGTCGTATTGACCTATACTCTGCAGCCGCTGCAGTCCTAGCAGATAGACGTTCAACTGATCTTTGTCCCGCTCTAACTCTCGTATCTCTAATCGAGGATGTATAGTATCGACACCCAGTCCACGAACGCCAAGAATAGGATGTATTGAATTCGTTTGTCGTGTTTCAACACCCTTACTTGGTACAGCAGTTGGGTTCGCTGGGGCATACAACATGGAAACGCAAATAAACAACCAGAGCGCTCTGGCGAGCATTCTGGAAGCCACCAGATATTGGCTAAGGTAAGAAGCAAATCGAGTTGTCGAGAGCGCGGACACTTTTGCGAGAGAGCAGCATCAAGTTCTGGGGGATTTGAGACCGGCACAAGACGGGCCTCCGAAAATGGCACAACGAAAACAATTGTGAGCTGATCCTACATTGACAGTGTAAACGTTGCACGCGCTGCTCATCAGCTTATTCTCTATCGTGCATATGTAGCTAAGCGCGATATGCTTACACTGGTGATCAAGCCTGTGTAGTACTCGACGCGTAAGGACTAAGTCGCAGCGAAACGGCTGACTGGTACAGGCTCAAGAAGCACGCAAAGTGCTAAACATAGTATGTAATCTCGTGGATTGAATACTAGTACAGGGCAGTTTATAATAACACAAGCTCGGTGTGGGAATGAGAACGCACCGCATTGATGTGTCAAAATATTGGGCGTTCACTCATCTTGTTTTTTGTACACGGCATATATGGCAAGCGGCTTCGCGATTAGAATCTCTGCAATATGCTCGCAACTGGATAGCCAAACCAGACCTATCTACCTAGTTTGTTGATGCGCCGTTAAATGGCGGCGGGTTAGCTGTACACGACGCTAGTCGTGACCTCAACACCGCCATGTTGCGACACATTGCTGACGACCCAGACCACATTGGCCAAACACAACGTTGCACCTTCCTATTCAAGTTTCGGTGTGGCTTCAGCCATAAACTGAGTTGCAAACTTAGCAAGAGAATATCGCCTCTAGAATTGTGTATATGAAAACTTTCAAGCTGATAGTAAGCCATGGATATGCAAAGAGACGCCGTCGACTCCAAGTCATACAAAACGTAATAGTACAGCCACTAGAATAGTACTCAACACACCAGGACACCGGCTAGTCCAGCTTCAATCCATATTCGCGTACGCATACTATGCGTGGTCACCCTCACCAGTCTCGTCGTGATGCATTTCAGTCCCATGAAAAGCATCGCCGAACGCCGAATCATCGACAAGGTCCAAGCCCAGGTTGTCATCGTGTCCATAGTCGGCCAGAGCGTCTCCAGCACTATCAATGTTGTCGAAGCTCCCAAAGTCGGCGGTGTCGAACATGCTGCCTGCATCAGCGTCGATGTTGGATTGAGGCATCCCGCCGACATTGTTCGGGCGCTGGTTGTTGCTCATATTTGGCTGTTGGACACCGCCGGCTGGCTGTTGGGCATTGCCTGACTGGTCGTTCATCGTCCAGTCATCAGTCTTGTCTCCTGCACCCGCCATGCCGGACATTTCTACATCCAGATCCAAAAGATCGGCTCCTACATCAAGGCTTGTATCCTGTTGATCGAATGCCGACGACTGGTTCATGTTGCCGTGTGGTACATTGGGTGTACCGGTAGCGGACTGCGATTGACTCGGTGGTTGCGATAGTCTAGGCAAGGACATGTTGCCGATAGGTGTGCCAGAAAGTGATCCCGACCCATATTGATCCAAAAGGTTCGCGGCAGAGTTATCTTCCATCGAGCCCTGGTTGTTCATGCCATTCGATGTGCCGTTCGCTTGCTGTTGGCCTCCGTTGCCGTTCATCTGCGCTTTTGGAGGTGAGGGCTGTTGTACTTCAATAAAACCACCCTTGTCTACACAGACAACCGCCTTCTTCTCATCAAACTTAACACCCAGCGACTTCTCCAAATCTTGTACAACTCCTTCGACCGGGTTTGCGTCATCACCGTCGCTCTCGGTGGAGCGAGATAGATCTCGTAGTCGGCGTTCGGCTTTGATGTAGGTCCTGGTGCGCTTCAACTGTGCCACCTTCTTCGCGTGCTCGGCCTTCATCTTGTCAATTTCAGCCTGCTCGTTCTTCGTGTACTCTGCTACGCGCTTCTCGAAGTCCTTGAGTTGGTCTGCGTCCAGCTTGTAGTAGTTTTTGATTTGGTAGTTGTCCTTTCCTGGCTCCACATTCTCAGCTCCTGGGACGTCCAAGATGCCAGCAGTAAGCGGAGCAAGCTCGCCCATGAGGCCTAGGCCTAGATCAATCGGCGCGATCTTTCCAACAGCGTACGGTGATGAGAAGATCTCCTCCATCCACTCGTGATGCTGCTTGTAGCGCGACAAGCTGATCTCACGCGGAGTGAGGAAATCGAAAGCATCTTGTGTAGCGTTCTCCTCCTCTTCGAGCGTGTTGTCCGGCGCAAGCGCGCCTGCAGCGGGTTGACGGGGTTGAGGTTGTGTCGGCAAGCGCTGGCGTTTGGCTGGCGGAGGTTGCGCAGGATATTGCCTGCCTGGCTGCATGGGGTTGTAGGGGTAGGGCTGAGGGCCTCTCATCGCCTGCTGTCCAAACTCGACTTTTGGCCAATTCGCCTGGTCGACCAGCATGAATTCCTTGCGCATCAACGGTCCAGCTTGCTGTAGTTGAGCGCGCATCTGGAACTGGGCCTGGACCTCTCGTGGGACGGGTATTTGGGCGGCGGGCATTCTGCTTTGTGGATCTGCGGGCTTGTAGTGCACAAGCCAGAGATTGGGATCGATGTTTCCAGGGCCTGCGGCGATTCGATAGCGATGGCGCGCGTGCACGGCATATGGTTCGTGGGGGTAGTGGTAGCCACTGTTGTGGACGAGGACTTGGAGAGTCTATAGGGTGTTAGGCATTGCGCGCAAATGACGCCTTGGTATACACACGTATCCGCGCACGTTCATATCGTATGCGGTCTCAGCATCAGCCCACACCATGCCGTCCGAGGCGAACATGGTGCCCATGCGCGGGGGCTGCCATGTGAGGATGACAGTGCCATCTTGGGGAGGGGCTGCGAGGTAGGTCCACGCGACGGGGGACGTGTCCCGCACGATCTGCGGGCCTTTGATGAGGTACTCGAGGGCTTGCGGAGCTTGGAGGCCCGGGAGAGTAGGGAAGCGGTACGAGGATATCAGGTGCACATGGGGAAGGAGGTGATTCGGCACCTGCGCACTCGGATCGGGGGCATGGTAGGCTTGGTTCATGCCGTACATGATGGCGGAGATACTGCGACGGGATTGCCGCGTCGGTCGGGTCGGTTTGGGTGGTGATGCAGCGGGCGCGAAAGCTGGGGTTGGTTGATGTCTGGAATCTTTGGCGCGTTGGGACCGCGCGACTGCCAAGATGTCGTCGTAAGCGGTTAGCGCGGTACTCGGCTGCTACGAACACATGTTCAATCACGATCATGGTGTACACAGAAGTGTTACTGTCCTGTGTGTTAGTGAAAGGTACATGCAAAGTATGGCGTGTATTTCAGTCAACATTTCGCTCCGTACGCACAAGCACAAGATAGCTTCTTCGAGGATGTTCTCCTTCTGCAGCCGGCCTGATCGACACATCCTTGCAAACCTGAAGGTTCCTGTATCTAAGCCGCCAGGTATCATCGGAGCACTGAAGTCGGCCTCATGTACTATGTCTCTTGTGATTGTGTTACATGATATACTCATGCTGACCTTTACCCAGGTACCCATTCTAAACAATTGTGGAAGGGTGGGGGTTTGAAGGTTTTCGACCAACACTGCAACTGACCAACTATTGGGCATTGATTACACGTCGATATAGATGAGGTAGCGCCACGGTGTGATCATATACAGCAAAGCCGGATGCAAGATAGTCAAGAAGGTCTTCTGTTGCGAAGCCGTTGCATCTTTCCCCCTCAACCTACCAATATCTGGACGTTGAACCTCTGCAATGAGCCTACCTACAACCAAATGAGATGTATCCGAGGATCACTCTGAGCTTCTCTTGTATGTGAGTAATTGTACATGGTTTTAGCAAAGCCAAACGCAGTAGCCCCATTAGTGATGAAAAGAACGAGTGGAATATTTGCGTGAATTAGCCATCCCAATGAAAGATGTAGCTTTGACTGGCGGCATAATTCGCGAGTTAGCCCCACAAACTTGCATGGTGTTTTCGGCGAGAACGGCTAAGTCGATTGAGTGGGGATAAAATGTCACTGGCCCGTAACACGAATTTTTGTCAGGCCTCGCTCACTCAGGGCGTCGAACCGCAAAATAACGTTATAAACGTTACAATTTGGCGACTTTTCATCAATCACCGATCACCGATCACCGCTCATCGCCCGTTTGGGCGACGGTGAATTCGGCGGTCCTCTTGGCCAAAGAGCAAAACCGGGCTTGTGGTTTAGTGGTATAATACTCCCTTAGCATGGGAGTGGTCCAGGGTTCGATTCCCTGCAAGTCCATCTTTTTGCGCTGCTGTACCGCTCCCTAGATGGGGGAGAGTGTGGAGGTGTGGTGAAGGTTTGGGATTTTTTGCGTTTTTTGGTAAAACTAACATTACGACTCGTCATCTTACGCAGATGATGCAGATTCTTTGCTCAAAACTCGCCCTATGCTCTTTTCTACAGCCATCGTATGATGATGTCTTTATTTTGTAACCGTTTTGTCAGCCTCAGGCGTCTGGTGGTTGTGGGCGGCGTTACAAAATTGCGCTTCTCCAACAACCCCGTGGTAAAAGATGTGCGACACCAGCTGCATACTGACCAGCGTGATCGATCAGTGTAGCGCATCGGTTTGAGCACATGCAACAAGAGTGTGTGGACTTCAACATAATTACGACACTCCTACTTAGCAAATAACCCCATAGATCTAATTTTGAGTCTCTCCGCAGCTCCGAATCAGGGAAGATGTGATTGTACACAACCCTGTGCAACAAAGTACGATCTCGCAAAGACAGTCTTGGTTCACCCTTCGCTCGTAGCAATTGCTATCTCCATTCGACCCCATGTCTGGAGGCATTAATCGCTATATGATCTGACGAACCCGATGCCGCATGCTTAAAACCAACTCCAAGCCGACTGCGAATCCCAACTCCTGTGCCCAAGAAACCTCTCGATCAGCTCCGGCCCATGCCTCTCCCTTCCAACATGGCGCAAAGTTTCCTCAACGAATGCATCCGGCCTCCACACATCTCCAACCGTGTAATACAATCGTCGGACCGTCGCCGTGTCTTCATCACAATCTAAACTCCAGTCCGCTTTCACGCCAGGCGCATAGTAGGATAGTTCGAAGAAGCCCACGTTATGACCGATTTCGCACTCGAGCATAAAGCTCTCGAGGACAGGCATTTGCTGCGTCGCTTTTGCAAAGGCGATGAGAAACGGGTCTAGCGTGTCTCGATTACCGTGTTGTATGTATTGAGTGTCCTCCTCGTCCCTCGGGGTGCCAACGAAGTACCAGGCACCAGAAGGCGCGACGGGGTTGAACGAGATCTTGAGCTTCTTGAGCGAGGGCCACGATGGCATGGCGCGCGATTCGTGGACAGAGGGCCAGAACAGCGTCGAGTCGACATAAGCGTCCAGAATGAAGGTTGTAAGATTCTGAGAGAAGACGCGTAGGGACGCGCTAAATGGATCGAAGAGTGTGCCTTGTGGAAGACTAGAGGACGTAGCTTCTCGGTGATCGAGCGGCGCTTCCTGGTGGAAATTGAACATCGCTACTGAGCCAACCGGAAGCTTCGTTCGCTCAAGTAACCTTGCGAAAGTTGATCTTCTCTCAACGCCGGCCGATTGTGCACCCTCTTCGCAAAATTCTGCGTAAATGTGCTTCAGGCCGGGCAGAACTGACATGAGCTGGGCGCAACGGATGGCGATATCTTTCGGCTGTAATTGCCTTGCATCTGGAAATAGCCGATTCGCGAAACTGTAGGTATTTTGTCCACCTCGGACAGCGTGAGATAGGCAGTAGAATACCGAATCTCGGAATCGTAACAATCGCTCGGGGACTCCGGAGCTGCTAGGTTGAATCGCAACTCGGAACGGACACCTGCATCCTCCCATTGCTTCAAGGTCGAGAAAAGTTCAGCAATGCTATGGGTGAAGATGTCGTTGTTGGCCTCTTGCTCCTCACTGCTCTCCATGAGATTGCCCTGCTCTTCCGGATATTCTGGAAGCAGAATGCTGTACTTCAAGTTCCTCAAATATTTGCACCTATTGCGTGTTACGATGGTCCGCAGTTCGCCAAGATCTTCGCTTCTGATGTCTAGTCGATGGAATGTAATGAACTCAACAGCCTCCTTCCATTGCTTGGATATTGTAGCAAAAGGTGGCAGTGCTGACGACTTAACGACCAACCGTTGTTGTAAGATATTGGGAACCCCTTCTCGATCTGGATACCGATCGAGAAACGTCACCATCCGGTTGATGATCTCCTGAGGTAGGCGGTCCATTGTGACGAAGATGTCCTGAGCTTTAGTCGAATGACACTCAGGAACAATGGCCAAATCTGGATACTGAGTTGGTGTAAACAATCACTTCATTCAAGGAAACTGATACACTCATCAGGCGCAATAGGCATGGGCTAGATTGTGCGTGCCGTGAGGTGAGTAACAAGCTCCACGATTTCTGCAGACACACATCCCTTGCGATGTAGAGCGACACTGCGCGACGAAGATGCATACGGCGTCAGTGCCCTGGCTCTCCGATTCATAGACTCACAACTACCGTCTTATGCACGTCGCGTCCGGAGATGCTCCCGAGGAACTCCAGTGATGGAACGTTTGGAGTCAGTAAGATAGTAATATGACCGACCGACCGAGATGAACGTGGTGTGATTCGGGTTGCTATTTGGATAAAGAAGGATCAGGGTGGTTGATGAAGCTGAACGATAATTTGCTCACGCGCCAGACACGGAAGGGCTCTTCAATGTTGGATGCCAAGACGGGTTGAGAAGAGATGAGACGGACTGCGGAAATCGCTCAAATGATTGCGGGGTGAACATCAAATTAGCATGGCTTGGCGTCCTGGCCACCGCGCTAACACGTGCTTTTCGTGGGAGATCCCGAGGTCAGCGCCGAAGGTCCTGCGCGAATGTTTTAGGACAGCAAGAATGAATCAGACAGTGTGTACCAAAGCAGTGGGTATATTGAAGCAAAGACTGCTCTAGGGATAGCGAATGCCAAAACTACGAAGCCCAAACTCTCCTATTCATGCGACATGAACTACTAATGAGTGAAGTCCAGTACTCTAAACAACGTGGCTCTGCTCGACATGGGGCTCCTTCTCATCACCGAAGTTGTTGAGGCGCTCCTTAGCAGCTTGTCTGGCGATGGCGTCCATGTCCACAGGAGCCACAGCGGCAGGGCCGTCGAAGATACGGGCAATCTCCTCAAGTGTAGGTCCCTATTGTACGAATTAGCAATGTTCTCCAAGTAGACTAGACATGTACGTACCTTGGTCTCGGGGTAGACGAAGTAGACAAAGACAAGCTCGACGGTGATCCAGAGAGTGTAGAAGAGAGCCAAGTTCCAGTGCTTGGGAAGGTTGTCCCATGCGACGGGGTTCGTCTGACCACCAACGGCGAGGATAGCCTGCACAGTGATGTTCATGATCATGAGACCCTTAGCACGGAGAGCGTAAGGCAGAATCTCGAGAGCGTAGGCAACGAGTAGACCAGACCAGGCGAAAGCGTAGAAAACACCGAAGATCCAGACGAATGGAATCTGAGCGTAACCGGCTGCGGAGTTGGTGTCGCCGGAGTTCTCATAGATGGCGCAGGTGATGGTCCAGCAGACGAATGAGACGACCATACCAGTGGTTGCGCCGAGGAAGAGCGGGCGACGACCAACCTTGTCGATCAGGGTAGCTGCGTAGACGGACACACAGAGAGCCAAGATACGTTCACCACCGGTAAGCTAATCCAAATGTTAGTGAGTGTTTTCATGCCACAATTCAGCGATACTTACACCCATCTTCTGGTTCTCGCTGGTGATACCAGCACCCTCGTAGACCAAGTTGATGTAGTTGGAGAAGAGCGCGTTGCCGGAGTACTGGGAGATGATACCGAGAGAGATGAGAATAGCCAACCTCCATCGGTTACCCTTGGTCTTGACAAAGTCGACGTAGCTGGAGTTCTTGTTGGCATCGGCTTCCAGACGAATGACCTCCCTCATCTCGACGTATTCGAACTGAACCGTGGCGTTGTTACGGTCACCTCCGGCATGGTAGTAGGCGAGAGTGTCCAGGGCCTCTTCGTAGCGCTCCTTGGAGATCAACCAACGTGGGCCTGGAAAGCAATGTCAGCGTACATTCGTTATGCAGTGTGGTGTTTGACTTACTCTCAGGAACCCACCAAAGGAAGCAGAGTTGGAGGAACGAAGGCAGAGCCTGAAGCAGAGTGATGGACCTCCAAGACCAGTGGTTGTCCGCCTGAGATGTACCCCATGCGATCCATGCGACGAAAAGAGCACCCAAGTTCCAGAGACAGTTGTATACGGCAGTGAAGATACCACGGTGCTGAGGATGGCAGATCTCGGTAAGAAGAATAGGCGAGCACATCTGGGCGAAAGAGTTACCGAAACCAAGGATGAAACGGCCACCCATGTAGATCTGCCAGTTCGTAGAGAAGGTCGAGACAAGGGCACCAGCAATCATGATGGAGCAGCCGACGGCGATTGGAATCTTACGTCCGGTCCACTGGGTCAGGAAGGGAACGAGGAAGAAGCTGACGATCGAACCGATGTTGTACATGTTGTTCATGAGACCCAGGCGGTTACCGGTAGGCTCATCAAAGTAGTCCTGCCATCTGCTCATCTGCTGCGAAGAGTTCATCATCATGCTGAAGATGGTCAGCAAATCCCGCTGCATTACTGGAAACTCCACTCACCCGTCATAACCAGTAGTGGCGGAGGCAATGCAAAGGACCGACGAGTGCCAGAACAGCTTTCGCATGTTTGGGTCCTTGTACCAAATGACCTTCTCGAACTCAGGCACATCCTCGCGGACGGCACTGTTGCCCTTGGCGGCTCCGACGTGCATACCGACCATCTTGAATAAAGAACGATGGAACTGTTAAGCGAAAGATTGACCGAAGTTCAGGACGAGTAGACTGTGCTACTGATGGGCGAAGTCCCTTGGGTTGAGGATGACCCTCGTCCGGCGTCGAGTACTTATATTCGATCCACCTCCACTGCAAGCGACCCCACACCCCGGATGGGATAGTCCCATGCTTGTTCCACCGCGGGTTGACGGACATGGGTACCGCACTTTGCAGGAAGACTGCCTGACAGCAACGGCGGGAAGGGCCAGTAAGATGATACCAAGAAATCTCCACCGAGCGATCTGTTGGCACCAGGCCCGTAGCGCCGTGGGACTAGACTTACAAGAACAGAGAAGTCCCGTCTTGTCATATCTAGGCATTGGCCGCCAACGGAGATATCCAACGTCCGATGCAAATTGCTGTCTCCCCATGGGGCGTTCGGCTGCCTTCCAGAAGTCTATAACCTGGTGGCGCTAGAACGTGTGACCACATTTGACAATAGACCCAGACACGGGTCGCTGTCAGTCATTGGCCCTCGAAAGCGCCTTGATATTAACTTCGTGATGGCCAGATACGACAACAGTATGTTGCATTTTGGAGAAGCGACATGTGCAAAGGCGACTGCTGGCGAGGCCTGTTGGTTCCTATGCCTCGGTCTGCTTCAACTCATCAGATGATAGACCCCTTCATCATGAGATGTCGAAGCCGATCTGCCGAGTGATTTTCGCCATCAAGCCATGCGTTCCCTGATTCTGTTGCTGTTCCGCTGTGCCCAGCGTTGAGGCTTGAGACGCCCCCGGGCTTGATTGTAAGACGCCTCGATAGCTCTGGATCCCCATCTGAACAGGCGACTCGTCCCGCGGATAATTTTGCTTAGCATCCGGTATGCCTCTTGGTGTTCTGCACTCAAGGCTTGGACGAGCCAACCAAGAGTCCGCTCACGGTAGGTCAAGCTTACCATGCGATGCCAGGACCAGCCAAGATGGATAAATGGGCCTGCGCGCCGGATCTGGAGCTCGGTGACTGGACTTTACAAAACAATTGTACTGACGAAGTCGTTTCATGGTTTTTCGCATTGGCAGACGTCGATAAGGCTCAGACGGCTTCGATGTACGCATTCGGATAGGGTGTGCAAATGGTTAGGGGGAAGCCGCGCTGTGCATACGCGCAAGCGACGAGGCGGGTCGGTGTCCAGGTGCACATCGGAGCTACATTGCGGGCCACGTGCAGCCTTGGCGGCATGCACCGGCGGCAACCATGGGAGTAATCAATTGCGAGGTCGGTGCTCGTACTGATGCGACACATTCAATTTCCTGGGAGGCATATGTGTGTAGAGAGTTCCACGCGCCGAGCTGTTGGAGTCGACAGTATATTGTTCATGCGCAAGCGAATAGGCTAGTGGGGCCCCTCTTTCCATCGCAGAAGGCCCCACCCCGGTCCTCTACTCGCGTTGTACACTCATGTCGTGATGGATGGCGCTTAGAGACATGATACCAAGCCTTGCCCTGACAAAGACGGGGCCCCGGTCAGCCGGGACTGCGCAGCTCTCTCGATAGCGGATCACACATTTAGCCGGCCACATCTGGTGGTGGCGTTGTGGTGGAATATTGCTAGACGCCAAGCATGCTATTCTTTCTGGAGCGGAGAGCGGAAAGGCGGCACGGTGATGGATGAGACCTCTGTGTGAACACGATTTCAACACTACTCACAGCCTCCATCCTCAAAGCGTGATGTGGCACGGTGCGAAGACTGATCCAGCAGCAATGACGGGCCGGACTGTGAGCCTGTGCTCTTCAGCGCACCTCTGAGCCACTTCACAAGACGGCACAGCAAAGTCGCCGCTTGCCATCGTAGAAAGTTACGGGAGATACAGCGCCTGTCATCGATACACGTTCTAATGAGAGACATTTCGACAGGGGCCACTTGGGTATCCCAAACACGATGCCGACGCAAGACTGACATAGGTACTATCGTCTCCGCCCCTAAGTTTCCGCGACCGAACGAAAGAACGGATCCTCGACTACACTTCGAAATCGAAAGATACGATAGTATCGAATAACATCGCCCCAATGAGATATCAAGTCCACTCTCAGATACGAGACTCAGCGGGAGATTGGCGCCATTGGAACATTGGCGGATGTGACGACTTCACAGCCACCTTCACGTCGTCGCAATGATACATAACGAGCGAACGGTCTGGTCTCCCTGACTCCTGGCATCTTATGTCAGGACAATTGAGGCTTAGTAGAGAAGAATCTGAAGGATAAATAGTTGATGGCGAGAGAGTTGCATCACGGTGGCTAGAAGAAAACATGACGAGGGCCCTCTGGCGTATATGCGTGTCGCAGCACTTTGTTGGCGGAACACAATGAGCTCAGCGGCTTCCAGAAAGATATAACTAGGTATATTCAGGAGTTGACAGACTTTACTATTAACACAACGGCTGCTTGATTACGTACAGCCGATTCCAGCGCTTTGTCCTCGAGCTCCGTTCATTTTTCCACTCTCGCCTATGTACTTCATCACGTCCTCCAGCCAAAAACATTATTTTTACGAAGCCTGCTCGGCTGACGAGTGTAGGCAAGCTTTACGATCTGCTTCGGGACTTTGCCTGCGAACTTCTGCTCTATGATTCTCCCCAAGTCCTCGGCCGCTTCCACCACCATTCGACAGTAACACCCTGAGTGCTCGATGATAACTGCGTTGAGCGCGTCGCAGTCCAATATCCGAGCAAGCTTGTATTTGTTGAACAGCTCCTCACCCTCGGCAGGGTAACGGGTGAAATCGTCTTCGTAGTAGTCGTAGCCATCCTCGATTTCCAGCCTGATCAGATCGCTGCAGTGAAAGTTAAGCTTGATGGTGCGCAAACCCTTGCACTCGAAAGCAAGTTCTAGATCAGCGTTCACAACAAACTCTTCCTTGAAGCGACTGAAGAACCTGAAGTCCAAGTGACGAACGAGATCAAAGCGGCTCGGCTCTGCGGCCAGGAACGCGCGTGCAAATTGGTTGTCGGCGTATGAGCAAATCATCATCTGTGAATTCTCGGTGACTGTGGCGACGGTCTCGTCGAAGGTTCGTCGCGATGTATAGCAAGACTTGGGAAGAAACACGGGTCGAATGGGGTTATTGCCCCTCCTGACTGCCTTGCGCACTTCCATCACGTTCGTATCGACATCGAGGGTAAGTTTCCAGATCTCGAGGCGGAGTTCAGTAGGCAACTCAAGGAATCGGTGAAACTTCGGCTTGATGGCAGGGGCTTCGTAGACGTCTGCGACTGCATCGCTCTCTGGAATCCACGGCTCGCCTTTGATGTATCTGGGCAC
>Ga0265780_10004594_pt1 | contig 17716 bp, 17 predicted proteins | sample P1T30metagenome_FD_192432 | JGI IMG/M metagenome (GOLD analysis project Ga0265780, IMG submission 192432) | Plant litter microbial communities from East Loma Ridge, Irvine, California - P1 T30 | ecosystem: Environmental > Terrestrial > Plant litter > Unclassified | place: USA: California...
ATTCCTATGAAGTACAACCTAAATCACTATATTCAACTCTCAATACCTCCTATCCCATCCTTGGTGCCTATCCCTATCGCCGTTATCCCTATTCTGAGGAGGTGGCATACTCTGCCAATCAGGTGTGCCATTCCCACCTCCCTGACTGTGACCATACTCCTGGTACGGTGAATTGCCGGGATACTGATTTGCATACTGATTATACCCGTTGTTCGGAGGGGGGTAGTAGCCCTGAGGAGTGTACTGCTGTTGACCATATCCAGCCGGCTGATATGGCTGATAGGTTTGCTGCGGTTGTTGCGGGGGTGGTGGTATTGGTGATTTCGATCCGCCCAAAACACCAGCCAAAGCGGCTGGATTTAGACTTTTCATGAGTTCCTGTAATTTTGCATTGGGGAGGGCTACGGCTGGTGCGGGTGGTGTAGGGGTATGAACCGGTGCTGAGCTAGGTGGCGGAAGTTGTAGTTGTTTCTTATCGCCAATGAATACACCTAAGAAGATAGAGGTTGTTCGGGTGGAAGGGACGGAGAAGTCATCGAGGAGATCTGTGAAATCCGGTAATTTATCGGTAGGCTTCAGAGGGACAAGGTATAACTCTCGAGCAGCGTAATTTGGTACCGGTCGATCAGACCGCATTCCATGTGGATGATATATCGCATGTCGACTGACATGAGCTCTATACTATTCAGGGTGGACTTACTCTTTAGCGATATGAAAGTTGATCAATTCATTCCATTGTTCCAATTCCTCCTCCGTGCCGCTGGGGCTGAAGATGACGGCGAGCAGCTCCCGAGTTGGGTTCAGGCGGGACTCGGATAGATATGCAAGTGACGCTTTTACTGGTACTCGGCCTGTGATCGCGACGGGATCATGAGGAAGCAACATATTCCATTGGGGTATAAAGGATGTTTTGGCTGCTATGCGGGCTTCCATCTTGACGGGTCTTGAGCCCTCCACTGCTGGGTTGACAATCTGCCATTAGCTTTGATTCACTCTATGGAAATAAGATGACTCACTCCTCCGGACCAGACTACTGGTTTATCCTCCAATAACTCCTTCTTGACTGGACTCTCGACGAGATCCATGGTGATATCCACCTCGGGTTCCTGCACCAAATCACTGAGATCCAGTGTAGACTGGTCTCCCATGGATAATGATAACGACTGAGCCTCGGAATCATCTGCACCTCCCCACGCAGATGTCAAGCCAAAGTTGGATTTGATAGGTGATTTGGCTACTGGAATAGGAGTAGGCGTAGGACGAATATCTACAGATTCTCGCTTGACTACCGGACTCTGAGGCTGCGACTGAGAGCTCGATTGCACCCTCTCGAGTTGAGGGGTAGCAGATGCACTCTCCCTTCCTCCAAATGGAGATTCAGGTACACCAGGCGAACCTGCATTCTCATTCTCATTCCAAGATTCCCTTCTTGCCGCTTCCTTTCTTGCTGCTTGTTCCTGTCTTTGCAAAACCCCCATGTCTCTTTCACGAAAATCTTCAACTTGTTCGAATCCATCTCGACCTAGACGGATAGCGCCCTGCTGGTCTTTTTGCTTGACTGTCTGTTCAAGCATAGTTTTCTTTGCTCGTTCGAGTTCTTCCAGTCGTTCGGCCGATGCGAGGTCTGCCGAGTTGAGCAAAGCTACTTTCGTAGCGTCGATTTTGAATGACTTGATGTCGTCGAGTAGCTCGGGCCTGGCTTTGGGTAGTGATCGATCAAGAAGAGTGAATTGCGTTCTACCATCAGCGCTATGCTCACCATCTCTCCTGGTATGGACTCACTTGTACCGGCCTCCGGCTACGGCCTTGGGTCCAGTACCATCTTTAAAAGCCTCAAACAAGCTATCCTCAACATTCTTGGCATATCGACTAACCGCCTCTTCATCCATCTTATCTCCAAAGATCCCCCGGACCAGCTCTGCCAGTTTATCAAGAACAAAGATCCTGGCTTTGGGAAGGACAATATTGGACTTGCGGGATGTTGTTGCTGGACGAGTAGGCTTGACGTCGATTGACGGTTTCCTGGAGTCATCTCGGGATGATCGTTGTCGTTTGATTGGTTTGCGCTGGAGGAGTTCCTGTTCTGCATCGGAGCCTGTATCGGAAGAAGTGGATGAGCCTTCTTCACCAGCATCTGAGGCTGTAGAGGATGGACCCGCCTTGCCTTGTGATGCTCGGGTCTGTTATTAGCTTCACTACGGGACAGACGATAATTGACTTACTCTGGGCTGTTTGCGCTTAGCTGCCGTCACTTCACCAGCGAGGGGCGAGGGCGATTTGTACGTCTTGACATCGTATACCACTGTCGATTAGCTCTTTCTTTTGCTCAGGGCGGGAGCTTGGGGAAGGGCAGGGAGAGAAGTGCTAGATAGGGTGGGTATGGCTTGGGCAAAGGTCTAAATGCCAGACTGGCACAGACGCATACGCTAACTGGGATATCCAATATCCAAGTACATGTCTGCCAGCATAGAGTATCGCAGAGGAAACAAGCCAAGCAAGCAATATACGTAGCAGTAGTGTATAGGTATAGGTAGGAGATGACATAATATACTATCTACTGGGACAGAGAGAAGTAGGGTGAGAAGGATTAGTACTGTGTCAGACTTACTCGTTGTCTTCTTCCCCGTAGCTGCGTGACAGTTTTCGCAGATATAGTCGTCTGTTGATTGGTGAATGGTCGTGTGAGGAGTGAGATAGACTTACGGATTTTCTCGGCTTCTTCGTCAGATAGCTTTATACACTTAAAGTGGAACCTGTAGATCAGCAACTGCACGCCGGAATTGAATCGCGATATAAATAGTCGCAGCAGGAGAAAGGAGGGGTGTTCGATGTGGAGTGATGCTCGTGTGAGCCGTTGATCGTCTCCCCGATACCATTATGCAGTATCCAGAATCCTTAGCGCCCGTCGCTTCCTCTCCAAGTTGCCCTCTCCAGTATGCGAGACCCTGCTCCGATATTGAAACACAGACTTACCAGTCGTTACACTCCGCACACTCGATCATAGGTCCATCCTCAATCTCCGAAGGCTTCCGACACAAACAGAATACCTCTTCCTTGCTAGCTTTCCCCTTTCCTTTAGCTACACTTGATCGACTCTTTGTCTTGGCTCCTTCTTGCACAGGTGCTGGCGGAGGCGCCTCTCCCCTGGCGAGAGCTTCCGCTTCGGCCTTTTGCCTAGCTTTTACAGCCGCAAACATTCTCGCTGTATCTTCTGAATCTTGCGCTCGTTGTGACTTGACTTTGTTTCTTCCGGATGTTCTTCCTTGAGTCGGCGCATTCGCGCCTGTGCTTGATGATTCAGCCATGTTGGTCTCCCTTCCGATGTATAAAGGAACAAGTGCAGACAATGACTGATGATACTGAAGGCGCTATCAACAGTTGAAAGGTTGTCAAGGGTATTGCCGGTATTTTACCGAAAGTGGCGGATGGGTGGCAACAAGTCGCGTCGCGTGTTATTGATGTTGTGGGGTCTCCAAATCAACGTCCACTGTCAACACTTGATTCTTTCGTACAAGTACGAGGTATTACTTCTGATCATATCCCTCGAACAGCTCGTACAGCCTTGATCCGAGCGGTGTCATCACTGTCGAATCAGAACCTTTCGATTGATCTGTTTCAAGCATCGACGTTGGAACTTGCCGATCAGATCAGGTTATAATGGACGGTGAACCTCCACAGGAGGAGGACTTTTCGCAAATCCCTATTGTCGAGCGTAGTCAGCACAAGGTATATCATTAGCTCATACTCTCCGGAAGTTAAGCTGACGTCTAGAACTGGAAAGCCCGGCTATCAGCTTACAACGATGTCATTGCGAAATCAGCAAAAACGGCTTCAGACACAGATCCATTCTTCCGCCCATTCCTTTCGGACGGCGCATTACTGTGAGTAGCTTCAGTAAGCCTCGAGTGAGAGGCTGATGGATTCAGAAAGAAATGGAGTCTGGACGCAAATGCTGTAGCGCAAGAGAAAGGTATTGAAGCTGTCTTGGCTATTGTACAATACAGTGGAGAAAGTAGCTCTAGGTGAGTTTGGAAATTTCGGGGCTGGGCTGACGAAAGAACGAGAACGGATGTCGTTCCTTCACTGGTGGATAAGGCCCTTGGATCAGTCAGGGCTGGAACAAAGAAGAAGGGTGTAGAGCTTTGCTGCATGTATGTGGAAGTTGAGAATGGAGGTGAAGGGGTCGTGGTGAGTAGTCTCTGCGTGTCATGCTTGTTGAAACGCTGATGGTCAGTCTGAGGTGCTCGTTGGACTAGATTCGAAACAGCCAAAGGTGGTTGCGGGGACGATATTTTGCTTGAACGAGATTATCCAGTAGGTCCCCTTCCAACGCGGAAGCTGACAACAGGTCGTTCGGAGTTCAGGTTGTTGGAAACATCAAACCTATCATGAAGGTCATACCGAAGATCTTTGGTCATACCGACAAGAACGTCCGAGCAGAGGGATCAACACTAGTCACGACGCTATACACATTCCTCGGACCTGCCCTCCTACCTACACTGTCCGACCTCAAACCCGTGCAAATGAGTGAACTGCAAAAATCCTTCGACACGATGGACGCAGATGGCAAAGGAGCTGGAACAGGAAAACCAACGAGATACACACGGAAAGCTCAGAGGGACAGAGAGGCAGCCGAACAAGCAGGTGGAGATGCTGCAGAAGAGGAAGAAGAGGAAGCACCAGCAGCTATCGACCCTAAATCACTACTGGATCCCATCAATGTCTTGTCGCTATTTCCCGATAATCTGGATGAGATGCTTTCATCAACGAAATGGAAGGAGCGCCTGGAAGTCCTGGAGGAGTGCAATAAAGTCCTATCTCAACCCGCAAATGCCAAGATTGCCGATTCCAATATCGACGCGTATGGATCCTTACTCTCGACACTCGGGCTCAAATGCAAGAGTGATGCCAATATCAATGTGGTAATGGAAGCGGCGAAAGTCATCGAGGGACTATCATCTGGTATAGGAAGACCGTTTGGGCGGTTCAGGGGAGTAGTCATGCCCGGAATGATTGAGCGTCTGAAGGAGAGGAAAGCGAATGTGGTGGACACGTTGGGCAAAGCACTCGATGCGGTCTTTACGACGGTCAGCTATGATATTCACGTTTGCTGCATCAAGCTGACGAATTAGACGACACTCTCGGATATCGTCGACGATGTCTTGATAGGTTGTAAATCCAAGAATCCCCAGGTCAAAGAAGGAACCCTCAAATTCCTACACCGCTCACTCCAGAGCACAACAGACGCTCCAGGAAAGGATCAGATCAAACCACTCGCCGAAGTCTTGGTCACGCTGTTAGGAGATAGCGCAGAACCGGTTCGATCCTCTGCCGCAGAATGTCTAGGTACATTGATGAAGATTCTGGGGGAACGGACGTTCAACCCATATATCGAGAAAGTGCCGGAACTGCAGATGGCGAAAGTGAAGGATGCATTTGGAAGGGCAGAAATCAAATACAAGGCTGGTGGGAAGGCTCCGGCAGTTAAAGCTCCCGCTGCCGCTTCTGCCCCGGCGAAGAAGGTGAGTACAGACACAAGCCTGGGACTGACGATCTAGCCAATCAATCGTCCCGCTGCACCTGCCGCACCTGCTGCACGAGCTCCACCATCTGCGAAACTTCCCCCGTCTCCACCTATCAAGGCGTCTGGTAAATTCGGAGGGGACGATCTGGACGAATTTGCTGCTCCTCCCGTGAAGGCACCTCCAGCTCGATTTGCTAGACCCGTAAGCCTAGCCACTCTTCCTGCGCCATGGCTGACACCCCAGACTCCCAAAGCTGCTCCTGCCTCACCTCCGAAAGCGGCTGCTCCACCACCCGCCAAGAAGGCTCCCGCCCCCAGCGCCAAAGCCGGCCCATCGAAGAGTCTTGCTTCGTCACCAACAGAACCTGTCAAATACCGATACTCTACCGATGATGCGCTCGCTCAAGCTGCGGACCTGGTACCAGCCAACTTCCAAACTCAGCTCGCCGACTCCGCTTGGAAAGTCCGTCTGGAAGCTGCGGAAGAAATGATCAAGTGGACAGAAGAAGAAGGAGCAGAGAAGGTGGATAGTGAGATCTTGATTCGTTTCCTGGGCAAGTACCCAGGTTGGAACGAGAAGAATTTCCAGGTATGTCAGGTTATCAAGACTTAACTGATGGAAGGTATCTGCCAAAGTGTTCAAGATTATCCAGATCCTTGCGGAAAGAAGCTCGACATTCGGAAAACCTTCGGCGGCCTTGTGTATAGGTCACCTGACCGATAAGCTTGGTGATATGAAGTTGAAGGCACCATCTGGAGAGGCCTTGACGACAATAGCGGAAAAGACCTCTTTAGCGTTTGCCCTCACTCAAGGTATGTCCGCGATAAAGTGCGTTGCTGATATCAGGTTACGAGCCGATGGGAAAGCAGAAAGCACCTAAAGCACAGGCGGACGCGATGACATGGATCAAGCAGCAAATCAATGATTTCGGTATCGCCGGAATTCCATTGCGCGACCTGATCAGTTTCGTCAAAACCGCCCTTGGATCGCCCAACGCCCTCGTACGAGCTAGCGCCACGCAACTCCTGGTGACTGTCAAAATCTTCGTCGGGGCCGATATCTCTGGGTTCCTAGAGGATCTGAACCCTCAGTTGCTAACCACCATCAATTCCGAATTCGACAAGGTCGCTTCCCAAACTCCACCTGAACCCACACGAACCCAAGCGGATCTGAGGGAAGTAGCTGCTGGACCTAGTAAGAAAGGTGGAGCGGATCCACTTGATGATCTAGTGCCTAGGGTTGATTTGGATAAGTTGGTTGCGCAGACTACTGTCATTGCCGATTCAAGAGCGGATGCTTGGAAAGTTAGGAAGGAAGCCTTCGAGGCGTTGAATGCGTTATTGGAAGTCAAGTCGAATCAGAGGTTGAAGCCTACTATGGGTGAGTACAGGATCAAGGAATAGTAAGCTGATGATCAGGTGAAATTTCTACCGTCTTACGAAAGGCGATGGCCGACACGAATTTATCAGTCAAGATGCTCGCTTTAGGTATCATCACCAAGATCGCTACCGGCATGGGGCCATCTTTCGATAAATACAACAAACTGCTCACTACCGCCGTTGCATCCGTCTGTGCCGACCAGAAAGCCATGACGAGAACAGCCGCTCTCAACACGTTATCCGCAATGGCTGAAGCATCCGGTACACTCGACTCGCTCTTCCCCGGTTTAGCATCTGCTTGCGAAACCACTAATCCCGTCTTACGCGCCGCTGTACTCGGATGGGTCGCTGAAAAGTTCACGGCGGATCCACCACCTTCTACTTCCGATTTGCAGCCGCTTGCTACTCCTGTCGTAAACTGTCTTGAGGATAGGAATGGGGACGTTAGGAAAGCCGCTAGTGCCGTTTTACCATTTGTGGTCGCCAATACAGGAGCCGACTTTGTCATGGACCAAACATCTGGGTTGAAACCTGCTTCCAGATCGACTATCATCCCCTTGATCGAGAAAGCGAGGGTCAATGCTCCGTCTGCTCCTGCTGCTGCTCCCAAAGCAGCTCCAGCAAAGAGTATGGCTACGCCCGCCAAAGCACGCGCTCCGGCCGGTCGAGCTGTCGCCAGTCCGCTCCCTTCTGCTGTCAAAGCTACCGCCCCTGTTCGCTCGCTAGCTATGAAGGCACTTTCCACCGCTCCTTCGTCACGTCAACCCGCTCACGAGGACCGGCCGAGCGCACTTCCTAAACCACGTATGGGCTTGGTTCGACCTGCTTCATCCATGTCTTCCGCCCCCTCTGCTTCGTCATCTTCCGCCAAGGTCGTTCCATACCAATCGGATGCTCCAGAGCCTAAATCGATGCGACTAAAGAAAGATTCTACCAGGTGGATCCTGGAAATGGGTGGCAGGACGGACCTGACGGAATACCTCTCACATCAGATGGAGCATCATGCTACCCCCGAACTATTCTCTCTACTGTTCAGTAAAGACCACCGAGCAGAGGAAGATCATATGGCCGCTTTGTCAATCTTATCGGAATTCTACGATTCCAGGGCGCCTTCGAATTTTGGGATTGCAGAAGACGAACTAAGGGCTATACAGATGGCAAATGTCGATTTGACGCTCAAGTACGCTGGACTCAAGTTACTGTTGAATAACACACAAATGGTTAATCGATGTTTGGAGCTCATCACCAACGTCTCGGAAGCTGCTGCGCGCTATGAAGAGAGATTCACCGATGTCGAAGCTCGTCTATTTGTCCCAGCTCTTGTGTTTAAGGTATGGACCCCTTCTTGTTTCTGGCTGACATTAGCTTGGCGATAACAAATTCGGACCTAAACTTGCACCAATCTTTGATTCCCTCGATCGAATCATTGTTGGTTCCCTGGTCGTTCAGTTGCTCGTTCAATTTGGATTGGACGATAAAGTCGGCAAGACTTGCAAGAACGAGTCATTGCAGTTGATTGAAAACGCCTATCGGAAACGAGGATCCATCTTGCGAGTCAAGGATGATCGGAACTTCTACGAGGTGCTTGCGAAATGTATTTCGGATAGTGGGACCAGGAGCGCTGCTCTCAGTGTGATGGCGTGAGTCCTCTCCTTTTGCTTTAAAATGCATTTGGCTGATTATAGTCTACTCCAGATTCAGGGAGGATCCAAAGCCCTGGAGGCTGTTGTCGAAAACATGCCGCAGGGATCCAAGGATATGCTGGCAAACAGGAGGGCGACAATGGCGACTTCCAAAACAGGACATGTATCTCGAGTCGAGGAAGTATCGGCCACTCCATCTCGAGCCAAGGCTGTGGGATCAGCTACAGCCGCTAGGACGGCTGGATCACCCGCTCTGACATCTCAACGACACATGGCTTCGCCTGCCACTCGCCTCCCTCGACCTGGCGGATCTATTGCCTCGCCAGCAATTGGTCGAGCTGATTCGGCTTCAGCTTCGACCTCTTCATCCAGTACTGCTGCTCGTGCACCTGTCCCTCCAGGTTCACCTTCTCGATCACAATTACCTGGTCTGCCTCGACCTACGATACAAGCTCCTACTTCGCGCTTACAGAAGATGTCGGATCCTTTCGCATCGACTGCTCCTCGTGCTTCCATGATGCCACTAGCTCGACATGCTCCGCCACCACCAAAAGCCCCTAGCCCACCACCGCCCTTTGATGCCATCTCTGCTGCGATCAATAACATTCGACAAGAAGATCCGAATCAAGGGATAGAAGCTCTGAAACATCTTCAAGGATTACTCGCTGAGACCCCACAACACTTTGAAGATTGTGTAGGAACGCTACTCGATGTCTTACTAGACGAACTTGATCGAGTATTCACTCCCCCAGAACAAGTTCACGAGCGGGATAATTTCAGAATGGTCAAACATCTCGTTCAAGCTTTCTCGGGAATCGCATGTACCCAGTCGTTAATCCGGAAACTCAATGTCGATTCGCTATACTCGCTATTATACGCGGTAACACACCGAATGATCTCATGCGATCGTCTAGGTGGAGAAGTGGTTGGTTTGGCAAGGTTCATGAACCTCATCATCATTCAGGCTTTATCGACTCCAGATCGATATATAGTCTACAAAGCCATGTTCCGACTCTTACACGATCTCACGAAAAACTTTGTCATCGATCAAGTACAGCCAACAGACGAGATTGCCGCGCATGCTGATCTCGTTTTGAAATGTCTCTGGAAACGATGTAAAATCATCGATGAAGATCTTAAATCGGGTAAAGTGGAAGCTGGGAAATTGTTGCGTATACTTGAGGATTTCTTGGACTCGATCGGACCGACTGAATGGACAAGGAGGGGGAAGAATGGGGTTCCATTAGGTGTGCTTCCGCTTAGAACTGTTAAGACTGTTTTGCAGAGGACTATGGGTGAGTTTGTCATTGAGAGGAAGAGCTGATGAGTAGCATTTGCAACCGAAACCGATCAAGAGATCTATGATATCCTAACTGCTGAGTTTGGGGATAAAGCATCTGATACGATCGTGAGTCTCTACCTGTAGTGTTGGGCAAAGCTGATATATAGGTGTATTCGTATCTCTTCCGCTTTGGTATGACCCAAGATTCAAAACAAGAGTGAGGCTGACAAATAGCATCAGTGGAGATGGAAACTGGAACTGGAACACCAGGTCCAACACCACGACCAAGACCTGAAGCGGCATCTGAAGAAGTTGAAGCGAGAGATCCGAAATCAGAGACTGAGCCTGAAAGGCTAGTTCGAAGTCTTACCACAGGGGATCAGCATCAGGTCAGCCCTTCATCGCATATTGGGATGTGTACTGATATCTAGGCTCTTGACCAGCTATATGCGTACATGAAAGAACATCCTGAAAAGGAAGGAGAGGTCATTACGGTAATTGGGACATTAGCAACTGCCGTTCAAGCCTACGTGAGGCGTATGCTCGATTCTAGGAAGAATGCCGATAACCCTTGTATGTCCCTTCCCCACTTTCTTCTGAGATGGGCTGACGGAAAGCACCACGCATAACCTCACCTATCAAATCCCCAGCTAGTATACAACCAACCACACTGCCAATCAAGAGGGGTCCTCGACCCAGTTCATTAGCTGTTGACAAGACAGCACCGGTCGAAGATCAATTGGCAGCTTACAAGAATGTTTTCGCAAGGGGCATGGGAGGTGTCGGGAATGGCAGTGGGGAACCATTGAGTGAGATTGATGAGCCGCAGACTAGAGGCATTTGAGGTATTTGGGGAAATTGTTTATATTCGTTTTGATTATGTTTGATGCAATGCGTTGCACCTTTTGATTATATCATATCACATTATTCATCGCGTACATTACTATCTAGACACCCTCAAACATCTCCTTCAAATTCCTCAGTCCATCACGTGGGCCTAAGCCTTTTTCTGAGCTAGGAGAACACAGTGATTACCACCTGCAGAAGCGTAGATGGTCTTGTATTCTTTCAATTGCTGTCGATCAGCTCGAGTGCAAAAATGACGAAGCGAGACAGGAAGAGGACGTACAGCTGATCGAAGAACGGTTGGAGTTTCAACACTAGTCCTGTTCTGGCCATGACCGAGTTCACATTGTTCTGCACGTCAGCTCTTGGCCCTATACTTCAAGTTTCCGATGTTTGGCGCCGGTCAGGTCACGCATGCGAGACCAAGATGAAGAGAAGAAAGAGATGACCTACGACCTAGACCCCAAGAATAAGCGTGTCCAGATTCTGCGACTGCCAGTGAATGTCTGGTTCCAGCTGAAATGTGTTTGATTGGATTATGGGCGGGTTGGGTCACTGGGGGCAGGTCGGGGACTACTTCGTATGATTCTGGGACTGGGGGGAAGTATATCTGGGATTAGCGATATTCTACTTTCAACCTCGGACATCCAAAGGGGGAGGAGGATGGAAGACAGACGACGACTGGGACCGGGGAAACTTACTCGGACGGGTTCTGGGATCCATTCAACCGGTGCGATCCTTATTGATGATTGAGCACCCTGTAATTCCAATGTAGCAGCTGCGATTGCTTCCTCATCACCCGATCCAGAAATCTTATCAAGTGCCTTCTGAGCCTCATCGATGACCTTTTGTTTCTCCTCGTGAATCTCTTTAGTCCTCTCCCTAACATCATCCTGAGCTGGGTGATCCTCACTTAAACCCAATTCATGAGAATCGTTCCTTCCACATCCCCAGACTTCTCCATTATCGAATAAGAACAATGAATGGAATTCTCCTCCTGAAATTTCTACTACCCTAGAACCATTATGTTGATCGGGATGTAGACCGTCTACTTGAGTTGGGACCGAGATGATATCTTCATGAGCCTCCGGGCGGGAGGTGTCGATTCCACATTGCCTATTTCCGTTTAAACCCCATGCCCAGACTACTCCCGAAGAATCCAGGGCGAATGAATGATATTTACCTCCATTGACATGGACGATTCGTCGAAGACCCAATCGTTCAGGCTCGAGTCCGTTGAGTTTACGTCGTTCCATAATTCGCCGACCTAGTTGTCGAGAAGATCCGTTACCCCACACCCATACCTCGCCGGTGGAGGAGAGCGCAAGGACATGATCGTTTCCACATGAGACTTGAACGATCTTGATCCCCTTCAGTCGAGGTAGCGCGACAGGCAAGAATTGGAAAGCGTTGTTCTTGGGGTCCTGGTTGAATCCAAGTTTACCCTCATCTCCCTGATTATCAGCTCTTGTTTCATACGACTAAATGGGACATACTCTGAAACTACCCCATGCCCTGATCTCTCCCTCGGCATTGACGGCTACACTAATACTATCTCCGGCAGCGACTTGAACAGCCCTAAATCCTTCCTTCTGTAGAGCTTCAATGACATAGGGATAAGTCTCCAAATCCTCATTAGGAATAACAGCCCCAGTTTTAGGATCGGTAACATCGGATGTAATTCGCCCAAGGGAAGCATTATCGTTAATTCCCCATGAACGGACCTGTCATCAGTCCACCTTTTCTTCCGAATACTTGCGAATGGACACACCTTTCCAGCCTCATCAATGGCGAGATTATGCATTCCACCAGCGTAAATCGTTTCAAGCCCTCCACCAGCTTTCCCATCCCGACTCAATTCTCCATCCTCAGCCATCTCCTCGAACCTGCTATCAGCTCATACTCCCACAAGGCAAAGACGTTAGATACCAAGTATGAATTCTAGGTCGAGGGATCTCATCAAGCGTATCCGGGCCTAAACCAAGTTGTCCCATATCTCCATTTCCAAACATGAATACAGCTTTTCGAGGCTTTGCAACCTCTTTCAAGAGTCAGCTTACTATCAACCTAATTCGAGATAAGGATGAACTAACCAGGGATCTGAGGTACAGGTAGAGTAATACTTCCTCCAAGAGAACTCCTCCTCCTAGCTTTCTTCTCAGCATCGACTAAAGCTCCAACTCTTCCCTTCTTTACTGGCTTCTCAGCTCCATTGGTAGCAGGTTTAGGCTTTGAATCATCTTTCATCTCCACATCCCCATTCCCGTCTTCCTGGATTGGCGCAGCTGAAGTAGAAGGTCGACCTCGACCTACTCTTGAGGCTGGAGCTGTTGTTGGGGCTGCTTTCGAAGAGGGTTTCGATACGGGGGCAGCTTTAGATGCTGGTTTAGGTGCGGCTTTTGAAGCTGGTTTGGAGGAAGCTGGTGGTTAGCTATTGGTGATGTTTTGTAGTACTGTTGCGGGACATACGAGCTCGAGCCATTTTGGTGTATAGAGTGTGGTGCGTACTCCAGTGAACTTGAGATCTATAAGTCAGCTGAGCCGGAAACCTGCAGCTGCACTTACGCAGGTTATTGAGCAGTATAGCAATAGCAATAGCAATGTATGACTGTAGTGTATAAAATCAAAATCAAAGTAGACAATCACAAACAACTGTTGACGTTCTTGACACAAAAACAGGCGCGCCTAATACCATTGACGTATCTTCAATCATCATTTGCATATCTATGGATAATCCTACATAGCCCTGTATCTCCTGCTCCGCTATCTCAACGTCGACAATCTGCACACGTCGGATCATGACCTTGAACCTATACCAGACCGTCATATAGCGATAATGCCTATTTATCAGTATTTCGTTCCGCCATGTGAGGCAAGGGCGTACCTGGACAATAGTAGGATCCTGCTTCGACCCCTCCTTGAACTCATCATATGTGAGCTTAGCATCCTTGTTGAGATCCATGTTGCGGAAGATCTTGTCTACCCGCTATTATATCAGCTCTTCTCCATATCTATTTCTTGCACTCCTCTACCCCTTCGACTCGACCTAATTGCAACGGTGGAGGGACTAACCTTCTCTGGGGTATCTTCATCCTCTGGTAGTTTGACCATTTGACCGGTCATCTTGTAGATTGATTTAACGATTTGTAACATCTCGTCATAGGTGATGAATCCATCTTGGTTGATATCGTATAACTGGAATGCCCCTAGTTGTCAGTCTTCCTCCTTATTTCTCAATCCTTCATCGAATGATAAGTGGATAGATGATATAAACGGGACATACACTTCAATTTCTCATCCAGACGTCCTCGGGATGTTACCGATAGAGCACAAATGAATTCCTATTATCAGCCCACACCTCATAACGGGTAAAATAGATGGACTAACCTTGAATTCGATAGTCCCTGATTTATCCTCATCAAACACCTACACGTCAGTCCTATTCGGTGACAATATAGCAGTCGACGATAGAGGAGGGGGACATACATTAAAAACGTAATCGGCAAACTGTCCTGGATCTCCGAAAGGGAAGAACTGTCTATAGATCTTCTTGAATTCTATCATTAGCTCAAGATCGCCTGGCTGAGCAAGTCTGCAGCAAGTTTGCGAGGCGTAAAGATACTCACCCTCCTTGTTCAATTCTCCGGAAGGACAATCCTTGAGGAATCCTTTGTACTAGTCTGGTCAACTCTATCCCTCGCGTCGTATCTGATCAGGTACTTACCCATTGCTGTAATTCCTTCTTGTCGACTGGTCGTCAGCCTGTTCTACAGTCAATCCACGGAGAAGACATACAGTAGGTGTTCTTCTGCAGATCCGCTAGCTCCTCTTGCGATAGTTTAGATTGTGATTTACCCATGTTGCCAGATATGAGAGTTGATAAGGGCGGAGTCGGTGTGGAGTCGTGTGAAGCGCTAGTATTTCCTTAGTCTGTCTTGTCCCAGCCTGATACTGCTGATCCTGATGTACAAGTTCCGCTGACTTGTTGGCGATGTGAAGTGATGAAGAATGAACAATGAGATACACAGTCTATTCTACGCGCAGATCCGAAGTCAGTCAAGTCACAAATCAAAGTGGCGTCATCAACCTGCACCTACAACTGCGGGTATTTCATTCATTCTCACCAACTTCTGACAGCTGTGCAAACAAAGCATACATGAGCAAATATTCTTCCCACCCCAGCCTCTTAGCTCACTCTGCATTGTCATACCCCGATCCCGGCGAGAACCAGGTAAGAAGGGTGTTTATCAGTACAAAGGAGGGTTGAGGGATTTTTAGCATCACACGTCGCGAGTGTCTTGGCACTCGTATCCACCTGCTACAAATGTAAATGCGGTATATGCTTTATATTTTCTACATCTTGGGATCTACAAGAGGGTCTCACCTAATGCCGCTCGTGCGAGGGAACAGCCGATGGTTACTGTATTTTCGATGGATGCTGGGTCTAGCAGAGAGGGGTTTACTTCCTGTTTCATCAGTTCCTGGACGCAAGAAGGAAAAGACGATCGTACCATGATATCGAGCGCGACTAGACATCCGGTTTCTGCTACTGCCTCTGTAATATAGTGGCCTAACATCAGCTTCGGTCATATACGGGAGGGGGGACTGACCTTCACGGAATGATAATCCACCTCGGACGGGGGTTCCAGTACCTTACATCAGCTAATCGAATCAAGGACAACTGATGACTTACTTGGCGCAACAGTAGGATCCAAAGCATCAACATCGAAACTTAGGTGGATAGGTTTCTCCCTCCCTGGATTCACATGATCCAATGCCATCTCCACTACTTTTCCAATACCATATTTATCAACCTCGTGCATCGAGTATGCCTTGATTCCGTTCTCTCTGAGGATCTTCTTCTCGGCAGCATCAACATCCCTCAAGCCAATGTACACACTATCATAAGCGCCTCCCATGGAGAGATAGTGGCTTACAGTTCTGAAGGCTTTAGACATGGCTTGATCCATTTATTGAATGGTTCGACATCCGTTCCCGTCAGACCTAGGAGGAAAGAGACTGGGCATCCGTGTAGGTTCCCTGTATCTGTCGATTCAGGAGTGTTGATGTCGGCATGAGCGTCAACCTGATTTCAGCTATGTCCTCTCCACGCAGGGAGCTCAACTTACCCAGATAACACAAGCATCAGGGTATTTTGACTTGGTACCCGCAACAGTGCCCATTGCCTTTCATCAGCTCATTTTATCGAATACGGACCGAGGCAGCTTACCAAAGAATGATCACCTCCGAGTGTCAAAGGTAACCAACCCTTCTTTGCAATATCCCCAACCTTCTCTCCCACCCGCTCGCAAACAGCACTGACAAGCCTGGGTTTCTTCATACGTCCAATATCAGGATCTTCAACCTTCTGCACGAAACCTTTCTTGCTCTTTACAGGTTTATCACCTGCAAACTCTGTTGCTTCGGGTGAATTGACAGGGAGGGGGTTGTAGGGTATATCAAGGAAGGTGAGGGATGAATCGTAGTGTACCTCCCAACCTAGGTTTGAGATTTGTGGAATGATTCCCGCTTTAATCAATCGGTTTGGGCCAAGGTCGACTCCTGAGCGGGCTTGTCCTCCGCTGACTGTCAGCTTGGGGTCAGTTGCGCAATACGGACATACCTGAAAGGGCATCCGACGATCTATACATCAGCTTGGTCCACGAACGCAACCTGGCAGCTGACTTACAGCAGTGGTAGCGGGCTCCTTCAAGAACTTGTACTTGTAGGTAGGAGCAGTTTGACCAGCCTCAGGCTTGGAAACGACATGAACAGCTCGGGCATTCCGACGAAGTGCCCGAGCAGAGATGGGCGATATGGTCTTCCAGAGCATCCTTAGGATCAGATGGATTCCCAATCAACTAATGATATTTGACCTACCTGTTTATACTGTAGTCGAGCAAAAGAGTACGGGTAGTGCTACTGAACTGCTTTGTCTGTTCAATATTTCGGTCGGATCTATACGCGCCAAGCTGTTGCGTTAACCGCTAGGAACAGTACACGTGGATATACTTCCGTCCCTCCTTACCCTCTCCAGACGTCACACTGTCACTGAGCTGAAGTATACACAGCACTCATACCCATACAGCCATCATGTGTAGGCTACATATTGCATTCATGCTCAGAGCTGACATCCAGCCCGACCAAACCCATTCGATCCACCTCAACCACTAGACGCAAACCCATTCGATGCCTCATCCGCTGCGCATCCTCAGAACCCCTTCACTCACGGCAATGAGTCTACTTTCTCGCTAGATTCGCAGGATACCGCCCGAGGTTTGGGCCTCGGCAGGCAAGATACGACGCGATCAGGAGCTACTAGGGAACAACTGGAGCAGAGGGAGAGGGATTTGAGAGCTAGGGAAGAAGCTCTTGCTGCTAATGAAGCTAGGATGAGTGGGGTTCAGGTTAATAATTGGCCTCCTTGTACGTTGATTCCCTACGTCGTGAGACGAGGGTCTGGAAATTAGGGCTAATGACAGTCTTCCCATTCTGTCATCATGATATCTCGACTCTACCAAGTCAGCACCAGCAAGTTACAAAGTTCCTATACTTTCAATGGTTAGCTTTGATCGTTACGCTAGTAGTGAACTTAGTAGGATGTATTCTACTCCTAGTATCAGGGTCGTCCCAGGGAGGGTAAGCTCATTGATTGCGTCAGATCAAGCTGATGTTCAGTGCGGACGTGGGCGCATCAGGAGGATATGTCCTCTTCATCAGTGTCCTCTCATTCATACTATGGTACCGACCAATCTACCTCGGTTTCACAAGATCAGAGGGTAGAGCTATGGCTTTCTTCTTCTGTAAGCTCTACCTCCCTCATATAGGCCGAGCTGATGATAGATATCTACTTCTTATTTGCCGGTTTCCATCTTCTATTCTCGATCTACATGGTCATCGGTATCCCTTGTACGCCCCAATATCAGGATTCGAGGCATTGCTGATAAATAGCTGCCGGATCTGCTGGTTTGATCAATACAATCGCAATGTTCTCTCAGGGACATATCGTAGCAGGTATATTCGGAGTATTCTCCTCAATAG
>Ga0265780_10004595_pt1 | contig 17715 bp, 22 predicted proteins | sample P1T30metagenome_FD_192432 | JGI IMG/M metagenome (GOLD analysis project Ga0265780, IMG submission 192432) | Plant litter microbial communities from East Loma Ridge, Irvine, California - P1 T30 | ecosystem: Environmental > Terrestrial > Plant litter > Unclassified | place: USA: California...
GAATACATACACCTTAATATTCAATAACAACGTCAAACATCATGTTGACACTCGTATCGCTCGCGATCTCGGCTCTCCTTTCTACATCGGTCATAGCGCAGGGAGACTTGACAGAGACCAACAATGTGACTAGTCTAGAGGGAACATGGTCGTCCAACTCGGCTGTATCAACAGGAGGAGTAAGTTTGACCTTTTGACTGCGGGGTGATATTTGTTTGGGGGCGCAAGGCGAGATGGCACAGGTGTCTCATCGCTCGGACCGTCCCTCCATTGACGCGCCCGGACGACAAGTGGGCTTGTGCTGATTCATAGACCTTCTGTACACCGGCAGAGATGAAGTTCGACTACCCAACAAACACCGGAATGTCCATCTCATTGTATGTCTGCCTGTCAGCAACAATGTCAACAAGCTAACGTCGTAGCACAGATGAGGGATTCTTTGAAGAGGCCGCATACCGATACGAATCAAACGCCTCCAACCCATCATGTATTCAGGCTATCATCTGGTGGCACCACGGCACATACCGTCTAAACAACAACGGTTCCATCTCGCTATCACCTTTCCCTGGAGATGGTCGTATTCAGGTGCAGAACCCTTGTGCTGCAGTCACAAACGTCATCACCTACTATGACCAATTCACGCTATATGCCGACTGGGGAATCATCATCGATTACACCACCGGAAACTATCAATTGCGATTGAACCGATTCGATGGTGCCAAGCTACCCTACGTAAGTCTTCCTCAAACCCCGGTTGCTTGGGCTCTTCGCTGATGATACAGATGGATCTCATCGCTCGTCCTCCCAACATGCTGCCCACTCAGGTCTTGACTGGTGTCAACGTGAGTGACTTCCAACATGCTTAACAAGAATGGCATCTAACAAACAGGCCTCCGGTCAGACGATACAAACCCGTAAACGATCTTTCGTCCAGGAGCTCAACGTATTCAAGCGGTCAGGAGCACCTTCCAGGCTATCGTTCGGCCACGATACACTCGCAGCCGGTGCTATCGGTGCTGCTGTTGTTGGTGTCGCCTCTCTCGGTCTCGGTCTGCTATAGACAGTTCAAGCTGTTCACGAGTCTGTGGGCGAACACGGGGAGGGAAGAGGCTGGGCTTGGTCGTCAAGAGCGAGGAAGATCTTGCGAAGATGTACGATGGAGTAGGAGTCGAGGACGCATTAACGATTTCATACATTTGGCTACGGCCTATCATAGAGTTTGACGAGAGACGGGTGGATCCTGACGGTGTGGATGAGAGGACGACGTGAGGCGAGAGGATCAGAGGGGTGTGTTCGACAGCTACGGCGTCATCTGTATCAATTTGGCTATCTGGACTGGACACTGTCTTATATACCATGCATACGTGCTACAGACCTGTATATGCGTTGTTGACAGAAATGACGACAAATGAGCAAACAGGCACCTCCACCCAAAAAGTTCAGAACGTTCTTGTCAGATCCGTATCGTACTTTGGCCTTGCTACTCGCAACTATCAATACAACATGGTCGCTCAAGCTCCTTCTGGGAAGAAACCTTTGCCGGATATGATGACTTCCATCCGAATTGATTCTTCGGACAAGGTCGAGATTGTTGACCAGTTGCTCCTCCCGTAGGTCGGGTCATACTTCCAGCAGGAGTCGAACTGATGAATCAGCCATGAGGTCAAGTGGATCCCTGTAGAGACACCTGATGAGGCGTATGATGCTATCAAGTCCATGAAGGTAAGTCACATTACACCTACTAATCAAATGTGCCTTTGCAGAGCTCATCCCAGATCCGAGGTGCCCCTGCTATCGCCTCTCTCGCAGCACTCAGTCTCCGAACTCATCTCTCCACCAAATCATTCACAACACCTGCTGAACTCTCATCCCATCTCAACTCAGTTCTAGATCACCTTCAATCATCTCGACCAACAGCCGTAAATCTATCTGAAGCCTTGAACCGTCTCCGACAAATCTTGTCCGAAGGTGAAAAATCCAAGGACTCAGGAGATGAGGTCAAGGAGAAGGTCAGGGAAGCATGTAAAGCCGTCCATGGCGAGGATCTGGCTAGATGTATGAAAATGGGCAAGATTGGTGCGGATTGGCTATGGGCCAAGAGGGGCAATGGAAAGAAGGGGTTGAAGGTTATTACGGTTTGCAATACTGGTTCTTTGGCTACTTCTGTGAGTACATGTTGATCATTGAGAAGGGAGCTAATTTGGTAGGGCTACGGAACTGCTATTGGCGTTATCACGGCGCTTTACGAGGCGGATCATCTGGATAGGGCGTTCTATGCCCAGACAACCCCATATCACCAGGGTATGTGCCCGAGTCCCTACTGAAATCGTGACGCTGACGAGATAGGATCTCGTCTGACCTCGTTGGAACTCACCACACTGCAAATTCCAGCTACTATGATTTGTGAGCTTGCGCCCGTGTACTGGTGGGAGCCAGCTGATGATCAGGCGATACAATGCTCGGATCTTTGATGCAGCACAACGATATTGACGGTGTCATTGTTGGTGCTGACCGTATAGTCAAGAACGGGGATACCGCCAACAAGGTGAGTAGCATGTACCAAGCAATGCATTAAGGCTGACGAGCAAGATCGGAACATATCAAGCTGCTGTTCTTGCCCAGCGTCACAATGTCCCATTTATGGTCGTCGCACCCGTCACAACAGTCGATCTTTCCCTAGCAACCGGTGCCGAGTACGTTTTCAGCATCCACCACAAGAACTGCTGAATTAGCTGACGTATAGGATCCATATTGAACAGCGCCCAGCAGTTGAAGCTACAATGGTCCGAGGCAGGAATATCGAGACGGGAAACCTCGATACTGTCCGTATAACCCCCGAGGGAGTCGGATCAGGGGATGAAATCTGGCAAGGGGTCTATAACCCTAGTTTCGATGTCACGCCCGCGGAACTTATAAGTGAGTCTTCTTAATCCAAGATGTAAAAAGGGGCTGACCCGCAGGTTGTGTGGTCACTGAGAAGGGCGTTGCAGAGCGTCGCGAGGGGTCTAATGAGATCGACGTCGCTAGCGTTTGTTAGGAGGTATGCAGGACTGACATGACGCATGAGAACCACCATCTACAGTATACAAAAAGATCACAGAATGCTGGAATACAGGGGAATACCGATTTCAATGATGGCCTCACAAGCTATCTACAGTATTTGTCGGCTTGGTCAAGCCAAGCAGAGGATGCTGAAACTCTTCGCCCTCTTGACTCTCTTCTCGGTCAAATGCTTATCAATCCAACTCGCAACCGGACCCGTTCGTCCGTGAGACTTTTGTTGACCTGGACTCTCCCTCTCCTCGACCGTGAAATCCGCCGCTGATCCGCCACTGCTGTGACACCTTCCGGGGGACAAGACCGCACTCGAACTTCTCGTTGAGTGAACGTGATGCGAGTCGCAATGTTTCAAGCTTCGAAATTCGGGGGACTTGAGATAGTGGAGGTCGTCGTCTGATTTCGCCCTACGACTACCGTGTGTTCCAGTAGGAAGGGTGAGATGAGAGCCAGACTGCCCTCACGGTCTGTGGCGTTCGACATATCGGTGGGATTGAAGCCTGCGTTCCTCCGGGTCAAGCGATCCGGTCTTCGAGGATCTGGGTTGAAGGCTGATGGTACTGAGGCCAGAGGAAGTGTGTAGTCAGATACAGCAGAAAAGGATGCCGCCTGGTTTCGTTGGCTACGTTGACTGCCTTCTGGCCCCAGGCTGGTCATGTTCTTTCGCGAGAGTTCAGTGTGGATTGACCCCCGACTTGACGAAGAACACCTAGCTTGATTGCGGTCATCGGGAAGGGATGGCATGGTGTATTTGAGTGGAATTGCTGGGTGAAAAGCTAGAGTTAGAGAGCTGACAATGGTAGCGTAGGTGTTGAAAGTTGTGATGCTACTTCACGAGCGGCAAAAAGATCAATTGGTACTACAGCAGTGATAGTCTGCTCTCGACCTTGCATGTGTGCTCAATCCCCGATATGGAGGATCAAAGGGAATCAGGAGGAAGGGTTAAAGGGTATTCAAGGGGCTGCTACAATTGAGATACGGCACAGGGAGTCGTACCGTTCATCATCTCGTTATCTGAGCGAGATTTAGAGCCTGGTCATTTGATGTCTGGTTTCACAGCGAAGCCTTGGCTTCACACTTGGGGTTGTTCTACGTCCAGTGCTCTCTTATAGCCGGAACAGCGTGAAGTATCAACGTGATGAATGTATCATGGCATGTTTAGCAAGGCCTTGGATTTTTATCAAGACGGTGGGTGGATCTCTGACACATCCCATGCCGTATTCTCTAATCTTGCCTCAGACTCTCTCTTTTTCAGCCTCTCACTCATTGAATCACGCAATCATTACCAAGATCGATACTGATCCCGCCCGAACCTCCCGAGGCTACTCCGCCATCTCCACCTGTGACGTCTGAAACGATCGCCGACACTGCATTTGTAGTCGGGTTATCTCCTGATGTTCCAAGGAGCTCCTCATCATCGATATCAGGTATTTCAAGAGAATCACGTCGTGTGGTCCCTCGTCGTGGAGAAGAGGTCCGAGTTGGCCTTGATGGTCTTGAGGCGGTTGCTGACTGTCTACCGTCCGTCGGTATCGTACTTTCTCGGCGTTGCTGATTTTTGTGACGCCGTGCTCTAGACCGATGCGCAGCTCGAGATGAAGTTGCTGCTTTCTTGGGTTGTCCTCCCCATTTATCCCAGAGACTGATCGACTGTCCAGTGCCCCAACAACTGGTATGCTTTCCGTTTACATTCGAAGCCTGATGAGATGATCGCGGTCTTCTTATTGAGTCCCTGCTGTCGAAGGCCGAGGGAAGAGAGGTTGACGGTCGTTCATCAAAGTGGGTTTGGGATCGATCGTCTCGATTTCCGGAGCGGGTGTGTCTCGATGATTTAGCGTATGTGGGTGGCCATCCATTCACTCTTCCAGTCTGACGTCCGGAGTAAGAAGAGGGGGCCTGCGGGCGGTACTGGCTGTCCATGTTTGAGTCAGTGTCTGCAAAAAGAAATCCTTCGACATTCGAAGTCCATCGTTCTAACCGCTGCCCCGTCTCTGGGTGGGAGGCTGTGACCCGGGCGATAGTGTTAGCCCATAGGCGGTCGATGATAGAAGCACCGCGTGAGTATTGACTGTGTTGGGACATGATAAGTATGTGATGCAAGGTGCGATGTTTGCGGTCTCAGGGGAGCGTTTGGGCGACTGTGTTTTGGGGTGGTGTATCGTGATGTAGTAAGAGAAAGACCTGTCTGAAATTTGCTCCACGAGTACGACGAGAACGGCTTCCCTTTGTCGCTTGGAGGACTGAGACTCCAACTCGTATGTCTGAAAGGAGAGCTTGAAAGGAGAGCAAGGGAAAAAGCTACAAAAGGTTGCTTGTCGCTGTGGAACTTCTCATTGAGCCACTCTTGTGTCGACGCACGTACCCGTGCTGAACCCCTTTTCTTTACCTCTCAGCTGCCCAGTCATAAGACCACGAAGATCCATCTGTGCCCCACGATCGCTGCCTGTCTCGTGATAGTCCGCAATACTGTCGCGGACGATGCCCGCCACCAGTATGCCATCGACATACCAAAGGAAGCACGCGGTCGTAGCCTGAGAAGTTTCAATTCTCGAGGGATGTCAACGCAAAGTCGGAGTGCCTGTAGTATGCGACCCCGGAGAGCCTGAGCCTCTGATCCTGGAGGATGGATACATGTGAATGCTCACGAGGCTTCGGCACACAGCGTCATGGATGTATGCATATACCGCCAAAGGCTGCCGCCACCCGGTCACCAATGCCACATCCAGGGTGGAGATCCCGTCTTTGAGGCGGGACGATCCCGTTTAATTGACGGCCCTGACCGACTATCTTGCTCTTTCACCACTATTCTTCAAAAGAAAAGCTGTATACTTATGACTCACCGTGGTCCCTCGTTTCGAGATCGACAATTTACACCAGTGCGCAAGGTGACGCCGACGGCGGTGAACGCAGCGACTAGTGGTGTCGAGGAGGCACGGAAGCGTTGCCGTTGATTCGTACTCACGTAAAGCCTATGGCGCAACGACTGATCAAGCATAATACATCCGTATGCCAAGAGCTATTAAGGAATATCGACATCTTGTTGCTGTCTATGGATCGTGGTGACTTAGCCCCTTCGACACTTAAAGAACGATGGCGTCGTAGCAACCGAAAACCCGGTTTTACTACTGTCTCCGGGTTCCTGATCGAATAACGATATTCCTCTAGAATTCGCTGATTTCCTATATCGTTCTTGACGGCATTAGACGTCACTTCGAGTACGCTGAGAAGACCCAAATGCTTCTTGGGGGGGCCAGAGGCACAGAAAAGCGCTCTTGGAACCTGGACGCCGCAATATGTGATATGATGTCAAGATACTGGCGACTAATGTTCAAAGGAGATTTCGAGACACCCCAATACTCATTAGTGAGACAATCGACCGGCGTCAGGTAGTGGACATACGTTGATGGAAAGAAAAGTTCTCACACTATCGGACCCAGACTGAAGTGTGGACGATATAAGAATAGGTATTCGAGCTACTGATATCCCTCTCACCAAGCTCATTCGCTCACTTTCTTTGACTACCTTTCCGACCCATCTTCCTGTCCTACTACCTATCCAGCTCACTCTCGCTATCCGACTAGTTCACAAAATGAAGTTCGCTGTTGTCATCGCTCTCTTCTCCCTCGCCCTTCCTACCCTAGCCCGACCCGCTGCTCCTCAACCCCTTCTTCCAGCCCCCATGTCCCGACGAACTGTCGAGCTTTGGGAGAAGTGGACCGGAGAGAACGCATGTGATATCCTTGAGACCGTCACTGGATGTAAGGACACCAACCAGGACTGTGGAACAGACTGTATCTGTGCACCTTTCACTGGATGTGGTCTCAGTGCCTCCTACTGGTGTCCCAAAAAGGGCGGTCACCTCGGTAGGTCCTGATCATACCTTCCATGTTTATTTCACTGATACAGCAGATGATGAGTGCAACTGCCACCTCCCATCCAGCGCCCCCGATTCCCATGACACATATTCCAGACGATCCATCATTTGCCCCATCGGTCAATCTTCATGCCTCATCAACCCGGGATTCTCCAAGCAGACCGAATGTCTAGATCTACGAACAACCCTTGACTCATGTGGTGGATGTACTTCCCAAGGACAAGGTCTCGACTGCACTCAGATCCCCGGTGTGCAAGATGTCAACTGCGAATACGGAGCTTGCAAAGTCTACTCTTGTGAACGTGGATTCAAGGTCGAGAACGGTACCGCTTGTGTTCCCGACTCTGGGTCCAAGGGCCTCAAAAACCTCCTCACTGGCGCCGCTGTCAGTTCCGGAAAAGTCTGGACCTTCTAAACCTGATCTGGTCTATCTGGCGGATCATCAAGAAGAAAAGGATCGTCGATTCGCCCACTTATAATTATACTGCTATGATTCATAGGTTGTACTATACTAGACAAGTCCCTTAGGGGCAGGACACTTCTCACTATAATCAGACTAGGTATTTAGATCGACTCATTTCATGCATCAAGGTCAGATGTCCGAGGTTCTTGTGCGCCCAAACCTGTCGTCCCCCACTTGACCTCCACTTTCGATGTCCACTTTGACTTGAACTCAAGATCTTTCACCTTCTAAATTGTCATCACGGCACTACAACAAACCCAAATCAAATGACCGACATGAAGCAGCTCACTATGCCAAAGATGCTATACGGGACAGCTTGGTAAGACTTCCAACCAGCGGTGCTGAGGATAGGAAAAAGGAGCGAACAACCGATCTTGTCATCCAAGCTATCAAGTCCGGATTCAGAGGGATAGATACTGCTTGTCAGCCAAAGGTGGACTGAGTATAGATGTTTGCCGTTCTACAACAGCTGACGAGCAGCATTATAGAGAAGATTTAGTGGGGAAAGCTATCTCGACGATCCTAGCTACCACACCGATCAAGCGAGAGGAACTGTTCATACAGACCAAGTAAGTATAGATGAGACACAAGATTGGCATAACCTGATAAGCAGGTTCACGAGTATTGATGGGCAAGATACGTCTCAACCACTACCCTACGATCCTAAAACATCTATATCGGAACAAGTGACAGCATCATTTCACCGATCCCTAAAAAACCTCCAGGTCGAGTATATCGATTCAGTAGTCCTCCACTCACCACTACGGACTAGAGAGGTGAGGAATCTCCAATAGCGACCAAAGAAGGACTGATTCGTGATTAGAAAACTCTAGCGGCATACCGGACATTGGAAGGATTCGCGGACGCGGGCCAGACCCGCAACCTAGGAGTATCCAATGTGTACGATCGATCCGAGCTGGAGTGGTTGATTAGTCAAGCCAGAGTACCAGTCAAGGTAGTCCAGAATAGATGGTATGAAGGTAACGGGTGGGACTGGGATGGTGAGCTCTATTTGGGACGATTTGAGGCTGATTGCGTCAGTATATGATCTTTGTCAATCTGAAGGCATTCGTTATCAGTGAGTCTAAATGCCGACCCTGAGCATGCCTGCTGACCGCTATAGGTCTTTCTGGACATTGACTGGCTCGCCGAGTCTGCTCGGTCATCCTGCCTTGAAAGCTCTCGGCACTAGACATAGCTTGACTCCCGAGCAGACATTATACAACCTTTGTCAACTGTATGTGCTATTCGCTTCCCTACTGACAGCTAGATGGGACATCACGCCCCTTTGCGGGTCTACCGATCTGGGTCACGTTCAGGAGGCTTTGGCTGTAGAGACTCTGGATGTACTCAAGAAGGACGATCCCGAGCTGGTCGCATTGTGGACGGCCATGCGTAAAGCTGGCAGTAAATAGTCTTGTCGTTGATAGATCATACATTTACATTGACGTTACATATACAGGTTGTCCTTATCCCACAACAGTCGACATCACTCGATCTAAATACACTGATCCTGATAGCCAGTACAACGAAGTAATACACCTCACTGACCCACACCCCTCCCTCTCCAACCCGCAACAGCCCCGGCTCCAGCTCTGACAGCCCTGAACCCTTCTCTCGCCTGCTCCAGATATCCCATAGCAGCGGGCGAGCTGCTTCTCCCTTTCCCTTCCCTTTCATGACCATAAGCAGGCCTTGCAGCCATATCTCGTGCTGTCGCTACTGCTGGCGTCGTCGTAGTCGATGCGGGCGGAGGAGGGGAAGTAAGGCGGGTGGGATCTAGAGAAGGTGAAGGGGCGAAGATCTCGCTCGGTGGAGGAGGAGCTATCATAATCTGTCCATCAGTCTTCATTGATATGGCTGTGACATATGTTACTGACCTGATGAGAGAGATTGCTCTGCTCCGAAGCTCCTACAGGAGGAGGTACACCAGCTTTGTTGGCACTACAGAACATCGAGATTCGCATCAAGGCATCTTTCAATGCAGTATTGGAATCCCTCTTGACTGCATGCGAGAATTTTAGGCGGATAAGATGTTCCTCCCATGGTACCATCTCCTGTCCTATTAGCTGGTGTCCGAAGCTCAGGACAACGTAGCTTACCTCTGTCACAGCAAACCATCCCTTCTTTGGTCTCCTTTGCAGAAACACCACAGCCAGCTTCTACTCAGCTAGAACTTCGTAATCTAACCATGCCAGCTCACCTCTCCGGTATCAGCTCCTCGTTCAGAATAGACCTTGATGAACTCGGCTATCTTTCCCCCTATCTCTCGCTCGACCTCCTTACTTGGGCTGTATACCTTATCATCAGCTCATGCGGGAAATGTAGACTAACGATATGAGTATCGAGAACATCGAATGTATCCGGCTCGCAGTTCTCCAGTGTTCGCTGAAAGAATATGGACCATAGTAATGCCCTCAGTGTTGATTTGGTAGCGTTCGGATGGACGGTCTGGAGATAAGCGCCGATTGGATGATCAGAGCTCAGGCTTACGAGTTCTAGGAGATTGACGAGCTCTGGTAGCTCTCGGTTCATGCTGAGCGCCGATATGAATATGCTGTCATCGATTATTGCTATGCAGTATGATGTTGTGACTTGATGAAAGGTGAGTGAAGCGAACGAGTCGAGTTAACTGTTGATGTCGCGAGATGACGGCATCTTCTTATCCTATTAGTACCCGTAGATATCGCCCCGGGCCTAGCCGGTCAGATCCCATTCACGTAGCCGACTGGCGATAACGGCGGAGGTAGAGCATTGCATAAGCACATCGTCAAATGTCTACTTGTCTACTTGTTGACCGCCACTATACACATTAGCCTAGCCGGGGCAACTCATATAAGATTCTACACTGATAACACTCTATTTGAATCTACGGTTTCCCGGAACTAGGTGGAGCCGGAACGACCTCGCCCCTCTGGCTTTGTGGATTGCTACTTGGCGGATATGTGAAGTCTGTAAAAAGATCCGCATATCGGTCGGTACCGAGGTTATATACTTCTCCAAAGATACCTGGGAGCTCACTGGGGCGAGGTGGAGGATATCGCTGGAAATTCTGTGTGTCCCCTAGATATATCAGCTTGAGTTTCGTTCGCAACAAAAGAGACCTACCCATATTTGCTACCCTAGGAACGATGGGTGCTCCGATTTCCTTTCTTTCCAGACTTCCCCAATCCACTCCCTGGAACCAAGCATGTTCCATCACGTCCTTCGCCCCTCCTCTCAAATTCCCTAACCTTTTCGTTCTGTCGGTCGTCAACAGACCGCGAATCAAATCCTTGGCATACATGTCGATATGCAATGGGAAAGCAATTTCATTCCTCAAAATCTTTTCGTAGATTCCCAGTGGGTGATCATCGAAGAAAGGTGGATATCCAGCCAACATCTCGAATGCCAATATACCCAGTGCCCAATAATCGACTGCTTTACCATGTCCCTGCGATAACACGATCTCGGGAGCTAGGTATTCGGGTGTTCCACACAAGGTGAACGTTCGATCTTCCACGAGTTTGGCGAATCCGAAATCGGCTATGCGTAAGTATCCTACGCGATCGAGCAGTAGGTTTTCGGGTTTCAGATCTCGATAGATGATATTGCGGGAATGTAAATTTTCGATGGCCAGGATGATTGAGGCGAGGTAGAAACGAGTGACGTCTGCCGAGAACCGACCAGCTCGTCTCAGATGCGAGAACAGCTCTCCACCAGGGACATACGACAAGAGCATGTACACATTCAGATTATCCTGATATGTCGAGTATAGCTCGACAATGAACGGGTGCCGTATACGTTCTAAGATCGCACGTTCTGAATTGATATGCTCGACCTGCTTCAGTCGGACGATCTCTGATTTCCGCAAGACCTTCATCGCGAAATGAGGTAATTGACCATCGGCCTGTGCTGTTGACTGAACACTGGGCGACAAGGGGTCGACGTTGTGTGTTAGATGAGGAAAGATGGGATGATAAGGCTGTTGTCGATAGCTCGGACGTTGACGGACCAGCAGTACTCGGCCAAATGTTCCGGTTCCAAGCGTCTCTACAATTTCCCAATCTTCCAATCTAGGGCGACCACTCCGCCCCTCCGTGTGCCTGGGCGTCATGGGAGATGATTGGGAGTTTCGATCGTGTGGTGACCATCCGGACGATGTGGGTTGTTGAGCAGGAAACGGAGATGTATGGGTCGGATAAGGGGAAGGGGCTAGGGGTGATGCGTGAGTGGGAAATTGATTCACGGCTGTGACGTCAGTCTCACCGTCCGTGCACCACTTTGTCTTCACGACTTACCTGGCTGAACGACCCTCTGGCTTGCCTCGCTTCCAGGCTGCCTTGATCCAGATCCTGCCATTCCTTGACCATGCTGGAAGATCTGTCCCTGCGGCATCTGCTGCTGTCCATAATTAGCCACCGGCTGGCTCGATTGCTGTGCCGTGTACATCTGCCGTTCATGTGGGAGTAATAGAGACATGGGATCAAGCTTAAACTTCTTGATTGATTCTTTTGTCGCAGGTGTACTTGACGATGAGGAGGATGTGGATGTGGAACTGGACGCAGCAGGCTGCTTCGGGTTGTTGACGTCCATCTTGGCTGATGCCGTATACTACGTCTGGTCGATGGCGAAACGCCGAAACCTGTAGAGTGTGGACGAGCTCGATCAAGGAGTGATCAATGAGCCGATCACCCTTGTAGCTTGGTACTGGATGTCCTGGTTGATCCCCGAATGTTCGTGTCGAGGCTTTACGCGGGTGTCTCGCAATTTACAGTTGGTGTTTCCAGGAGACGTTTCCGATTGATAGCTGTCCCCTGACTACTTCAATTTGTTTCAGATCATCTACCGTTGGGATGTATATGCTTATATGAATACTAATATAGGAGTTTGATGTTGTTATGTTTGAATGATTGATGGAGTTTTGAGTAAGAATACTGGATAGACTGTTGAGATACCCGTTGTATTACACTCTTTACCCTGATTACATCGAGCAATAACTGCCCTTGTACCTGAACACATTTGACTAATTAGGCCCCGCCCAATTCCATTTCAATTTCAATATCATCCCTATACAACTCCATCAACTACTGACTAAAGGCTCACAGATGCATGCAGATCAGAGCGTACAGCAACTTGAGACTCAAATTGCTGTCCAAGTCACTCATCAGAGCTGCACAGTCGAGTCAAGAGTGTAAACAGAGGTGAAAATCCAGACTCGGTCACGTGAGAAGTTGCCGGATCCGGCCGATATTCTAACGGCATAGTAATCGCTGAAGGCCAGATCGGCCAATTGCTTGCATCATGGGATTCATAATGAACACATGTCGATGTACGTATATGTCTAGGTCTACCAATGACGGCGATTGTTCTGCTGAGCATTGTATGTGCGCTGTCATAGTCAGTCAGATTCATCTCGGAGGTAAAAGACTCACCACTGCAGCCACAGCGAAGGCGATGAATGCAACGAGACCAATGAGCTAGCTGTCAATTGCTTCCGAGGGAATGATCGAATGGGACCAACCTTGAGTACGAAAAGGAACCAAGACGCTGCGCCACCTGATGCCCGCTTCTTGAATTGCTTACTCGCTTTCGCATCTAACGGGACTTGTCCAGCACCGGGAGTACCGGCCTTAGCCTGGGCGGGACTACCTCGTCCCCGGTCTCTATATTCGGGTTTGAGAATGACAGAATGGGAGTTGATCGAGATGATACTAATGTTCAGCTGATTACTAGTTATGATACTAATGACCTACTCGTGGGCATCAGAAACGTCACCTGTGAGGGCGGAGAAACCCAGATATGGACTTTCGGGCAAGACGATCGAAGTTTCGAAACATTTCTGCCATACGTCGGTCTTCTTGGTTTGCAGCTCAACAAGAAGTCGAGATTTTGACTTGACATATGTGATTCGAGCCTTTGTAGGTATCTCTTTCCGTCTGAATTGTTCCTTCTGATTAGCTTATCCCATTGTAATATGCCGACCGAGACTCACAGAGCACCCGGCTACTTCGTGAGACTCGTTGTCGTGGTCGTGATCGTATTGGGTTTTGCCATCGCCTGACATTGCTGATATACGGGGCCATGAGTAGGTGTGCTTTGAGTTTGCGTAGCTACGCGTCAGCTCGGACTCACACTACGGGGTGATCATCTGGAACACTCACGTATCAAAGAATAGTCCTAGCCCAGTGAAGTAGTCTCAAGTGTCAGCTGGGTACTCCGGTTTCCAGGAGCAAGAATAGCTCACCAACGCTACCAAAGACTGGTCCGCTTTTTGCTCGATCCTTGGCCAGCCAGACTGCAAACCCATCACCAAAGATGTTGTGCGCTTTCCCATCCACCTGACAGATCAGCACAGTGTCTCCGATTAGACTTATAGGTGTCTCTGGACTTTCTGGACACGAAGGTGGGGGAATCAATGGGTGGGAGGCAGCCGGGTAGTCAGGATGTAGAAGACATACCTTGAATTCGAATTCGACCATGAAGTTCGAAGCACTCAATGGCATTCTGTTCCATAGCCAGCCGCTCTCTGATGGCTTATCCTGGGTCAAACGGACATGTTTGTTCGTGTTCTGTCGTCAGTACAATGTCACTCCTCCGAGCCCCGTCGTCACAGGAAGCGAGAGATTCATGCTGTGTCCGCCAGACTTACAATTATCGTAGTGCCTCCAAAGTCCCACCATCGGTTTTGTAAATCACTATCGACATAAGGCGATATCAGCGAGTGGGCTCGCAGCGGGACCGTCTATCTATAAGTCCTGATTGCATGAGTACGGAACGAAAGGACACACCTTCTCGACCATATCCTCCAATAAGACCTCGAACTCCTCAGCTCCCCAGACGAGAGGCACCAGCGCCAGCGCTGTCAAAGCTTTGCGTAACATGATCATCGTTATCGTCGGCGGCTCTCGTTAAGATGAACAATCGTTAGTCCCACTGGAATGGATGGTGGTGCTGGACCAATGCTTGGCCTATTGTAGCTGCACCTCCACCAACGGAATCAAATTTGGATCAACTGAATAGCGAAATCATACCAAGATCACTATGTCTACCAAGCTATACACTGCAACCAGATACAGCTATATCAGGTCGTCATGTCGCGGTTCGGATCGGCAAAGATCCCAAAGTTGACTCTGCAACATGTAAGCCCTCGTACATCCATGTCATAATCTCTAGCTAAGCGCTCAGTTCATGATCCAATCGCAGTATATTTCAGCCTACCGCTCAGCAATCCGATCAACTAGGCGTAAGTGCCGCAAGTCTCAGACAGTGGCTTAGCTCCGTTACAGATAATCTGATTCAATAGCTCTTCCAGATGCAAGAACACGCCGCGAAACGATCGATCACTTCCGAGTGGAAATCGAGAGGCTGAAATATACCACTGATATCGTGAGATTTCTGGAATCCCCCAGGGCATCTGGCTAATCAGTCAGGATGTTCTCAAATCTCAATTATCAGATTTCCAAAGGATGATCAAAGTCCTAGGAGGAACGTTTGGGTTGGGCGGACTAGCCCCGGAGACTGGAGCTAAGCTTGTTGGCCGGAGATAGCATTCCGATCTGCTTGGCAGGACAGCCGGAAACGAATCGACCTCGATAATCAATACTGCTTGATATTTGCTCCAGACCGATCGAAGCTCGCTTGTCAAGCGACATGTCCGCGACGTATGGCAGTCACTATCAAACGATCGAGGTGGTCCAAATGGTGTCTGGGCCCGGGACCCTGGGGATCGAGATGTTCGGCGACGTCGATTCAGCCTCCATGCACGAGCATTCTGGCGCTCTCGTCTCACACTCGTCATTCAAAACGTATAATCATGGTCTACGTATGCAAGATATAAACACTATACTATGCCAATATTGATACAAGTTATAGACAATCTGTCGTTTTATAACACCCTGTCCCTACATCCCTGTCTAGCCATTTGCGCGCTAATGAGAAGCCCGCGAGTCGTGTATTGGTCTCTGCGAACCCTGGCCAGAGGTTGATGGTGGAGGGAATTTCAGGAACTGAACATGTCCATCATCTGAAGTGAATATAACTTGACTTCGGGCATATCGAGTTTGTGGTGCAGGTGGTGGCATTCCACCTCCACCTTGAGGACCGCCCTGAGGAGGACCAAAACCCATAGGAGGTGGTCTCATTCCTCCAGCTGCGCCTGGTGGTGGTCTGAAACCAGATTGATTAGGTGGTGGTCTCATTTGCTGTTGCTGTGATTGTTGATTTCCATACATGAGTTGGCGATTTGGTGGAAGTGGAGCGTTTACTCGTGATGGCGGTGTGTCGGCGAACAAGCATCGAGTATGGGCTGATGGCATGATCTGTACTAGAGCTCCTGTTTCTACATGGCGGACTTCGATGAATGTCGGCTCGAACGCTATGACATAGGGGTATTGCAGTGCTATTGGTCAACTCCACATCAATGACCAATGTGTAGCAAGACATACCAAAAGCAGTAGGTACACCCTCCCAAATGATTGCCCACTTAGGTCTCGTTCTCCAACCATTCTTATTGACGTAGAAAGCGAATTCTGGGAATCAGCCAACGCGCCGCAGATCTCAGCAGGGTATGAACGTACCGTCATAACAGAGTAGGAAATCCTCTTCGATTCGATAAATAGCTATCGGCCTCACATTATCCCTCTTCATGACAAAGTCCAAACTAGCATCGGAGGGGTCGAGTAGTCCCTGCATATCTAGTGTTTCAAGATCGACAATCTCGAAACCTTTCGTGCATCCTACACAAAGTTTTGTTTTGAGGAAATGGATCGAGGACGATTCTGTTGGAATGTAGAATTCCTATACAATCAGCTCCGCTAACCTCTGACCGCCATCGACATACCTTGAATAGCTTCAAAGCATCATTCCCGCCATTCAGGCGACGCATGAAGGATGCCTGTGGTTTCTTACCCCTCATCGTCTGATCAACGGGCTCGAGGACTTTAATGGTACTACTCAAAGTCGAGCTCTTGACGACGGCGACCAGCATTTTGCCAAGACATATACCTGATTTGAAGAATGAGGTGTGGGAGCTGATCCTCTTTCCCCGTTTCAGGGCGGCATTTGGATCGTTCGGATCAAGACAATCCAGTGGGAAGGTAGTGACGGATCGTTCGTGGAGGACGATGAGGAGTTGGAAGTCTTCAATTACGTCGACTTGAGTTACATCAAGAAGATTGATCACCTTGACTGGTTCTCGTAATTTATCGTTTCGGAGATTGGAGAAGTAGACACCTTCGTCTGTACCGTAGATCATCCTTGTACCATGATCTATCCCATCAGTATTTACGCCTACGTAGCAGAAAGGAAGACATACCATAGGGCGAGATACAATTAATCTTTCTCAGTCCCGAAAAGAACCCTTCGGTGATACTTTCCGAAACGAAAATACAGCTCCTCTCCCTCAATATCGTTTGTTGCTTGTCGATCTGTTCCAACCATTTCTTCCGGCTAACATACGAATCGACCCATAATTGCATCGAATACCCCTTCTTGCCGAGGTGTACAATCGTAATCGAGAATCCATGTTTCGATTCTGGCTTAGGCGGGACATGGGCCAAAGCACCAGACTTGCCACCTTGATTGGACGGTCGAGACATGAGTCTTGCTCGGCCTGCTGAGAGTTTGCCGGAATTATAGCTATCGTCCGGGGTGATCACTACGAGTAATTCCAGTGGGATTGGCTAGACATCAGCTGTCGCGCGAAGGCGAATTGGGGGTGAAAGCTTACTCGTCGGTAGACACGATATTGCTCGGCTTTGTTGACCCATTTCGGCTTGACCAATAGAAAGGCATGATCAAACAAGAATCCCATCAAATCCGCAATCTCCTCCCGGCCATTGCCACGTCGTTTAAGTGGTCCCTTGTGAACTAGCTCTCGCTTCTTGTCCCTCAGTCTAAGATCCTAGACCATCAGTATCTTCTCTGATGTTCTGAGCTCGGTTGCACTCACGATAGACTCATTTGGTCTAAACACCAATTGTTGTTCCAATTGGGCTAGCTCGAAGATATTCTCCGACTTTCCACTCTCGATATTGACCTTTGCCAAGAACGTCTTGATCATCTCGATGACTTTTGGGATATCGGTTTTATCTTGACTATCATCGGGTGTATATTTCAACACTGCCTGTAGTAAAAGGGGATAACGACCAAGTCGGGTAGTGGGCTTGGTGAGATAACCATTTAATTCAAGTTTACGAGACTCCGGTTTCCGCTCAGTTTCCTATACATGTCAGTGTACACCTCGGCGATGGAAGGATTAACGTACATCGACAAATTTCTGGAAAGAAGCGTTGGCGCCTTTTTCCTTCTCAAACTCGTATTTCCCAAACAACTGATGAGC
>Ga0265780_10004596_pt1 | contig 17707 bp, 14 predicted proteins | sample P1T30metagenome_FD_192432 | JGI IMG/M metagenome (GOLD analysis project Ga0265780, IMG submission 192432) | Plant litter microbial communities from East Loma Ridge, Irvine, California - P1 T30 | ecosystem: Environmental > Terrestrial > Plant litter > Unclassified | place: USA: California...
CAGGTGAAGGCGCCTGGCTCAGCGTCTTCCTCACCGTGACGGCAGACGGGCGCTCGACGTTCGAGTACAACTGGGACCGCCGACCGTCGTGGTCCCCCACCGGCGACCCTCTCGACGGTCACCGCGAGGACGTGCACCCCGACGGCTGGCCCGGGGACGCCGCCCTCGTCGCCGACCTCGAGCGGCACCCTCGACGCCCCGAGGCGCTCCCTGCCTGGTACCCGGTCGCGCTCCCGGCGGTCGAGCCGCGGCCGGTCGTCGCCGAGCCCGAGCGGGCCGCCGGCCCTCTGACCCCGCCCGCCTCCGTGGCCGACGTCGCGGCCCTGCCTGGGTGGGAGGGCGTCTGGGAGAGCGTGGTGTCGCATCTCGACCGGGCGCTGCGTCCCGAGACGGCCCGACTCCTCGCGTCCGAGTCCGCGCCCGAGCGCGCGCGGATGCCCGAGACCGACGACGTCGTCGGGGCCGCCTGGTCGGCCGTCTGGGCCGAGCGGGTCCTGTCGCACGACGCCGGAGGAGTCCTCGGGCTCTGGGAGCCGTGGGCCCGAGCCACGGGGCGTGACCTGTCATTGGGCGCAGCGGTCGATCCTCGGTCCGACGTCCGCGCCCACCTCGTCCCGGGGTCGCCGCTCGACCTCGTGCTCCAGGACCTCGGCGACGTCGTCGACACCTTGGCCGAGGCCGCCCTCGACGCGAGGCTCGCCGCCGTCGACCGGCCGGCCGACGAGCCCGACCCGGACGGCGGTGACGAGGACGTCGACGTCCGCGACCTCGTCGTGGCCCTCGCGGAGCGTGGCCGGCTCCGCGTCGTCGAGCAGCCGGGGGCGGAGCTGGCGGTCGGCGGCGGCGACACGGGGTTCCAGGTCACCGCGTCCGGCGCAGCGTTCGACGTCGCGAGCACGGCGCGGGGCCGAGCGCGCGTCCGGGCCACGGCCGGCACGCTCGACCTCGCCCTGCGCCTGCTCCTCTGGGAGCTGCGCGTTCCCGTCCGCGCCGTCCTCGGCCTCGAGCGGATCGCCGTGGGCGACGATCTCGGCTCGGTCCCCGACGGTGTCCACGTCGAGCAGAGCGCCCGTGCGGTCACGGTGTCGTGGCACTCGGACGCCGGCGACGAGCGGGTCTCGTTCCCCGGCTCGGACGCTCGTCGCGCTGCCGTGGGCGCCGCGCACGTGCTCAGGCTCGGCGCGGACGAGATCGTCGCCCTCGTGCTGGACCCCGGCGCGCCCCGCAGGGTGGGCGGCGTGCCGCCGGCCGCGGGCTCGCCTGCGCGAGGGGGACAGCCCGAGCGGCAGGAGCCGGGGGCGACGAGCCCGTGGGTGCCTGCGACCGAGGCCCCGCCCTCCTCCGCCGCGGGAACGATCGTCGCCCCCGTGCCCCTCGTCCGGCTGGGGCCCGGCGAGCAGTGGCCGGGCATCGTGGTCGCCGGCCTCGGGCGGCGCATCGCGGCGCTCGCGATCGACGTCGTCCTCTCGGTGGCGGTGCTCTACGGCACCCTCTTCGCCGCCGTCCTCGTCGTGCCCGACCCTGCCGTCGAGGCCTGGGCCGTGCCGACGGCGTTCTTCTCGGCGGAGCTCGCGTGGCTCGTCGGCCTGGGCGTGGCCGTCGGCCTCCTCGGGCGCACGCCGGGCAAGCTGCTGCTCGGTCTCCGCGTCGTGCACGACTCCGACCCGCGTCGCACGGTGGGCGTCGGCAGGGCGCTCCTGCGCGGGCTCGTCGTGTTCCCGCTCGGGCTCGCGTGGATCTGGCTGCTGCTCCTGCTGATCTCCGCGACGTCCCTCGACCCCTCAGGCCGGCGGAGGGGCTGGCACGACCGGGCGGCACGCAGCCAGGTGGTCGACGTCCGCCGGGGGTCCGACCCGGTGGCCGACCCCTCGTGGCGGCCGCCCGTCGACCGCCCGGTCCTCGTCCGCCTGGCCTGAGACCGGCAGGCCGGCCGAGCGCGATCGCACCGCCCGCGCCTCGCCGCAGCGCGCCCGAGCCGACGGGTCAGTCGGCGACGACCGCCTGCACGTGCTCGGCGACGACCACGTCGACGACGCTCGCGACGGCCGCCTCGACGACCGGGACGACCTCGGGGTGGGCGACCCGCGCCTCCTCGATGCCCAGCTCGGTGTCGACGGACCCGACCGCGTCGACCGCGGGGAGCACGCCGGCGTCGACGGCCTCGGCGTGCAGGCGCAGCAGCGTCCCGACGCGGTGGGGCGCGATCACGTCGAGCACGACCGCGTCGCGGACGCGGCGCTCGAGCTGGGTGAGCGTGAGCTCGGGGGCGTCGGGCTCGTCGGTCGGGGCCCCGGCGGGGGAGGAGGAGACGGGGGACGCGGCCGTCTGCCGTGCCACGCTCGTGAGCACCCCCGACCAGCCCCACCGGCCGTCGAGCCCCGCCAGCGAGGAGGGGAGCGCGGCGGGCGGCACCGCACCGGCGGGGGGTGCCGCGTCGGCGGCAGGTCCCGCGGCGTCAGGTCCGGCGGCGGCAGGCCCCGCGGTCGCCGGTTCCGCGGGCCCGGCCGGGGCGCCGGCGGCGGGCAGCCAGTCGGGCCGGTACTTCTCCGCGCGCGGGAACCGCGCCAGGTCGGCCGCGTAGTCCGCGTCGCTCGGCACGACCTCGGCGCCCGTCGCCTCGAAGGGCGACGCCGGGTCGTCGAACACGCGGCGGTCGCCGTTGAAGCGCGCCGTGAACGAGCCCGCCGCGGTGAGCGTGAGCACGAGCGAGAACCAGGTGCCGCGCTCGGGGTCGGCCATGACCTCCCTCAGCTCGGCCGCGAGGTCGTCGACGTCGGGCGTCGGGAGGTCGGGCTTCGCGCTGCCGACGGCGTCGAGGGCGTCGACCCAGGCGCGGCGGACGCCGGCGACCTGGAGCACGAAGAGGGTGGCCTCCGCCCAGTCGACGTCGGCCAGCGACGCGGCGACGCGGGCGGCGATCTGGTCCTGGAGGTGCTGCTGTCGGGCGACGTCCACGTCGGGGCCTCTCGGTCGTGGTCGGGGATCGGGAGCGGTGCCGGCGTCGCGGGCCACGCGGACGGCATCGACAGACTATGCGTCCGGCCGGTCTCCCGCCCTGTTCCGCACGAGGAGGCGGCGATCCGGTCGACGCGCAGGGCCGGGGGAGCAGACTGGTCGACGTGGGCACCCCTATCCGACACCCGTTGATCGACGACGTGACCTCCCACGTCGTCAGGGTCGACAGCCGGGCCCGCGTCGTCAGGCTGAGCGCACCGCTCGCCGACCTCCTCGGCCGTGGTCGCAGCCGACGCCGGATCGTGCTCGTGACGGGCGAGGCGTCGCGCCTGACGGTCGGCGCCCGCGCCGCGCTCGTCGGCGCCGGTGCCGCCTGGGCCGTCCACGACGACCACGGCGGCCTCCGTGACGGGCTCACCGGCTCGCCCTGGGCCGACCTCGGCTCCGCGGGCACGTCGGCCGGGCCCGACGTCGGCGACCAGGCCGCCGAGGCCGGCCGCGCCGCCGTCGTGCAGGAGGCGGTGGGCACCACCGCGCAGCTCTCCGTCGACCTCACCGTCCTGCACCGTGCCAGCCACGACACGAGCCTCGGCGGCGCCGTCGAGCTGCTCGCCGAGGCCGTCGCGGCCTCGCAGCCGGACCGCTGGGGCGAGACCGAGCCGCTCCGTCGACCGTGGGACCGCTGGGTGCTCACGCAGCACGCGCGGCACGCGGCCCCCGAGCTGGTGCGGATCGTCGTCGAGGGGCCTCACCTCTCCGGCACGGTGACCGCGCGCGTGACCGAGCACGGCATCGAGGAGACGACCGCGCTGACCCTCTCCGTCCCCACCGAGGGCGAGGGCGACGTCGACGGGCGCGACGGGGACGCCGTGGACGCGGCCGTCTCGAGGCTCGCCGCCGCCCTCTCGGACATCGCCCGCACCTCCTTGCCGACCTTCGCCCTCGTCGTGGCCCGGCGCGGCGAGCCCGACCGCAGCGTCCGGGCCGTCACCTACCCGCAGCCGAACCCCGTCCTCCTGCTGATCGGGGCGCCGTCCGTAGCGCGCCTCGGCATCGAGGCGACGTCGATCCCCGTGCCCCGCGGCGTCTCGGTCGTGGGTCGGCCGCGCCTCCCCGCCCTGGTCGTCCCGCTGGGCGACGCGTCGACCTCCGGGTGGGAGGCCCTGCACGACACGCTCGAGGCCGTCGGCCCCGACCGCGTGGCCGACATGGTCTCGGGCGGCCCGCCCGAGTCGTGGCACGACGACCTCGACGACCCCGACAGCCCCGAGGAGGCGCGCCCCGGTGCCCCGTGACATCACGATCCTGAGTCCCCACGGCGTCGACGCCCTCGACCTCGCCACCGCCGCCCGGACGGTCGACGAGTCGCTCGGCGTGCGCGAGATCGACGGCGGTGCGGCGTTCCAGGTCTTCGGCGGCTCGGGCGAGGCGGTGCTCACCGTGTTCGGCTCCGAGCAGGTCACGGTCGCGGGCGAGATCGAGCGCCTGCTGCCCGACCCGCCGGCCCTCGGTCTGCCGGTCTGGTGGGTCGACGCCGTCGCCCCGCACGGCGCCAAGGGGGAGCAGGGCGTCTCCGTGGCCCTGCACCTGGCGCTCGGCCTCGACGCCGTCTGCATCGTCGAGGACGACTGAGGCGCCTCCTCTGCTCTTCCCGGCCTGGACGCCGACGGGCCCGGCCCCACCGAGGTGGAGCCGGGCCCGTCCGCGTCGCGGGGGTCGCGTCAGGCGCTGCCGCGCAGCACGGCGTTCTTGACCTCGGCGATTGCCTTGGTCACCTGGATGCCGCGGGGGCACGCCTCGGTGCAGTTGAAGGTCGTGCGGCAGCGCCACACGCCCTCCTTGTCGTTGAGGATGTCGAGACGCACCTGGGCGCCCTCGTCGCGCGAGTCGAAGATGAAGCGGTGCGCGTTGACGATCGCGGCGGGGCCGAAGTACTGGCCGTCGGTCCAGAACACGGGGCAGCTCGACGTGCACGCCGCGCAGAGGATGCACTTCGTGGTGTCGTCGAAGCGCTCGCGCTGCGTGGCGCTCTGCAGGCGCTCCTTCTCGGGCTTGGACGAGGCCATGAGGAACGGCTGGATCTCGCGGTACGACTGGAAGAACGGCTCCATGTCGACGACGAGGTCCTTCTCGAGCGGCAGGCCCTTGATGGCCTCGACGTAGATCGGCTGCGAGAGGTCGAGGTCCTTGATGAGGGTCTTGCAGGCGAGGCGGTTGCGGCCGTTGATGCGCATGGCGTCCGAGCCGCAGACGCCGTGGGCGCACGAGCGACGGAACGTGAGCGAGCCGTCCTGCTCCCACTTGATCTGGTGCAGCGCGTCGAGCACGCGGTCGGTGGGCAGCACCTGCACGTCGAAGTCCTGCCAGCGCGGCTCGTCGTCCACCTCGGGGTCGAAGCGGCGGATGATCAGGGTGGCGGTGAAGGTCGGCACGGCCGAGGCCGCGGTCGGCGTCTCCTGGGTGAGGACAGCGGTGCTCATGGTCAGTACTTCCGTTCCATCGGCGTGTAGTTCGTGATCACGACGGGCTTGGTGTCGAGTCGGATGTGGTCCCCGGCGAGCGAGGAGTGCGCGTCGCCCGTCAGGTAGGCCATCGTGTGGACCAGCCAGTTCTCGTCGTCGCGGGTCGGGTAGTCCTCGCGGAAGTGGCCGCCGCGGCTCTCCTGGCGCGAGCGCGCCGAGTAGACGACGACCTCGGCGAGGTCGAGCAGGAACCCGAGCTCGATCGCCTCGAGCAGGTCGGTGTTGAAGCGCTTGCCCTTGTCCTGCACCGAGATGTTCTTGAACCGCTCGCGCAGGTCGGCGATGACGTGGGTGACCTCGTCGAGCGTCTCCTCCGTGCGGAAGACCTGCGCGTTGCGGTCCATGCTGTCCTGCAGCTCCTTGCGCAGGGTCGCGATGCGCTCGGTGCCGGTCGCGTTGCGGACGTCGGCGACGAGGCCGCGCACGAAGCCGGCCGGGTCGTCGGGCAGCGGCACGAACTCGGCCGTGCGGGCGAACTCGACGGCGTTGTTGCCGGCGCGCTTGCCGAACACGTTGATGTCGAGCAGCGAGTTGGTGCCGAGCCGGTTCGACCCGTGCACGCTGACGCAGGCGCACTCGCCGGCGGCGTAGAGGCCCGGCACGACGGTCGTGTTGTCACTGAGCACCTCGGCGTGGACGTTGGTGGGGATGCCGCCCATGGCGTAGTGGGCCGTCGGCAGCACGGGCACCGGCTCGGTGTACGGCTCGACGCCCAGGTAGGTGCGCGCGAACTCGGTGATGTCGGGCAGCTTGGCGTCGATCACGGCCGGGTCGAGGTGCGTGATGTCGAGGTAGACGTACTCCTTGTGCGGGCCGCCGCCGCGCCCCTCGCGGATCTCGGTCGCCATGCAGCGCGCGACGATGTCACGCGGCGCCAGGTCCTTGATGGTGGGGGCGTAGCGCTCCATGAAGCGCTCGCCCTCGCTGTTGCGCAGGATCGCGCCCTCGCCGCGGGCCGCCTCCGAGAGCAGGATGCCCAGGCCGGCGAGCCCGGTCGGGTGGAACTGGAAGAACTCCATGTCCTCGAGGGGGAGGCCCTTGCGCCAGATGATGCCGACGCCGTCGCCCGTCAGGGTGTGGGCGTTCGAGGTGGTCTTGTAGATCTTGCCGAAGCCGCCGGTCGCGAAGACCACGGCCTTGCCCTGGAACACGTGCAGCTCGCCCGTCGACAGCTCGAGCGCGACGACGCCGGCCGGGCGACGGACGCCGTCGACCTCGCCCATGATCAGGTCGAGCACGTAGAACTCGTTGAAGAACTCGATGCCGTGCTTGACGCAGTTCTGGTACAGCGTCTGCAGGATCATGTGGCCCGTGCGGTCGGCGGCGTAGCAGGCGCGACGGACGGGGTTCTTGCCGTGCTCGGCGGTGTGGCCGCCGAACCGGCGCTGGTCGATCTTGCCCTCGGGCGTGCGGTTGAACGGCAGGCCCATGTTCTCGAGGTCGAGGACGGCGTCGATCGCCTCCTTCGCCAGGATCTCGGCGGCGTCCTGGTCGACCAGGTAGTCGCCTCCCTTGACCGTGTCGAAGGTGTGCCACTCCCAGTTGTCGTCCTCGACGTTGGCCAGCGCGGCCGCCATGCCGCCCTGGGCGGCGCCCGTGTGCGAGCGCGTCGGGTAGAGCTTCGAGATGACGGCCGTGCGGGCGTTCGGGCCCGCCTCGATCGCGGCGCGCATGCCGGCGCCCCCGGCCCCGACGATGACGACGTCGTGCTGGTGGTAGTGGACGCCGTCGACGACGGTGTCCTGGTCGGACGGGGCAGGTGCGGAGGGAGTGGTCACGGTTCTCTCAGTGGGACGGTGGTGCGGGCGGCGGAACGGGTCGAGGAGGCGGTGGTCGTCACGCCCGGCGCGGTCAGGCCGAGCAGATGGACGGCAGCATGTCGGCCGGCGCGTTGGCCGGGCACGGGTCGAACGTCCACACGACGAGCGTGCCGAGGAGGAGCAGGACGGCGGCCGAGACGACGAGCGTGCCGAGCAGCACGCGGCGCACCGCGGGGCGGCCGACGTAGTCGTTGACGATCGTGCGCATGCCGTTCGATCCGTGGATCAGCGCGAGCCAGAGCAGCAGCGTGTCGTAGACCTGCCAGAACGGGTTCGCCCACTTGCCGGCGACGAAGCCCCAGTCGATCGCCTTGACCCCGCCCTCGCCGGCGAGGAGGTTGACGAACAGGTGGCCGAAGATCAGCACCACCAGCACGGCGCCGCTGACGCGCATGTAGATCCAGCCCCACTTCTCCCAGTTGGTGCTGCGGCGGGCGGTGCGCGCGCTGCGCGGGGCCTCGACGGTCTCAGTGGTCATCGCGTTACTCCGAGAAGACGTTCATCAGGTGGCGGGGGGCGAAGCCGGCGAAGAGGACGACCGCGACGCCGATCACGATCCAGAAGAGGAGGCGCTGGTGCTTGGTGGCCGGGGCCCAGAAGTCGATGAGGATGATGCGCAGGCCGTTCAGCGCGTGGAACAGGATGGCGGCCACCAGGCCGGTCTCGCCCAGGCCCATCACCGGGTTCTTGTACGTGCCGATGACGGCGTCGTAGGCCTCGGGGCTGATGCGCACGAGCGCGGTGTCGAGGATGTGCACGAGCAGGAAGAAGTAGATGCTCACGCCGGTGATGCGGTGGAGGACCCACGACCACATGCCCTCGCGGCCGCGGTAGAGCGTGCCGGCGAAGCGCTGGCCCTTGCGGGGCTCGGGCACCCGGGGCGACGTGCCGCGCGACCCGCCCGTCGGTGTCGCCAGTGTTCCCGTCGACTGCTCGGCCATGAGCGGCCCTCCTCGCGGACGAGGCGGTCGGCTGCGATCCGGGTGGGGACAGCCGCGTCCGCCGTGTGCGTTCATAGAACTGTCCCAGCATACGAGCGGGGTCGTCGCTCCCGCCGCTTAGGCCCGCCTAAGAACGGTCGATCTACTTCGATGTCGAGAGAAGACCCGGCGCCCGCGTCCGCGTCGTCGGCGCTCCTCCGAGCACTGCCCGTCGGGCGTCGGCGTAGTGCTCGAGCAGCGCGTCGCCCACGGTCTCCCAGGTGCGCCCGACGACGGCCCGTCGGCCGGCCTCGCCGAACCGGGCGCGCAGGGCGGCGTCGCCGACGAGCGCGCCGACCGACCGTCGGAGCGAGTGGTCGTGCCGCGGGTCGAACAGGAACCCGTCGACCCCGTGCCGCACGAGGTCGAGGGGCCCGCCCGCGGCCGGCGCGACCACCGGCACCCCGGCCGCGTGCGCCTCCTGCACGGTCTGGCCGAACGTCTCGGTCGTGCCGGTGTGCACGAAGACGTCGAGCGCGGCGTAGGCGTCGGCGAGCTCGTCGCCGTGCAGGGGCCCGGTGAAGACGGGGTCGAGGTGCCGCAGCCGTCGGCGCAGGGACGGCAGCGACGGGCCGCCGCCGACGACCAGCAGGCGCACGCCGTCGGCACGGCGCAGGGCGGCGAGGCGCTCGACCTGCTTCTCCGCCGCGAGACGGCCGACGTAGCCGACCAGCACGTCGTCGGGCCCCGCCCCGGCGAGGGCGCGCACGCGGGCCGCGCCCTCGCCGGGGCGGCGGTTCGGGTGGTACCGCTGCGCGTCGACGCCGCGGCCCCACGTCGCCAGGCGCCGCACCCCGGCGCGCTCGAGGTCGCGCAGGGAGGCGGTGGAGGGCACCAGGGTGACGGTCGCCTGCTCGTGGATGCGTCGGACGAGCTTCCAGGCGACGGCCTCGGTGACCGGGCCGAGGCCGCTCGCGGCGGCGTAGCGGGCGACGTCGGTCTGGAACACGGCGACGCTCGGCAGCCCGAGCCGGGCGGCGGCCGAGATCGCCTGCGCCCCGAGCAGGAACGGCGAGGCCACGTGCACGACGTCCGGGGCGAACGCCGCGAGGGCGCCGGCGACCTGGGGCCCGGGCAGGCCCACGGGGAACTGCCGGTACGCCACGGAGGGGACACGGTGCACGCGCGCCCCGGCGTACTCGTCGTGCCCGCGCCCCGCCGGCGCGATCACGAGGGCCTCGTGGCCGCGGCGCGCCAGGTGGTCGAGCACCCGCAGCACGCTCGTCGTGACGCCGTTGACGGTGGGCAGGAAACTCTCGGTCACGATGGCGACCCGCATGGGCACTCCTCGACTCGGCGTCGTCCCAGGCTGCCGGGAGGGCGTGTCCGGTCGGAGCCGGCGCCGTGGCGCCGCGGTGGCGGGCGGGTGAACGGCCGGTGGGGGAGCCGGGGCCGGTCGTCCCGGCCGCCACGGGTCCGGTCGGTAGGGTGGCGGTCATGACCAGCACGGACGGCCTCGACCGCTTCTACAGCATCATCCCCGCGGGCGGCATCGGCTCCCGACTCTGGCCCCTGAGCCGTGCGGACGCGCCCAAGTTCCTGCACGACCTCACCGGCAGCGGGTCGACCCTGCTGCGCGGCACCTGGGACCGCCTCGCGCCCCTCGCGGGGGAGCAGCGCATCATGGTCGTCACGGGTCGCTCGCACCGGGCCGCCGTCGAGTCGCAGCTGCCCGCCCTCGCCGACCACAACGTCGTGCTCGAGAGCGAGCCCAAGGACTCGACCGCCGCCATCGGGCTGGCCGCGGCGATCCTCCGCCGCCGCGAGCCGGACGTCATCGTCGGCTCGTTCGCCGCCGACCACGTCATCGCCGACGTGCGGGGCTTCGGCCGGGCGGTCAAGGAGGCGATCGCGCTCGCGGACGCCGGCTGGATCGCGACCATCGGCATCACCCCGACCGAGCCCGCGATCGGGTTCGGCTACATCCACGTCGGCGAGGGCCTCGACGTGGCGGGCGCGCCCAGCGCGCGCCGGGTCGAGGCGTTCGTCGAGAAGCCCGACCTGGCGACCGCCGAGGGCTACGTCGCCGGGGGCGACCACCTCTGGAACGGGGGCATGTTCATCTCGCGCGCCGACCGCCTCCTCGAGCAGCTGGGCGAGACGCGACCCGAGCTGCTCGCCGGCATCGAAGAGCTCGCCGAGGCGTGGGACACCAGCCGTCGCGGCGCCGTCGTCGACGCCGTGTGGCCGGGCCTCGAGAAGATCGCGATCGACTACACCGTGGCCGAGCCCGCCGCCGCGGCGGGCCGCCTCGCCGTCGTGCCGGGCGACTTCGACTGGGACGACGTGGGCGACTTCGCCTCGATCGCCAAGCTGCACGCGGGCGGCCGCAAGAGCGACCTCGCCATCCTCGGCGAGAACGCCCGGGTGCTGGCCGACGCGTCGAGCGGCATCGTGGTCGGCCACAGCGGCCGGCTCATCTCGCTGATCGGCGTCAACGACATCATCGTCGTCGACACCCCCGACGCCCTGCTCGTCACGACGACGGCGAACGCCCAGCGGGTCAAGAGCGTCGTCGACGCGCTGAAGCTGAGCGGCCGCAGCGACGTCCTCTGACCCGACGGTGTTACGGCTCGGTTTCGGGTCGGTCCCGTTCGTGTAACGCCTCTGCGGCGGTACACCTGCTCGTCGTCGGGCGCCCGACACAGTAGGTAACATCACAGCCAGACGTGCCCGACGTCTCGTGTCGGGCAGCACCTTGGAGGACATCTTGACTACAACTGCGCGGAAGGCCGTCTTCAGCGGCCTCGCCCTGGCGAGCAGCGTCGCCATCCTGGCCGGCTGTGCCTCGGCCCCCGAGAGCGACGGCGACGCGGCCGGCGGCTCCGGCGGCAGCGACTTCGTGCCCTGCATGGTCTCGGACGCGGGCGGCTTCGACGACAAGTCGTTCAACCAGCTCGGCTACGAGGGCCTCACCGAGGCCGCCGAGGCCGAGGGCGCCGAGGCCAAGACGGTCGAGTCGGCCGACGAGACGGTCTACGACGCCAACCTGTCGAACCTCGCCGGCCAGGGCTGCAACCTGATCGTGACCGTGGGCTTCGCGCTCGCCGACGCGACCAAGGCCGCGGCCGAGTCGAACCCCGAGATCGACTACGCGACCATCGACGACGCGTCGATCACGGCGGACAACGTCAAGCCGATCACCTTCAACACGTCCGAGGCGGCGTTCCTCGCCGGCTACGCGGCCGCCAGCTACTCGAAGACCGGCACCGTCGGCACCTTCGGCGGCCAGCAGTTCCCGACCGTCACCATCTTCATGGACGGCTTCGCCGACGGCGTCGAGTACTACAACGAGCAGAAGAGCGCCGACGTCAAGGTCGTCGGCTGGGACGTCGCGTCGCAGACCGGCACCTTCACCGGCGGCTTCGAGGCCGGCACGGTCGCCAAGCAGAGCGCGCAGACCCTGATCGACCAGGGCGCCGACGTGATCCTGCCGGTCGGCGGCCCGATCTACCAGAGCGCCGCCGCGGCCATCCGCGACGCCGACTCCGACATCGTGCTCATCGGTGCCGACTCCGACACCTACGAGACCGACGCCGACAACAAGGACCTCTTCCTCACCTCGGTGCTCAAGGGCATCAAGCAGGCGACGGACGACGTCACGACGCAGGCCTCCTCGGGCGACTTCTCCAACGAGCCCTACGTCGGCACGCTCGAGAACGACGGCGTCGGCATCGCGCCGTTCCACGACTACGAGGACAAGGTCGACGCCGGCCTGTCCGACGAGCTGGACACCATCAAGGCGGGCATCATCGACGGCTCCATCCCCGTCGAGTCGCCCTCGTCGCTGACGAACTGACGCCTGTCGGCACCACCTCAGGCATCGATTAGCATTGCCTGATCGAGGGCCCGGGCGGACGGTCTCCACCGTCCGTCCCGGGCCCTTCCCCACGCCTACACCGAGGTAGATTGACGAGATGAAGCTCGAGCTCAAGGGCATCACCAAGCGATTCGGCGCACTGACCGCCAACGACCACATCAGCCTGACCGTCGAGCCCGGCGAGATCCACGCCCTGCTCGGCGAGAACGGGGCCGGCAAGTCGACCCTGATGAACGTGCTCTACGGCCTGTACCAGGCCGACGAGGGCGAGATCCTGCTGGACGACGTCGTCCAGCGGTTCTCCGGCCCCGGCGAGGCCATGGCGGCCGGCATCGGCATGGTGCACCAGCACTTCATGCTCGTGCCCGTCTTCACCGTCGCCGAGAACGTCATGCTGGGCCACGAAGAGACGCGGGGCGGGGGCAGGCTCGACCTGGCCGCCGCCCGGGCCAAGGTGCGCGAGATCTCTCGCCGCTTCGGCTTCGACATCGACCCCGACGCCGTCGTCGAAGAGCTGCCCGTCGGCGTGCAGCAGCGGGTCGAGATCGTCAAGGCCCTGTCGCGCGACGCGAAGGTGCTCGTCTTCGACGAGCCCACCGCCGTGCTCACCCCTCAGGAGACCGACGAGCTGATGGGCATCATGCGCCAGCTCCGCGACGCCGGCACGGGCATCGTCTTCATCACCCACAAGCTCCGCGAGGTCCGCGAGGTCGCCTCGCGCATCACCGTCATCCGCCTCGGCAAGGTCGTCGGCGAGGCCGAGCCGACCGCCAGCAACGCCGAGCTCGCCTCGCTCATGGTCGGCCGCGCCGTCGAGCTCACCGTGCAGAAGGGGCCCGCCGAGCCCGGCGAGGCCGCCCTCGTCGTCGAGTCGCTCCGCGTCGTCGACCCGATCGGCCAGGTCGTCGTCGACGACGTGTCGTTCGAGGTGCGCCGCGGCGAGGTCCTCGCCATCGCCGGCGTGCAGGGCAACGGCCAGACCGAGCTCACCGAGGCGATCCTGGGCCTGCAGCCCCGGGTCGAGGGCCGGGTCTCGCTCGACGGCCGCGACATCACGGGGCACAGCGTCCGACGCGTGCTCGACGCGGGCGTCGGCTTCGTGCCCGAGGACCGCAACGAGGACGGCCTGGTCGGCGAGTTCACCGTCGCCGAGAACCTGATGCTCGACCGGTCGCAGTCCGGACCGTTCGTGCGTCGCGGGTCCCTCCGCCTCGCCGAGCTCGCGGCCTTCGCCGTCGAGAAGGTGCGCGAGTTCGACATCCGCACCCAGGGCATCGCGACCCCGGCGGGCCGCCTCTCGGGAGGCAACCAGCAGAAGGTCGTGCTCGCCCGCGAGCTGAGCCGCGACCTGCGCCTCTTCGTCGCGGCCCAGCCCACGCGCGGTATCGACGTCGGCTCGATCGAGTTCGTGCACAAGCGCATCGTCGCGACCCGCGACTCGGGCGTGCCGGTCATCGTCGTGTCCACCGAGCTCGACGAGGTCGTCGCCCTCGCCGACCGCATCGCCGTGATGTACCGCGGCTCGATCATCGGCATCGTCCCCGCCGACACCCCGCGCGACGTGCTCGGGCTCATGATGGCCGGCGAGGCACCCCAGGCGAAGGAGCACGCGGCGTGAGCGACGCGACCACCACGACCACCCCGGCCCCGCAGGGGGCCCCGACGGGCGGCCCGGTCGACACGGCCGACTCGCGCGGGCAGCGCCTGCTCCGCGAGATCACGACGGGCAACGCGGCCATCTCGGTGCTCGCCGTCGTGCTCGCGCTCGTCGTGTCCGGGCTGCTGATCGGCTTCACCGACCCCGACGTGCAGCAGACCACGGGGTACTTCTTCTCTCGGCCCTCCGACTTCTTCCAGGCCTTCTGGGCGTCGGTGGGCGGCTCGTACTCGTCGCTGTTCCAGGGCGCCGTGTACAACTTCCGCGTCGACGGCTTCGCGGCGGGCATCCGGCCCCTCACCGAGACGCTCAACTACGCGGTCCCGCTCATCGCGGCCGGCCTCGGCGTCGCCCTGGCGTTCCGCGTCGGCCTGTTCAACATCGGCGCGCGCGGCCAGATGCTCATCGCGGCCGGGGCCGCGGGCTGGGTCGGCTTCTCGTTCGACCTGCCGCTCGCCGTCCACCTGCCGCTGGCCCTCCTGGCCGGCATCGCGGGCGGGGCGATCTGGGGCGGCCTCGTCGGCCTGCTCAAGGCCCGGACGGGCGCGCACGAGGTGATCCTCACGATCATGCTCAACTACGTCGCGTTCTACCTGATCTCGTACGCCCTGCGCACGCCCGGTCTCCTGCAGGCGCCGGGCAGCCCGAACCCGAAGTCCCCGGCGACGCTGCCCAGCGCCGTCCTGCCCGACCTGTTCGGCCCGAGCTACAACCTCAACTGGGGCTTCCTGCTCGTCATCGCGATCACCGCCGTCGTCTGGTGGCTGATCAACCGCTCGACGCTCGGCTTCCGGTTCCGCGCGGTCGGCGAGAACCCGCACGCGGCCCGCACGGCCGGCATGAACGTCAAGAACATCTACCTCTACGCGATGCTCATCTCGGGCGCCCTGGCCGGCGTCGCCGGCTCGACGCAGGTGCTCGGCACGCTGACGACCGGCTTCACCTCGGGCATCGACGCCGGCATCGGCTTCGACGCCATCACGGTCGCCCTGCTCGGCCGTTCCCGCCCCTGGGGCGTCTTCGGCGCCGGCGTCCTGTTCGGGGCGCTCAAGGCCGGCGGCTACTCCATGCAGGCGGCGAACGGCGTGCCGATCGACATCGTCCTCGTCGTCCAGTCCCTGATCGTGCTGTTCGTGGCGGCCCCGCCGCTCGTCCGCAGCATCTTCCGTCTGCCCGCGCCGGGCGCCCGCCGGGTGCCCCGCGGCTCGAAGAAGGAGGCGGTGGTCACCAAGTGAGCACCCTCACCCCCGACACGGTCGCGCCCGTCGCGCCGACCCCCGGTCTCGGCCACGTCGCCCGACGCAGCTACAAGGCGCCCGTCGCGTTCGCCGTCTTCACGGTCATCGCGGTCGTGCTGTTCGTCCTGAACCCGCGCGAGGGGTCGAGCACCTTCCGCCTGGCCACGGCGACCGACTTCTTCGCCCTGCCCGACGCGGTCCTGCCCTCGGCGGCGACGGGCGTGGTGCTCACGGTCGTCCTCGCGGTCGTCACCGTCCTCGCCGTCCTGCTGGCCCGGCGTGCCCGTCCCGTCCCGATCTGGCTGGTCGCGGTCTTCGGCGTCCTGTTCCTCGTCGCGTTCCTCGCGTGGACCAGCGCCGGCGCGACGATCCCCGTGCCCGGGCTCCTGCTCGGGGCCCTCGCCCTCAGCACGCCGCTGATCTTCGGCGCCCTCGGCGGCGTGATCAGCGAGCGGGTCGGCGTCGTCAACGTCGCCATCGAGGGGCAGCTGCTGGCCGGCGCCTTCGTGTCGGCGGTCGTCGCCTCCGCCACCGGGTCCGCGTACGTGGGCCTCGCCTCCGCCATGGTCGCCGGCGTGCTCGTCTCGATGGTGCTCGCCGTCTTCAGCATCCGGTACATCGTCGACCAGGTCATCGTCGGCGTCGTGCTGAACGTCCTGGTGACGGGCCTGACGAGCTTCCTGTACTCGCAGGTGCTGACGAAGTCCGAGGGGCTGAACCAGGGCATCCGGTTCCCGCAGCTGCCGATCCCGGGCCTCAGCCAGATCCCGATCGTCGGCCCCGTGTTCTTCCGCCAGACGATCATCGTCTACCTCATGTACATCGCCATCGCGGTCGTCTTCTACGGTCTGTTCCGCACCCGGTGGGGCCTGCGCCTCCGCGCGGTGGGCGAGCACCCGCAGGCCGCCGACACGGTCGGCATCAAGGTGAACGCGACCCGGTTCTGGAACGTCTCGCTCGCGGGCGCCGTCGCCGGCCTCGGCGGCGCGTACTTCACGCTGGGCTCGCTCGGCAACTTCCAGAAGGAGATGACGGCGGGGGCGGGCTTCATCGCCCTGGCCGCGGTCATCTTCGGCCGGTGGGACCCGATCCGGGCCACCCTCGCCGCGCTGCTCTTCGGCTTCGCGTCGAACCTGCAGAACGTGCTCGGCGCCATCGGCTCTCCCGTGCCGAGCGAGTTCATGCTGATGCTGCCGTACGTCGTCACGATCTTCGCCGTCGCCGGCCTCGTCGGCCAGTCCCGGGGCCCGGCCGCGTCCGGCAAGCCCTACGTGAAGTCGTGACCGCGCCCGCCGGCGTCGAGGCGGACGGGCCCCGCCGCGTCGTCGAGACGACCGACTGGGAGGCCCTCCGCCAGGCTGCGCGCGAGGCCATGGCCAAGGCCTACGTGCCGTACTCGCGGTTCCCCGTCGGCGCCGCGGCGCTCACGTCGGACGGCCGCCTGGTCACGGGCTGCAACATCGAGAACGCCTCGTACGGCATCACGCTCTGCGCCGAGTGCTCGCTCGTCACCGACCTCGTCATGGGAGGCGGCGGCACGCTCGTCGCGTTCGCCTGCGTCGACGGCAACGGGGGCGTCCTCATGCCGTGCGGGCGCTGCCGTCAGCTGCTGTACGAGCACTCCGACGCCGACATGGTGCTCGACACCGTGTCGGGCCACAAGACCATCGACGAGGTGATCCCGGACGCGTTCGGGCCCCGTCAACTCGAGCAGTACCGCGACTCACAGTCGTAGCGAGGAGCACCACCATGAGCACCACCCCTCCCTCCGTCGAGCCCTTCGACACCGTCGACCTCATCCGCGTCAAGCGACGCGGCGACGCCCTCGGCACCGCCCAGATCGACTGGCTGATCGACGCCTACACGCGCGGCTACGTCGCCGACGAGCAGATGTCGGCCCTGACCATGGCGATCTTCCTCAACGGGATGGAGCGCCGCGAGATCCGCGACATGACCCTCGCGATGATCCGCAGCGGCGAGACGATGGACTTCGCCGGCCTCGGCAAGACGACGGTCGACAAGCACTCGACCGGGGGAGTGGGCGACAAGATCACCCTCCCCCTGGCGCCGCTGGTCGCCTCCTTCGGGGTGGCCGTGCCGCAGCTGTCGGGCCGCGGACTCGGGCACACGGGCGGCACGCTCGACAAGCTCGAGTCGATCCCGGGCTGGCAGGCCTCGATCTCGAACGAGCGGATGCGCGAGATCATGGCCGACTCGGGCGCGGTCGTCTGCGCGGCGGGCTCCGGCCTGGCGCCCGCCGACGGCAAGCTCTACGCCCTGCGCGACATCACCGGCACCGTCGAGTGCATCCCGCTGATCGCCTCGTCGATCATGAGCAAGAAGATCGCCGAGGGCACGGCCGCGCTCGTGCTCGACGTCAAGTTCGGCTCGGGGGCCTTCATCCAGGACATCGAGCAGTCGCGCCTCCTGGCGCAGACGATGGTCGACCTCGGCAAGGACGCCGGGGTGGCCACGACGGCCCTGCTCACCGACATGAACGTGCCCCTCGGGCTCACCATCGGCAACGCCCTCGAGGTCCGCGAGTCGGTCGAGACCCTCGCGGGCGGCGGACCCGCCGACATCCGCGAGCTCACGGTCGCGCTCGCCCGCGAGATGCTCACGCTCGCCGGCCAGCCGGACGCCGACGTCGAGGCGGCGCTCGACGACGGGCGGGCGATGGACGCCTGGAAGACCATGATCCGCGCGCAGGGCGGC
>Ga0265780_10004599_pt1 | contig 17704 bp, 10 predicted proteins | sample P1T30metagenome_FD_192432 | JGI IMG/M metagenome (GOLD analysis project Ga0265780, IMG submission 192432) | Plant litter microbial communities from East Loma Ridge, Irvine, California - P1 T30 | ecosystem: Environmental > Terrestrial > Plant litter > Unclassified | place: USA: California...
CCACATATCCGGCCCCTCCCCATCCTCCCCGCCATCCCAAATCCCGTCCCCCGCCCACCGAAACGCAAGCACAGCCCCATCCTTCAGTCCCGCTCCCTTCGCACAGTCCTTGACCCCACTTGTCTTCGCCTTCGCCTTCGCCTTTCCCTTGCCCTTGCCCCCCTCCTCCTCACTCTCCTCCGCCTCGCCTTCCCACTCGCCCAGCTGGAATCCCTGCTGCGCGTCGTGCGCGTCGATAGGCCGGCCGAGTTGGATGTGCGCGGGCGAGTCCGGGAGCGGAATCGAGGCGCCTGTTTCGGGGTCTTTGAGGCCCGTGTCGCGCAGTGCGGTGTAGAGTTGGGCTTTTATGGAGGGGAAGGTTTCGAGGGGGTCGATGTGTAGGAGGACGGTGGTTTTGCGGGATTTTAGGCGGAGGGTCCAGGTTTGGGGGGTGGGGGTGGTCATTGTGGTGGGTGTGAGGCGCGATGGAGGGTGTTTGGTGGGGGGTGCGTGAACTGGTGGGTTTTGGTGAGGACTCTGATTGAGGATGTAATTGACGCGTCTCGTCAGCAGTGTGCAGGTGCCAAAGGAGCTTCGAGATCGGTAGACGCGTTGTTGGCGGAATTTGGTGGGGTACGTACGTGGGGTAGCGCGACGAGTCGATCTTCACCTCTGGGTCTTGGCATGAAAGCTTCAGTCCACGGGAGCGCCAAAGACATCCATTGCACAGCAATTGCCCTCTCAACACCAAGCAAGAGGAGGGGCGAGCAGCAGAAGCGTTTTTAAAGCTATTCGAGACCAACTAGCGACTGTAATTCTCCTTCAAGCCGCATACCTCGCGCGTACCAACACCACCCCCGAACGCACCTCCGCAAGACCTCCGCCTGCGCATTTTCGACCTTCACCTCGACCACACAACCTCCCTCTAATCGCACCACTACCACCACGTCCACCACCATGTCCACCACCCTCTCAACGCCCGAAATCATCCTCCCACCCCGCCCGTCCCAAACCCCCACAAACTCCCCCCGCCTCGGCATGCCCTTCGACCGCCGCCTCCTCCTCACAACCTTCCTCTCAGGCCTCTGCGGCTTCACACTAGGCAGCACATCCGCGGGCCGTCTAGCCTCGCTGCGCTTCCGCGCCGAAAACGCGCACCGCCTGCCCATCTCGCAGCCGGGCTGGTACCTATACCACAAGTCGAAAAACTACTACAAATGGCGCGCGGGGATAACCGAAGGGTTCCGCAAGGGCGGGCTGGTAGCAGCGTGGAGCAGCGTGTTCTTCGTGGTGGAAGAGTCGCTGGATGTGTTCCGCGGGACGTGGAGTGCGGGGCGCAGTTTGCGCGAGATGGAGGGCGTGGATGAGTTGGATCTTGGGCGGGTGGATCGCGGCGTGGGCATGAGTAGGGATTGTTGGTCGAGTGCGGGCGCGGGCATGGTTACTGGCGGGTTGTGGAGTGCGTGGCATGGGTTTCCGATTAGTACGGCGAGTCGCACGATTAGGTTGGGGGTGGTGGGCGGGTTGGCGTTTGGGTTGGTGCAGGATGGGGTCAGGTGGGCGAAGGTGAGGTGGGGGGGAGAGGAGGAGGGGGTGAGCTGGGTGAGGTTGGGCGCGAGGAATAGGCAGATTGGTGGGGCTGGGGAGGGAGCGTGAGAGGCTGTGGAGGGCAGGACATTGTTTGATATGCTGGAAGCTCTAACGCGCTCGAATGATATCAACGAGGAGTGCCCTAGACTATGCCGCAAGGGAAATGGGCGTTGGAGAGGAGAGGAGCAAAGGTATTATACTATGCAACAGCACAGAGCAACGACCTCGACATGCGCAGGGACTGACTCATGGGGATGACGAAGTACCATGAGAAATCTATGGTCTCTAGGACGTGCGAATTCATACAGCAATAGAATTGTTGGCTCAGAACTACGAGAAAGCCATGTACGTTGAAGGCATGTAGTCATTTTTGTTGGAGATCATGACACGTACTTTGCATGTCATGCCACTCCGTCTATGCCCCCACCAGCTCCTATTCCTTATCGAACCTAACCGCCGGCTGCTCCCTTATCCAGCTCAAATCGACCTTGTGCCCCAACAACTCCCTGATATTGCTGACCCCGTACTTCATCATGGTCGGCCTCTCCAAACTCAGCCCAAATCCATACACCCGCATATCCTTCGGCAGTCCCATAGGCTCCAGCATCTCCGGCCTGAACATGCCGGAGTTGCCAATCTCCAACCACCTCTTCAGGCCCTTGTGGTATCCGAAGATCTCCATGGACGGCTCGGTGTAAGGATTGTACGCGGGCTTGAAGCGCAAGTTCTCAATGCCCATGTTGCGGAAGAAGTCTTCGAGGAAGCGCTGCAAGCCGCCGAGCGTGAGGCCAAAGTCTGCAATCACGCCTTCGATCTGGTGGAACTCGGCGAGATGCGTAGCGTCGACGGTTTCATTACGGAAGACGCGGTCGATGGAGAAGTAGCGCGCGGGCCGTGGGTCTTCTGCGAGGCGGTGGAGGGCCCACGTTGAGACGGCGGTGGTATGCGTTCGTAGGACGAGGCGGAGTGACTCGTCTTCTGCCCATTGGTAGCGGTAGCCTATGGAGCCAAAGGCGCCTTCTTGGTGCACTTTCTTGACGTCGTTCCAGTACTTTTCAAAGTCGCGGGGCTTCTTTGCGCGCTTTTCGCTCTCTTCGGTTGCGAACAGACGTTTTGAGCCAGACTCCATGCGGTCCATGGTTGCTTCGTTGGCGGGGTCGGCGCGAGGCTTGTCGGCTTTGGGAGGGTCAGAGACGAAGAAGGTATCTTGCATGTCACGGGCGGGATGTTGTTGCGGTACGAAGAGGGCGTCGAAGTTCCAGAAGCCTGTGTCAACGAAGCTGGGGGGTATTAGCTGTATTCAGGTCTTAAGACCTGAGCAACCTACTGTCCTGTCGGCATCTCGACGAAGCCTTGTGAGAAGAAGATGTTCCTGAATTCTTGTCTAACCTTGTTCAACGGGTGCAACGCGCCAGCATCCTGATTCGAACCAAGAGCGGCGAAGTTGTATGGCTTGAAGTTGGCAGTCTCCCACGCGCCGCTCGCCAACAGGTCAACCGTCAAGTCTGTGTGCTCCACCGGCATTTCCTTTGCGTATTTTGGACCCTTTGTAACGGTGTATGTGATGACTTTGAGCACTGTCGCAAGCTTCTTCTTCTTGAGGTCTGCGAGGAGCTTCGCGTCCGACACTGATTGCGTTTCTTGGATGTTCTTGAGCATCTCCCGAGTGGTGTCTTTGGGCTCCTCTGTGACGAGGAGGACAATCGAGTCGCCATCCTTCTTGATCCACTTGTTCTTGTAGCCATTGCCTACTCCTACGCTCGCTGATTGCGCGCCGACAATGTTCTGTTATAGATGTAAGTTTCAAGCACGTGCCCTGTCTTCAGTGTTCTACGCACAGGTAATTCCTTGATCGAGACCTTCCCCGCCTCTTTGATCGCTTTCCAGACCTTGAACTCGTGGCTGCCAGTCTCGACGATAGCTTCTGACTCGGGTGTCAAAGTGACCTTGTCCGAGTTTAGCGACTTGTATTCGACCATAGACCGGCTCGCTAGCCTGTCCAGCGCAGCCTTTATTTCGGCCTGTGGTATGGTGGGGAAGTCATCATTGGTCTGCAGCGTCTCTTTCGTGTCGAGCAAGTCGAGGATTTCCTGAGTGAGATTTCGGTTCTGCGTCTCGAGCGGCACGGGCACCGGGCCCCGAGTTCCTGGCATTCTGGCAGTTGAGGTTGCTGTTTTGGCGCGGTTGTCAGCTTCAAAACGTGGGGTCGCGATGAGTCGAATGTGGAAAGAACGGAAATGTGGTGCTCGGACCACCGAGCAACGTCATTGGCCAGAATGCTCGTGGTAGGCAGTCAGCTAGGTAGAGGTACTATTCGAGCATGTATTGTTTCTTTCACCACGCGGATCCTGGCAATTTGCGTCGCCTTTGAGTATGTTCACGAGCGTGCATATACCTAAACAACTGCGCAGTCTGCAATTAAACACAGCGCTATTCTATCTCTCAGCGCTGCATTCAACGCTGGGGAGTGAAGACAAGTTTACGTCTGACAGACTACTAGTCACAAGGCTACCAGATATGTAGAGGCACTGTACAGACTGCGCTGTGATAGTTCTGCGTTGCTCAATCAAGCCAACATGTGCATATACGTCCAGCTCGAAGTAGCCTACCGTGGATAACACATAGGCTGATGACTCCATGCCACTTCTACACGTGTTTGCTACCACGAGAATATTGGGCGACTCCAAACCTACCAGTCTTGATGCTCTGCTGGCACCGCTGCTGGGCTGCAAGCGGCATGGTTATTTTTGGGCTGAAACCAATGCAGAAGGCTTTCAGATGTCGACGAGCACATGATCAAAAGTTCTGTCGCGCATTTATTGGCCGAAGTAGCAGCGACGTGCAGCTGCGGCCAAAAATTTCAGCCGCGCGATACCGTGAACTTATGAGGTCACCAGCGCGATTGACGTGCGCACCTGGGGAGCAACCGATAGCGGTTACGCGTTAATGTTTCAAAGTCGTGGGTTTTGTATTGAGGTCGGTAGACCCACCGTTGCCTCGGAGCTGACGACGTGTTTATGCGAATCGCAATAACATTGCTGCAAGACGCGTTTGTATTGCAAGCACTGCGAAACGCAATGGGAATCGTCGGCCGTGGGCATGATGGTGATATGGGGCTTGGCGTCGATAAGGTGTTTGAATGACAGCAAATTGTCTTGTATTGATAAATGCCTCGCCTGGACGTCGCTGTTATTGATTCGGGCGGGCGTTGCTCGTTTGGCTGTCCGGGGTTACATCCGAGCGCGAATTTGGCAATCCATGCTGAAGCAGATGGCGGCTGGACAGACGTCATCGCCCGCAAACGACCAGCGTCTCCTGGGGTTTTGAGATGTGGGCCGGTTTCTCCACGAGTCTTCGAGGGTGTCTCAGAGTGTGCTGGGAAATAATGAGCGACCTCGACGGCTTATGATTAAGACGCCGTTGGACTCGCATCCTGCCGACAGTGCGCCAATACTGGTGGTGGAGCTGGCGGCTGCTGTGCGACATGGCCTCTGGCTGGCGGGCCTTATTTTTGGGAGGCCGACGATCTCGAATGGGCAAAATGGCGAGGCGAACCATTCCCTTTGCGTGGGAGGCCTGCCCGCGTTCCCAAGGCCGCGCGTTCTGGAGGCCGATCGCACCAATGGCAGCACTTGGCATGGCGTGCTGAAGATGCCAAGGCGAGCTGCGAACCGGCCAGGGGCGATTCATCAATGGCAAAATGCGACCAGGGGAAAAAGCCATTCTCAGAATAGCGCCGCAGCCGCAACGGGATCATGGTTTCGACATGGATCGAGGGTGAGCGCGCTGAGCTGCGGAGTGAGAAGGGTTTGGGTCGACGTCAGCGATGGCGACAGCGATAGCGACAGCGATAAGCGTCGCTACGAGCACAGCATGAAGCTGCATAATGTTGTTGAGGCGACGGCAGCGGAGAGCTGTGGTGGTGGATGCAGGGCGGCCGGGGGCTAGGTGAAGTGATAGCTGAGCACGGCTTGATTTGGCAGCGCCTCCACGCGGGCGATGCAATGCTGGGGGCAGACACGGCCGCGATGGTTGACGGTCGGCCGTCGACTGCGGCGGCGTCTTCACGTTCACGACTGTCCAGCCAGCGGCGGCGACTGTGGGACAGCCCAGAAGCTTCCAAGCTGCACGCTGCAGTTCTCCTACGCGCAATCCGTTGGGATTCAGCATTCAGACCCAAGTGCTCCAGAAGTTTTTTAGTGGGGCGTATCTGCTAGCGTCCAGAGCGGCAGGTGCGAGGCTAATGCTAAGCTGGACTGGGGGCCGGTAGGGGGATAACAGCCTTTCTGCTCACCACCCGCCGTCCCTGGTCTGTCAAGTCTTCCTCTCCAACGCCTTCGCCTTTGCGCGCTCAAAGTCTCCTGCCCACAGTCTCAGGGACAGTACACTCGTTTCACGCTCCCGTCGTCTCTTTGCCACGCCTTTCCTGACTCCTACCTCCCACCTGCCACCCCCGAGTCGAGTCCCGCACAGCAGAGGAGCCCCCGAAGCTGTCGACCGTTCTGCAGATGCGATAGACAGCACGCATCTGCCAGCACCGCACCGCAGTTCTCAGCATAGCTCCCCGCACATCCACAGCCATGCCGTCGTCGCGTTTTGACCCGGGCAAGCTGTTCATCCGGACGCGCTTCAACTACGAAAAGGTGCCCGGCGCCGACAGGACCGACGACCCGCTGCCGCTCTTCAACGCAAAGTCATGGGGCCACAAGGTCCGCCAGCCCGCCTGGGCTAACCGCCTGCAGCGCCCGCGCATGTCTTTTGCGCGCCTCATCACCCTCGCCGTCACCATTGTCGTGCTGGTGTCGATGCTCGCCACGGGCATCTACCGGAGACATAAGTGGCACCAGCAATTACGGCACGGCGAGGCGGCGAAGCAATACCACTGGGAGCACTACCCTCGGTAAGCCCACGACAGCTGCGTCGTGCAACTGTGTGACTGACTGCTGCAGACTAAATGGCTTCTTCAACGGCGTTCGCACCCTCGTCCCCTACGGCGACTGGGTGTCCGAGCAGGACTACGTCAAGTACTCGCAGAGCCCCAACCCCGAGGACAACATCAAGCCCAAGTGGCCCGCCATGTCCAAGGACAACAAGGAGCCGCCCATGGACCCCCAGGTGTTCGACCCCTACAAATTTGACTCGCCCGAGTACCTGAAGACGCACGACAAGGTCGAGACCTGCTACCTCGACGAGGAGGAGACGGTCGACCTGCCCGACATCTACGCCTACCCCGGACTCCCCCAGAACATGACTGCCCCCTTCTTCGGATCCTACGAGGAGCTCGGCATGGACGACAAGAAGTGCTTCGACCGCTTTGGTCGCTTCGGCCCCTACGGCTACTCGTACTCCCGCGACGAGGGCGGTCTCGACATGGCCGGCAAGTCGGAGAAGGCCGGCTCCGACAAGATCTGGAGCTACGAGAAGAAGGTCGACTGGCGCAAGGTCCGCTGGGCCCAGGCCCAGAAGAAGTGCCACGAGAAGAACAAGCACCGCTTCGACAAGAACGCCACCACATCGGATGACGAGCCTGCGAAGAAGAAGCTCCCGCGCCACGCTTACATTCTCCGCACCTGGACCGGCTACAAGTACAGCGACTACCAGATCCTCACCATCCGTGCCATGATCAACGAGCTGGCCCTCAAGTCTGGCGGCCAGTACGACGTCCACTTCCTCCTCCACGTCAAGGACGACAGCCTCCCGATCTGGTCTTCCGAGGAAGTCTACCAGAAGGTCATCGAGGACAACCTTCCCAAGGAGTTCTGGGGCATGGCCACGCTCTGGTCAGAGCAGCAGATGCGCATGTACTACCCCGAGCCCTTCCCTAACAACGTCTACAACCATGCAAAGGCCCCTGTCCACTCGGTCTACCGCAGCGCGCATTTCGCTCTCCAGTGGTTCTCGCAGGCTCGCCCCGAGTACGACTTTTACTGGAACTGGGAGATGGATCTCCGTCTCACCGGTAACTACTTCGAGTTCCACAACTCCATCGGCGAGTGGGCCAAGAAGCAGCCACGTAAGGGTCTGTGGGAGCGCTCATCCCGTTACTACATTCCCGAGCTACACGGCTCGTGGAAGAACTTCACCGAAATGGTTGAGGAGGAGCTGTACAACAGTGACGAGAAGCCCGTCTGGGGCCCACCCAAGTTTGAGAACACCGGCATGCTTCCCAGCCCGCCCGAGGTGCAGCCACCACACTCGTACCTCCAGGACAACTACGAGTGGGGCGTTGGCGAGGAGGCTGATATCATCACCTTTAACCCGATTTTCGACCCTGCGAAGACCAACTGGGTTTTCCGCGACGATGTAACCGGCTACGACCTCGAGCTCCCTGAGCCCCCACGACGATGCGCTATCATCACCGTCTCGCGACTTTCGAAGAGGTTGCTTGACCTGATGCATCGCGAGACCTACCTAATGAAGCACCACATGTTCCCTGAGATGTGGCCTCCCACAGTCGCATTCCATCACGGACTGAAGGCCGTATATGCCGCACACCCGGTCCACTTTGACCACAACTGGCCATTGGAGGCCATCGACAACACCTTCAACAAGCCACCGAAACCGACCGACAGCGTCTTCGGTTGGGGTGAACACAATCAGCTCGGCAGCAGCTTCTACTACAACGCTGCATTTGGTTCCGAGTGGTGGCGCCGCTGGTTGGGCTCCCGCGAAAACGACAAGGGCGGCCCAGCAGCAGAAGAAGCCGGCACCGGCCGTCTCTGTATGCGCTCGACATTATTCCACCCTGTGAAATACGAAAAGGGCTCAGATTGATTCAGCACCATGTTTGCGCGATAATACTCTTTTTAATCAGCGTACCTCAGAGCGCCGAGTTGCGCCGATCCGAGCTACAGACCACCACATACTTTCGACTTTCCGCATATCCAGCGCTCTCCATATTCCTAAGACCGGCGCTTTTTTCATCATCGGGCGGCGTTTCGAATCGGCGTTTTCACTTGCATCAAGCACATGCATGGAATTGTATATTTGTCTGGAGCCCAGTCTTTTCTGTTTCCTTTGCATTGAGCAGTATACCTTGGTCGTCCTTAGGCACAAAAGTCGACGGGATGTGTAATTAGCCGCTATCTGGCATCCGCTCCTTTTCCGGTTGCAGTGCGCCAACGGGGGTCGATCCTACACACCAGAGGAGAAATGAAGCGAGAAGAGCAGTGTTGATAGTTTGAGCTTGGCTTGTTCTCCCCTTCATTTGGCAATGGGCGTTTCTTTATAAACCAAGCATGTGGAAATGTGTAGATGATGGGAACTCTTGTTTTGGGAAATATTTCCTATTTGTTACTCAGTGCTCAATAGGCGCTGGTGTGAGGTTCTGGTTGTAGAATTATGAAATGCAATTAAAATAATTACAACTGCTTCTCGTGTACGCTTCAGCAGATATTTTGAATGTGACCTCGGGATAGTAGAGCATGTTCGTCCAATGTACGTCACCTTTCAAAATAGGGAAAACAATACGAAATCGTATGTGCCGCTGTTCTGCGTGCTTACACATAAGTGGAAATATCATGGCTGGTGACTACTTTTTAGCAGGTAGTCAACTCCACGATGCGTTTAACTAACTTTGTCGATTGATAGTCCATACATTATCATCATAGCCAATACACGTCTACTAATTATCATTTGATGTTATTAACAGCATTGCAAGTGTGGCTCTGGGAGGTTGCAGGATCTAGATGCGCCAGTAGAACGACCGTGCCGGGCCTTTGGTCGTGCCTGTACGCTGACATGAGCTCATGGATCGTCCCTCCCCGTCTTACGATATCATGTACCCTGGCCTTCTTCACCTTTTCCTTGTCACCCGCAAACTCAATTTCCATTCCCCCACGATGGAGTGGCCCGCATGCCTTGCCGCTGATAGGCCAACCCCCTGACTCCGCACTTTGGCATGAGTGCTTCACAGCACCAACAAAGCTCGACTATAGCCCGCTATAGACACCTCTCTACCATTTCCCGAGTCTTCGAAGAAGAGGCTTCAATAAGCTATCAACGATGAAGCCTGCGAGCTGCTTGAAGCTTAGCGCCCAAGCCGTGCCGCGATGATGCATGACGAGGTGGGATCGCCAGGCTGGGCGCGCCAATGCACAAAGGCGGAGATGGCACCCATGGAGCTTATGATGGCGCGGACAGCTCACTGACAAGGTCTGGTGTTGATTTTCTGGTATATCACATATCTACAATTGACTGAAGCGTTGTCGAACATTTGCATCCTTTTTCTGGCGCCAGAGAGTGCATCGCATCGCGTCTTCAGCATGTTACCACTATAACGAGCCGGCAAACGTCATAAGCAGCATCTTCTCAACAAGCTTCTCTTAAGCTCAATCCAACTATGAAGCTCCCCGCCGAGCTCCTATTCCTCACATCTCTCCTCCTACACCCCACAGCCAGCGCTCCAACTTCCTCGATCAATCGACGCTCCGCACCCTTCCCGTCTCTACGCGGCCTCACGACTATCAAACACGACTACTCCAACTCCGAGGCGTTCTCACATCCTACCAAATTCTTCCACGAATCGACCTTTAGCCACCACTACGATGGGCGCTTCGCATCCGCTGAATTACCACACCACTCGCGGCAATTCCACTTGCGACTGATGCTACGAGCATATACCGAAGCGATGGCGCGCATAGGCATAAGAACATGGCTCATGCACGGCTGTCTACTCGGATGGTGGTGGAATGCCAAACTTATGCCCTGGGACACAGATCTCGACTTCATGGTCGACGAACCTGGCATCAACCAGCTCGGGAATTGGTGGAACATGACGATCCACCATTTCACCAGCGCCGAGCTTGACCTGCACAACGACCCCTCGCCGGACGCGGGCGTCCTACTCTCCGATGACCAAGGCCTGAGCCTCAAAAAGCTACAAGAAGACGTCATTCGCGCGGGCGGCAAGAAATACCTCTTCGAGATAAATCCACATGCCGCAAATGCATCGACGAGAGACACAGAGAATGTTATTGACGCGAGGTGGATTGATACGGCTACAGGTCTATTCATCGATATAACCACCGTCCACATCCAACCTATATCCATGGATCCCTACGCCGACGCATCCTCCTTCAACACCGCCGACGACCAGGAACTCTACACCAAAGACCAGCACGCGTACTCGTCGAGCCAGATCTTTCCCCTGCGCGAATCGACGTTGGAAAACGTGTCCGTCAAAATCCCGTTTTTGTACGAGGAATTGCTGTTGGAGGAATACGGCAAGAAGGCGCTGACACGGACATGGTTCCACGGGTGGAAGTTTGATAAGGAGAGGATGCAGTGGGTTATGGATGGCGCGGAGGAGGTGGTGACGAAGTACACGGGCGAGGGGTATAAAGGGAAAGGAAGGGAGAAGGAGTATATGAGGCTTGCGGGGGAAGAGGCGGAGGTTAGCTTGGATGATTTCAATGGTGTTTGAAGGAAAGATATGATGTTTAAGGTGAAAGTGATCATTGAGAAACGCTTTGGCATGACCGGTATTGGATAGGTAGTGAAGCTGGGCATTGATGGGAGCGACCTGCGGGATTCAGGCTATGTGAAGGTGTACACTGTATGAAATATTTACAAATTCTACACGACAGACATCTATGACGGAGAAGTTTCTAAACCGTGCATTCTAATTGTATTCTTGCTTTTAGTCTACGTATAGAGTAAGCGATGCATGTTAGCGCCTAGAGCTTCTGTAGTATACGAGCGCGGGTTAGTGTGTTGCCGGGTTTAGATCGCGGGTTTAGTCTGCCAACACCGGACTGAAGTATCGGCCGTCTACGATATCCGAGGTGTATCCGTCGTTCGTTCCACGTTCGACTGCGCCGCTTCGGACTTTACATTTACTTATACGATGCAATTTTACAGCGGGGCGTAAGGATGCGATACGGCTGTCGAGATTCTATTGGATGTCGAATGATGTGTCCCCTCTTGGGGCGTAGAAGGTTGCTAACATGCCCATTTAACTCCAGAATTCCCGAACATGATGTCACGGGCTTTAGGGAGTTGGTATGGCTTTTCAGCCCGATATGTGAGTTTGTTGGAATGTTCAGTGTATAAGTATGGGCCATGGATTTCTTCATTTCATCTCAGCATCTCAGTCTCTTCCCTGTTCAATCTTCGCAACCAGAGCACAATATCTCATCCCCGAAACCCCCCACGACATTTCCACACAACCACAATCAACATGTCCAAACCCATCTTTGCAGTATTCGGCGCCACAGGCAACCAAGGAAACTCCGCCGCCAACTTCGTCCTCTCCGACCCAGAGCTCTCCCATCGCTACACCGTCCGTGCCGTCTCCCGCGACACCTCCAACCCCAAAATGCAAGCCCTCGCATCCAAGGGCGCAGAGCTCGCCCAAGCCGACCTGGACGACCCATCCTCCCTCCCCACTGCCCTAACCTCCGTCACCCATCTCTTCTTCATCACCACAACGCAATACCAAGGCAACAGCCGCGAAATCGAGACCCGCCAAGCCAAAGCCCTCTGCACCGCGGCCCTCGCCGCCGGCGTCCAATACATCATCTTCAGTTCCATGTCGCACCCGTTCAAGATCTCGTCCGGCGCGCTCCAGCACGTCGAGCACTTCGACGCCAAAGCCGAAATCGAGCAGTACATCCGCAGCCTCCCCGTGCAATCATCTTTCTTCGCGCCCGCATCCTTCATGCAAAACTTCGTCACGCATTCTACCCCCAAACCCGTCAGCGACGGCTCATATGCGATCGCGAATATCCTGCACCCCCACACGAAAGTCCCGTTCATCGACATCGCCGACACGGGCAAGTGGATCGGCGCAATACTCGCGGACCCGGGGAAATATAGCGGCGCGTTCTTCGCGGCTGGTGAGGGGCTGTATACCATGCCTCAGGCGTGTGAGCTCATGAGCAAGGTTAGTGGCAAGACGATTCGGTATGTGCAGATGGAGGACGAGGTGTATAAGGGGTTTTTGACGCCAGTTATGCGGCTGCCGTATTATGAGATGTGGGTGTTGAATCGCGAGTATGGGTATTATGGAGAGGGGCAGGGGGAGATGGTGGAGTGGGCGAAGGGGCAGGCGAGGGGCGAGGTGACGGGGCTGGAGGAGTGGTTGGTTAGGGAGAAGTTTGGTGTTGAGTAGGTGTGGGAATGGGGGAATTACATGGTGGAATATGTAGTAATGGATTGTGGTATGGTAGTCCTGCTTGGTTTTACTTTGTCGTCTGTGTATTATGGGTGCTACAAGTAGTTGACGGGCATTTTGGTGCTCTTTCTAACAAACTTGTTGAATTGAATACATTTGGTACATATAGGTGTGATGAAAACCACATCTCATCTTACAAACAATTTCATGCAACACTATGGGCAAGCCTCTTACGAAGAGAACTCGCTACGCCAGATTCAGTCCTAGCGCCACCAACATCACACCTGAGCTGCATTGCAGGCAGTGTGCTTGCGTCGCTGATGCTGACTCGCCTCCTCAACGCAAACACACCATGCGGCTCATCAACGCTCGTACCCTTAAGATCGTCGAGTTCCTCAGTGAAGCTCAGGTCCCGCCTTTCGTGATCTTGTCGCATACTTGGGAGGACGAAGAATGCACTTTGCAGCAGATGCAGGCGTCGAGTGAGGCAAGTGTTCTTGGGCGCAAAGGATACAAGAAGATACAGTCGTGTTGCAAGCAGGCTCTTAAAGATGGGTTTGAGTGGGCTTGGATCGATACGTGTTGTATCGACAAGACGAGTACGGCTGAGTTATCTGAAGCCATCAATTCGATGTTTCGGTGGTATCGCATAGCACAGATATGCTACGCCTTTCTAGCAGATGTCCATGATGCTACTCGGCTCGCGAACAGTCGATGGTTCACCAGAGGATGGACGCTACAAGAACTGGTTGCACCATCGACCGTCTGGTTCTATGATTACAACTGGCAATATCTCGGCTCAAAGGATGACCTCCAGAAAGAGCTTGAAGACATCACCAGTATCGACACCGACGTTCTCACGAGAGGAACTATCGAGACTATCAGCATAGCCAGACGTATGTCATGGGCGGCAAAACGACAAACAACCAGGATCGAAGATCAGGCTTACTGTTTGCTCGGAATCTTCGATGTTAACATGCCTCTACTATATGGAGAAGGCAAGAGGGCTTTCACCAGGCTGCAAGAAGAAATCATGAAGATTTCCGATGATGAATCCCTCTTCGCATGGGGTCTGCCTGATACATGTTTGACCACACAGGAGTTTCTTGCATCCTTCCAACAGCCCAAACTAGAAGATATGCATGGATTGCTTGCTGATTCACCCGCGGACTTCTCTCATGCCGATCGCATGCACGTTCTGAAGGATTTGCATACCACCTTCCCCGCTATGGTGACCAACAGTGGTGTGCGTATAGAGCTCCAAGTCTTCCAAGTACCGAATTCTCAGCTTCGATTCGCAGCGATTTACTGTACACTGACAGGATGGTTCAAACATTATCTGGCCTTCCCCATGGTTCAATGGAATAGCAGGTGGTATGCACGCTGTGGGGATCTCGTGCTCATTGCTGTAACTGATCTCGTTCCACCCTCATCGAGCACACCGTACCGCCAACCATCCGCAATTCTGATCAAATCACCGAATACTCCGTTCAAGGAACCTGTCGTTTCCAACAACCTCCGACTAGTCTATGTCGGCAACCAGTACCATCGCACTTATAAGCTAATTGATGTGCTTTGCTCAGGACACACAACGTATGATATAATGCGTCAAGAAGCCACATTGAGCCTGGATAAGGATTCTTTACACGCAGCGTTTATCTACGATATTTCAACTATCACCCCGGTGGATCTGTTCCCGAATGTACAATCTGACAACCGCCTGCGAGCTAAGCCCAACAGGAAGCTTCAGATTACATTTCACGGTGACACTACTACCGTGACGGCTCTTGGACAACCATTCGCGGATCGGTATAAGTGTTTTGGCCGCCCATTCGCAGTGCTAGTAGGTGGGACCATACAAGACCCCTGGGTGAAAGTCATGCTCATGCTCGACGACGACAACCCCGACAGAGACTTTCATGAAGTCCACGCAGCCAACAAAGGGCTTGTGCGATGCTGCACGACTAGAAAACAGGTAGCCAAAATGCTACAAGAGGGAATACCGAACCAGCCGCTCCTACAGCCTCGGACCTATCATGACAGCCATCCCATCTTGAACTGGAGTTGGTCTCGCCCAGGCCCGGACCGATCTTTAGCAACTGACGTGCGGCTGCATGCCCACGCAAGCGTCCAAATGGTATCGAGTAACCTAGTTGAGCGCAGTCTAGCACTCTTCGTTGAGCTTAAGGGAACGGCAGAGTTTGCACAGACAGAACTACCGAATTGGTGGAGCTATAGTAGTGAAGGCTAAGCTACACGCTCCACAAGGTGGTCCAGAAGATTGTATGTCTTCTCTTCGTCGGGTTCATACTGTGTGATGATGTAACAATAGCTAAACCAGGCTTTCTACACAATCTCCTACTGTGTTACGGCGAGGGACTCGCTTCCTTATCGGCCCAATTTCGACATCCATCAATGTTCGCGTGTATGCTCATGTAGAGCTCGTTGTGTCACCCACAATATAGTCTTCTTGACAGCACTGTGGTGGTGTGGGATAGGGCCATGGGCCACCAACAGAGAAGCGTAGCGCGGATAACACGCTGTAAATGCCTCGCCATAGCTCCGATGGGCCGGTGGCAGGCGTGAATACGTCTTTGGAGTAGAGAAGTCTAACTTTCTCCATGAATTCTTCTCTGTAATGAGATCACCGAGAAAGTGCAGCTCACTCATCCGGGTCGATTTTGTGTACGCCATATCCTCAGTCGTGAAACAGGACCTTCTTCCTCCACACTTTTGGCTGGATGGGCTGAATCAATCCTTCTCAGATCGGAAGTTTGCATCGTGGAATTGCTGCCACGCCGCTGTGCTTGCTGAAGTTCGTCTCTTTCAGATGACGCAACATCTACACTCGCCCTGGTTTTCGCCTTGCCCTTCACAGGTTTGACTCTTTGACAGAGCTTGATTGGCTGCGGTACAAGCTCTGCGAGCAGCTCCAGAGCTACGGAGATAGTACAGGCATCACGGTGCTCGCCATGGGCAGTGACTCGCATGGTTGGCTCAATGTTCCCGCAAAAAGCATGTCGATGTTCCTCGTCCATCGTCTTGAGCAGGAAGGGAATTTCCACGCGGTCCAAAGGATCCTCAGTTGAATTGACGGCAGTCTGACGCATTTGCATCGCGCGTTCTTGCAATCCATCCATCAAGAGTTCAAACGCAGGACAGAAATGTGAGAAGACATAGTCATGTCCGAATATGTCAACCCCCAATAATTTGTAACCATCCCAAGATTGGATCTCATCGTTAGCCAACATGGCGTGTTTGTCGAATCTCAGCCCTTTCGTGGTGAAATCCAGTATTGTAGTCGAACATGTTCGCAAATGCAAGGGCTTTGCTAAGCATTGATCATTCGTGAGGTCAAGACTCTGGGCAACGAGAAGAGCAGAGCACACACAGAGTGGCCCGTCCGAATGCGTCAATACATCGTATGCGACACTGTCACTCGGTTGCTCGTAATCAACTCCCAGCTGCTGAGAATCAGAACCGATAGATCGCAGTGAATAGACACGGTCGCGAGGGAGTTCGCATAGACTGTCTCGAAACTTCTCTAGGAGATGGACTAATGGTTCATAGCGGAAGTTTGCGATGCCTCCTAGGAACTGTTCAAAACGGGTCATTCCACAATCGTGAAAGCTTCCAAAATCGACATGATGGAACGTGTGTCGCGCGTTGAGAAGATCGGAGGATTTGAACGATTCGCCACAGAAGAGCACAATGACGGTCCGAGCCAGGAGGATTTCTTGGGCCACCCATGTCCGATACCAGTAATCATTGTTGTACAAGCAGGTACCAAGGTTATTATGAGCCTCCCGGATGAAGTCCAGAGATGCCGGCCATTGGTATCTCTGGTTCTTAACATTCTTCAAGTGTTGCATCCAAGGCGCCATCACAGCGCATTTACCCAGCCACAAGTAAACAAGGAAAGCCCCGGAGTAGATGCGACCCATTTGCGCAATTTGATGGTTTCGCTCAGAGATATTTTCTTGATCAACGCAGATGGCATCAATCCAGTAGAATGTCATTGGCATCCTTCGTACCATCTCCAGGAATTCGAAGAGGTTTCTCCGAACATAGAATGGCGCGCCATTGATGTGGATTCGCATCTGATCTTCGATCGGTCCCCATCGGTATGATAGACAGACATAAGTCGCGCGGTCTAGAGTAGAGTGGCTCAAGTAGCACTGAATTGAGCCATCTGCTGAGAGTTCGGAATTGACCGTAACCAGACGTAGGGACGACTTGGTTTCGTCAAGTGGCTTATGTACGAATGTCCTAACTTCAGTCGATGCTGGGATCTGTTCTGGCTTGCTTGGTGTGGAACGACTCAAGAGAGCGTTGACCCTCTTCATGGTCCCTTGGAAATCGCAGAGCCCCGGTGTTTGTACATGTAGATAGATGATTGTGCCATGTCGCGTGTAGATGAGGAGCTGCTTCACGATAGCAGTAACCTCCCGGTCCTAGCCGGTTAAATCGAGCCGAGATGGGATTCAACGTTTCGGAGCGGTGAGTTCAGATGCTCGCCATCTCATGGACGAGAAGCCTAGCATGACTAGAATTCGGTGTCATGTGCCTAAAAGTATCAGGGGTTTCGACATGCAATGTCGCGTAAATGGCCAGAACAATACCGCGTAGGTATGTAGTCTTGGAATGCGGGGGCGGTCATGATCGTCCGCGTTCTCAAGCGCGACCGCGAATTCTGGCGCGTCGCGTTCCTCCCTCCCCCTCCCAGGTAAAGACACGCTTTTCATCCTGGTCCATCTCGTAAACATCCAGGTCGTGATTGACTTTTGCTTTATGCTGCGTATGCCTTTGCAATGATCGTTACACGAGTAATGAGCCGGTCCAGATCTATTGGGGGCCATAATCCTGTAGGCACCTAGGCGCCCCACGAGGCGCAGCTCTTCATACATGCTGGCTTCCAAACATCTACACAAGATACACAACACCTTTCATTCTGCTCAACGACTAACATAAAACCATCGCTTGCTAACGCGCAGGATGTTCTCGAAGTTCGCCGGGGCT
>Ga0265780_10004600_pt1 | contig 17700 bp, 17 predicted proteins | sample P1T30metagenome_FD_192432 | JGI IMG/M metagenome (GOLD analysis project Ga0265780, IMG submission 192432) | Plant litter microbial communities from East Loma Ridge, Irvine, California - P1 T30 | ecosystem: Environmental > Terrestrial > Plant litter > Unclassified | place: USA: California...
CAATACGCAATGCGCGCCCTGCCGCCTTCGCGTAGACTCGGCCATTCACTCATTCGGAGACATACCCCCATGAACGCCTACGATTTCAACGCCACCGCCCTCGACGGCCAGCCGGTCGACCTGGCACACTATCGCGGCAAGGCGCTCCTGATCGTCAATACCGCCAGCGCCTGCGGCTTCACCCCGCAATACCAGGGCCTGGAAGAACTGCAGCGCAGCTATGCGGATCAAGGCCTGGTGGTGCTCGGTTTCCCCTGCAACCAGTTCGGCCGCCAGGAACAGGGCAGCGAGGCCGAGATTGGCGCCTTCTGCGAAAAGAACTACGGCGTCACCTTCCCGATGTTCGCCAAGATCGACGTCAATGGCGACGACGCGCATCCGCTGTTTCGCTTCCTGAAGGGCGAGGCGCCGGGCGTGCTGGGCACCGAGGGGATCAAGTGGAACTTCACCAAGTTCCTGGTCAACAAGGACGGCGCTGTGGTCAAGCGTTATGCGCCGGCCACCAAGCCAGAAGAATTGAAGGGCGATATCGAGAAGCTGCTGGCCTAAGGTCTTACGGCGCCATGGATCGCACTTGCTGGAGGGTGCGGGCGATCTCCGCCGGAACCGTCTCGCTGAGCCGCTTCATGACCACAGGCTTGCGCCCCGGCCCTGAGCAGGTCAGTGTCGGGCCCATCGCCTCGTAGCGGCAGGTGGTCTCGGCGCGCCGGGCCTTTTCCGCGTCCTTCGGATCGAGTGCGACCACGCGGGCCGTCAGTGTCGTGCCGTCCAGCGTCGCGCGCAGCGGAAAACCGATGACCGCGTGCACTTCCGGCCCTGCGTCATTCTTGCCGTCGATACGTTGGGGACGTGGCGTCGAACCGACCATGACGCCGTAGCCGTCGGCGTCGAGATGCATCTGCGATTGACCGGATTCGCCGTCATACAGCGATTCAGCCGTTCCCCAACTACCAGTCAGGTGGGCCGGCAAGACGTCGGCTGCAGCGACAGCCGCATGCCACGAAAGCATGCACGCCAGCAGCACGGTGCGCCTGCCCGGCGCAGAAATCCACCAGCAATGTCCCATCACTCCCCCTTTTGTCGACTGCAGCGCTCACGGCGCCAGCATCACCACCTCATCATTCGGCCCCGGCTCGCACGCCGCCCCAAGCGGCTCCCAGCCGCGCCGCACGACGATGCGGCCGTCATCGTGGCAGATTTCCACGCGCTGCGTCTGCGGCAGGCGCTGCCGCACGAATGCCTCGATCGAGGCTGGCAGGCTGACCTGCAGTGACAGCGCATGGAGGTCCTCGACCGGGTGATCGTCGACGTGCACCAGCGGCACGAACTGCCCTGCGAACATCAGCATGTGACCGGGCACCCTGATCGGACCCGGTACGTAACCCTGCGCGCGCAGCCATGCCTGCGCCTGCGCGCGCACCTGCCCGCCCTGCCCGTCGATCCCGCCCCAGGCGCCTGCCAGCAGTTCCGCCACCCATTGGTTGCAGTTCTGGTAACGGGTGGCGTAGGCATAGGCATTGGCGCTGTACTCGCCAGCCAGCAGCGCCAGCGCCAGGCGCTTGTCGCGTGCGGCGCGCTCGAGCTGTGCGGCTTCTTCTGCGGGCAGGAACAGCAGCGAGACATGCCCTTTGGCCGGTGCATCGGCCCCGAGCGCGAAGCCCGAGATGCCCTGGTCGAACAGGTGCGGGCGCGCGTCGTCGCAGGCGTAATACAGCTGGCGCACGGCCCAGCCGCCACCGGTATCGTCGCGCAGTGCGACGCCGGCATGTGAATACAGCAGATTGAAACGGCTGAGGTCGGTGCCCGCACGCGAGATCAGGGCGATCTTGCCGCCCGAGCGTTCGAGTTCCTGCCGCACCACGCCGGCAAAGCGCAGCACGCGGTCCTGCTCGAGCGCGGTGATGTCGCTCGCGCGTTCGCAGAAGGTCGGCAGGCCGGCCCAGGCGGTGCTGGCCGTACCGAGGCCGAGCGCCAGCGTGACCGTGGCGGCGGCCCGGCGCAACAGCATCAGATCGTGACTTTGCGCGACGCCAGGTCGTTGTACCAGTCGTCCTGCAGCGCGAGGAAGAACGGACGCTGGGTGTCGGCGTAGGCGAATTCGTAGCCATAGACGCGCTCATTCACCCTGATCACCTCGCCCGCACTCACCTGGCGCTGGGCCAGCGCGCGGTTGGGCACGTCGAGATCGAACGATTTGCCCTGGTCAGCGCCAGCGGCGCGCAGGGTCAGACGGGTAGTGTCCGGCTTGGTCGGCGCCTGGGCGACATTGATGACACGGTAATCGCCCGCCGCCACTTTGTCTTCGCCACTGGAACTGGTGCTGGAATCGCTGATCGAATCGGAGATGCTGGCCGACGATGCCGAGCCGGCGCTGGAGGCCGACGAAGCGAAGCTTTCGGCGTGGGCCGGGGCCACGCAGGCGGCGGCGAACAGGCCCATGAACAGCGAGCGGGAGAAGAATGGGAAGGTCATGTCAGTCTTTCGTTGTCGAGCGGAACTACCACATGGTACAAGCCCTTGCGCCGGATGACCATAGGGGCGTCGCCGATGCGGCACAGATTCGCCGTCAGCGGGTCTGGATGTGCGCCACGCCGTGGATAATACAGCCGCGATTGACGTTCTCGAGGAAGCGGATCGCCTCGCTCATCGACACGCCGGGCGGCAGCAGCTTGCCGAGCGAGGCGTTGTCGTTCAATTGGTCGAGGCCGTAGGCCAACGCGCGCGAAACGTCACGGGCGATGCGGCCGTCGCTGTTGTAGAGCGCGTCGTAGACGCCGGCTGCTTCCCAAACCGGGACCAGGACGGGGCTGCTGCTGTCTTCGAAGACCACGGCGGAAGGGGCGCCCTCGTCGTCGCGCACGAGTTGAAAGGTGAAGCTCAAGATCGTTCCTGTTGATTGCTGGGTTTGGCGCGATCCTACCATGGGCGCCAGAGGCGTGCGCGCCGCGCCCCCTTTACACGAGAGCGCGCTCGAGCAGCTCGATCCAATGCGTCACCGGCTTGTCCGTCCCCGATTGCAGGTGGGTCAGGCAGCCGATGTTGGCCGACACGATCTCGTCTGCCCCGGTCGCGGCCAGAGCGGCCAGCTTGCGGTCGCGCAGTTCGTGCGCAATGTCGGGCTGCAGCACCGAATAGGCGCCGGCCGAGCCGCAGCACAGGTGGTTGTCGGCGCACAGCACCACGTCTACGCCGGCAGCGTGCAGCACACTTTCAACCTTGCCGCGGATTTGCTGGCCGTGCTGCAGGGTGCAGGGCGGGTGATACGCCACGCGCGGCGCCGGCCTGCGCTGCGCGCTCGCCGCGATCTGTTCTTCGAACTGCACCAGGATCTCGGACAGGTCGCGTGTCAGGTCGCTGATCCGCGCGGCCCTGGCCGCATACACCGGGTCGTGCGCCAGCAGGTGGCCATACTCCTTGACCGTGACGCCGCAGCCTGACGCCGTCATCACCAGCGCCTCGACGTCACCGCTGTCGATGTATGGCCACCAGGCGTCGATATTGCGCCGCATGTCGTGCAAGCCACCTTCCTGGTCATTCATGTGATAACGTAGCGCCCCGCAGCAGCCGGCCTTCGGCGCCACGATCAACTGCACTTCCAGGGCGTCGAGCACGCGCGCCGTGGCGGCGTTGATGTTCGGCGCCATCGACGGCTGCACGCAGCCGTCAAGAAGCAGCATCTTGCGCGCGTGGACCCGCGTCGGCCAGCGGCCGGCGGCGCGTGCCGGCTGCAGCTTGTCCTGCAGCCCTGGTGGCAGCAGCGGCCGCAACGCCTGTCCCGCCTTGAAGGCAGGCTTGAACACGCTCGCGCGCGGCAGGCATTCCTTGAGTGTGTTGCGCTTGATCCTCTCGGTCAAGGGCCGCGGCACGCGCTCGTCGACCAGCTTGCGGCCGATGTCGACCAGGCGCCCGTATTTGACGCCCGACGGACAGGTGGTCTCGCAGTTGCGGCAGGTGAGACAGCGGTCAAGGTGCAGCTGGGTCTTGCGGGTCGGCTGCGCGCCTTCGAGCACCTGCTTGATCAGGTAGATGCGGCCGCGCGGGCCATCGAGTTCGTCGCCCAGCAGCTGGTAAGTGGGACAGGTGGCGGTGCAGAAGCCGCAGTGCACGCAGGCGCGCAGGATCGCTTCGGCCTCCGCGCCTTCGCGCGTGCCCTTGATGAAGTCGGCGAGAGTCGTTTGCATGGGTCAGGCGCTTTCCGGGTACAGGCGGCCCGGGTTGAAGATGTGAGCGGGGTCGAAGGCGTCCTTCATGCGCGCATGGATGCGCACCAGCGCTGGCGCCAGCGGCTGGAACACGCCGACGCGCTTGTCGCCGCCCCGGAACAGGGTCGCATGGCCGCCGCAGGCTTCTACCGTGCGCCGGATCGCCTGGGCCGTGGCGGCATCGCCATCCACGCGCAACCAGCGCTGGGCGCCGCCCCACTCGATCAGCTGCTCACCGCCCAGCACCAGCGCGCCGGTGGTTGACGGCACCGACAGGCGCCACAGGGAATCATCCCCAGAAAAGAAAGCATGCCGCTGTTCACGCAGATCGGCCCAGAACGCGTCAGCATACGGCACCGCTTCGCCGCCCAGCAGCCGCATCGCGGCGTCGACCGCCGCCTCGGCGCCGGACAGGCGCAGCGCCAGCTGGCCGCCGCACCAGGCACTGCCGGATAGCGGCAAGGGCTGGCCGCCCCATTCGTTCAGGCGGCCGATGGCGTCGATCTCGCTCATCTCGAAGCGCAGCGTGGCCTCGGCGAAGGGCCGCGGCAGCACCTTCAGCGACACTTCCAGCAGCAGGCCGAGCGTGCCCAGCGAACCGGCCAGCATGCGCGAGACGTCGTAGCCGGCCACGTTTTTCATGACCTTGCCGCCGAACGACAGCACGTCGCCCTTCCCGTCCAGCAGCCTGGCGCCGAGCACGAAGTCGCGCGTGGCGCCGCTGCTGGCGCGCCGCGGGCCGCACAGGCCCGCGGCGACCGTGCCGCCCACGGTAGCGCCGGATCCGAAATGCGGCGGCTCGAAGGCCAGCATCTGGTTGTGGCGGGCGAGTAGCGCCTCGATCTCGGCCAGCGGCGTGCCGCAGCGCGCCGTGATCACGAGTTCGGTCGGCTCGTAGTCGACGATGCCGGCGTAGCCGCGGGTGTCGAGGATGGCCCCGCGCTGCGCGCCGCCGTACCAGTCCTTGCTGCCGCCGCCGCGGATGCACAGCGGTTCGCACTCATGCGCCGCGGCGCGCACCCGCTCCTGCAATTGTTCAATCGTTCCCATATCGGCTCTCGTTCAAAAACGCGGCAGGTCCGGGAACGGAACCTCGCCGTGGTGTACGTGCAGCTTGCCGAATTCGGCGCAGCGGTGCGGGGTCGGAATCGCCTTGTCCGGATTGAGCAGCGCGAACGGGTCGAAGGCAGCCTTGACCGCGAAAAAAGCGTCGAGCTCCTTGCGGCCAAACTGCACGCACATCGAGTCGATCTTTTCCTTGCCCACGCCGTGCTCGCCGGTGATGGTGCCGCCCACGTCGACGCACAGCGCCAGGATCGCGGCCCCGAAAGCCTCGGCGCGTTCGAATTCACCGGGTGCGCTGGCGTCGAACAGGATCAGGGGATGCATATTGCCGTCGCCCGCGTGGAACACGTTCGAGCAGCGCAGGCCGTAGGTCTGTTCCATGTCGGCGATGCCGGCCAGCACCCGCGCCAGCTGCTTGCGCGGGATGGTGCCGTCCATGCAGTAATAGTCGGGCGAGATGCGGCCGGCCGCCGGGAAGGCGTTCTTGCGGCCCGACCAGAAACGCACCCGCTCCGCCTCGCTCTGCGACACCGCGATGGCGGTCGCGCCGGCCCGCTCGAGCACTGCGCTCATGCGCGCGATTTCCTCAGCTACCTCGAGCGCCGTGCCGTCGGCCTCGCACAGCAGGATGGCGGCGGCGTCGAGGTCGTAGCCGGCTTGGACGAAGGGCTCAACCATGCGCACCGAGGTGCGGTCCATCATCTCGAGGCCGGCCGGGATGATGCCGGCCGCGATCACGTCGGCCACCGCGTTGCCGGCCGTGACTACGTCATTGAACGAGGCCATGATCACCTGGGCCAGCGCCGGCTTCGGCACCAGTTTCACAGTCACCTCGGTAACGATGCCGAGCATGCCCTCGGAGCCGATGAACACGGCCAGCAGGTCGAGGCCCGGGGCGTCGAGCGCTGCACCGCCCAGCTCGACGATATCGCCCTCGATGGTGGCCACCCGCACCCGCAGCACGTTATGCACCGTCAGGCCGTATTTGAGGCAGTGCACGCCGCCCGCGTTCTCGGCCACGTTGCCGCCGATGGTGCAGGCGATCTGTGACGACGGATCGGGAGCGTAGTACAGGCCGAACGGCGCGGCTGCTTCGGAAATCGCCAGGTTGCGCACACCCGGCTGGACGACGGCGGTGCGCGCCAGCGGATCGACGCGCTTGATCTGGCTCATGCGCGCGGTAGACAGCACGACGCCATCGCGGATCGGCAGCGCGCCGCCCGACAGGCCGGTGCCGGCGCCGCGCGGCACTACCGGCGCCTGCAGTTCACGGCAGACGTCGAGGATGGCGAGCACCTGCGACTCGTCAGTCGGCAGGGTCACGACCAGCGGCAGTTGGCGGTAGGCGGCCAGGCCGTCGCATTCGTAGGGCCGGGTGTCTTCGGGATCGGACAGCACGCAGGACGCGGGCAGGCGCGCGCGCAGGGCTGCTGCTACCTGGACGCGCCGCGCTGCCGGGTCGGAATTGAAAGCAAGGTCGGGCATGCTCCGATTGTAAGCACATTGGCAGGTTTTGTCGTATGCTCATCCCATCGTTTTTTCTCACCAACGCATAAGGCAACATCATGGGCAACCGCCTCTCGAAAATCGCGACCCGCACCGGCGACGACGGCAGCACCGGCCTGGGCGACGGCAGCCGCACCGGCAAGGACAGCGCGCGCATCCACGCGCTGGGCGAAGTCGACGAACTCAATTCCTTCGTCGGCCTGCTGCTGTGCGAAGACATGCCGGCCGCATTGCGCGAAGAGCTGGTCTCGATCCAGCACGACCTGTTCGACCTGGGGGGCGAGCTGTGCATCCCCGGCTACCAGATGATCAAGGAAGAGCACGTGGCGCGCCTGGACGGCCTGCTCGAGAAGTACAACGCCGACCTGCCGGTCCTGAAGGAATTCATCCTCCCGGCCGGCTCGCGCGCGGCCTCCACCGCCCACGTCTGCCGCACCGTGTGCCGGCGCGCCGAGCGCGCCATCGTGGCCCTGTCGAAGGCCGAGCAGATCCACGCCCACCCGCGCCAGTACGTCAACCGCCTGTCCGACCTGATGTTCGTGCTGGCGCGCGTGCTGAACCGCCACGCGGGCGGCAGCGACGTGCTGTGGCAGCACGAGCGCAAGCGGGGTTAACCCATGGATGACAAGGTGATGGATGACTTCATCGGCGTCTACGACGACGCGCTCAGCGCGCAGCAATGCGACGCGCTGCTGGCGCGTTTCGAGGCCAGCGACAAGGTCGTGCGCGGGCGCACCGGCAACGGTGTCGACGTCGACAAGAAGGACAGCTACGACATCACCATCAACCTGCACCGCGAGTGGGACGACGTCACCCAGCTGCTGCTCGAGACGATGACGCGCCACCTGGTGCAGTATGTCGAGCGCTATCGCATGCTGTTGATGGGCTCCCTGTCGCCGACGCTGGCGCATCCGGCCAGCGGCACGCCGACGGTGCTGTCGATGGAGAACTTCGAGGAAGTGGGCCGCCCGTATATCGAAGACCTGGTGCGCGTGCTGTACCGCCCCGGCACCATCAACCTGCAAAAATACCGGCAGGCCAGCGGCGGCTACCATCACTGGCATTCCGAGATCTATCCGCAGAACGCCAGCTGCGATTCGCTGCACCGGGTGCTGCTGTGGATGGTCTATCTCAACGATGTGGACGATGGTGGCGAGACCGAGTTCATGTACCAGGGCCGCAAGATCGCGCCCAAGAAGGGGCGGCTGGTGATCGCGCCGGCCGGCTTCACCCATACCCACCGCGGCAATGTACCCAGGAGCGGCGACAAATACATCGCTACTTCCTGGATTTTGTACCAGCGCGCCGAGGCGCTGTTCGGCCAACCGGGCTAGTAGAAAAATCGTCCCAGGACGGCCGCTCGCCCCACGCTTCGAGCAGGTAGTCGATAAACACCCGAACCTTTTGCGGCAGGAAGCGGTTCTCGAGATAGACCGCCAGCACCTGGCTGCCGAACATGCCCAGCGGCCGCGCCGCCGGCAGCACCTGCAGCGCGCGGCCGGCGCGGATGTCCTCGCCCACGACGAAGGTCGGCAGCAGCGTGATGCCGGCGCCGCCCAGCATCGCTTCGCGCAGCGCCCCGCTGCTGTTGATCGCCAACGCGCTGGCCGGCTTGAGCTGGACCGGCGCGCCATCCACCTCGAAGTCCCATACTGCGCCGGGCCCCGCTTCGGCGAAGGTCAGGCAGCGTGCCTGCGCCAGTCCGGCGAGGTCTGGCGGCATGCCGCAGCGTTCCACATAGCCGGGCGAAGCCGCCAGCACATAGCGCAGCGGCGCCACCGGACGCGCCACCACGCTCATCAGGTCGATCTTCGGCGACAGGCGCAGCGCGACGTCGATCCCCTCTTCCACCAGGTCGACGTGGCGATCGCTCAGGCTCAGCACCACGCGCACCTCGGGATAGCGCGCCATGAAGCCGGGCAGCAGCGCGGCCAGTTGCGCATTCCCGAATGCCATCGAGGTCGATACGCGCAGCGTGCCGCCGGGCCCGGCCTGCTGCCCGGCCGCCGCGGCCTCGACGGCCCGGCCGGCGTCGATCATGCGCAGCGCGTGCTGGTAGATCTCGCGGCCCGCTTCGCTCAGGCCGATGCGGCGCGTCGAGCGGTTCAGTAGCTTGACCTGCAGCGCCTTCTCGAGCCGCGCTACCGCCTTGCTGACGCTGGCCTTGGTGGTGCCCATGCGGCGCGCCGCTTCCGAAAAACTGCCTGCCTCGACCACCTGGACGAAAGGCCACACATCTGAAAAATCACGCGGCGCCAGCTCGTTCATCGTATCTCCGTCGGAAACAATGTGTTATCTACCGATAGTATTGTATCGATAAATACACGGAGGTAATCTGGTCTCTTCACCACCGGAGACGATCATGACGGCATCCAGCATCCCAAAACCGGCGCTCGCGGCGCCCGCGTCCATCCTTCCCTTGTTGTTCATCCTGATGTGGAGCTCGGGCTATGTGGTCGGCAAGCTCGCCCTGCCCTACGCCGCGCCATTCACCCTGCTGTTCCTGCGCTTTGCGCTGGCGGCCGTGGTGCTGCTGGCGATCGCACTCATCACCCGGGCGCCGTGGCCGACGGGCTGGAAGCCGGTGGCGCACCTGGTGATCGTCGGCCTGCTGATGCAGGCGCTGCAGTTCTCCAGCCTGTACACGGGCCTGAAGCTGGGCGTGAGCGCCGGCGTGTCGGCCCTGATCGTCGGCACCATGCCGCTGTTTACCGCCCTCGGGGCCAGCGTGTTCCTGCATGAAAAAGTCAGTGGCCGGCAGTGGCTCGGCCTGGCCGCGGGCCTGGGCGGCGTGGCCCTGGTGGTGGCCGACCGGATCGGCGGCGCCAGCATCGCCGGCCTCGGCGCCGTATGCCTGGCGCTGGCCGGCATCACGCTCGGCACCCTGTACCAGAAAAAGTATTGCGCCGATGCCGACCTGCGCACCGGCGGTTTTATCCAGCTGGCGGTCGCCAGCATCGTCGCGCTGCCGCTGGCCCTGGTGGTCGAAGGATTCGAGGTGCGCTGGACCCCGATGGTGGTGCTGGCCTCCGGCTGGCTGTCGATCGTCAATTCGATCGGCGCCGTCAGCCTGCTGTTCCTCATGATGCGCAAGGGCGAGGCCAGCAAGGTCGCCAGCCTGTTCTACCTGATCCCCGGCACCACAGCCCTGATGGGGTTCGCCGTGCTCGGCGAAACGCCAGGCGCCATGACGCTGGCCGGATTTGCGGTCACGGCCGGCGCGGTATACCTCTGCACACGCAAGCGGCCATGAGCATTCCCGCCAAGCATGCATTATCATAATTTCCGGATTTATTCTACTTATCCAACTATTATTGGATTAATTTTGCTTTAGACCGCTAAAGATACGGAACGATATTTCATATTTGCCGAGTTGAACGTAGACTAATTCTTGGTGGAAACATGCTGTCCAGCACACCATTCCGCTCATTCACTCCGCACGTCTACCTCGTTCAATCATGCGCATCCTCAGCCCCAACGAATCCACCGTCAACTCCTTCTATCTGGCCTTCTATGGCCGTCCAGCCGACCCGGAAGGCCTTCAGTTCTGGTCCCTGCAACTGGCCGCCAGCAATGACGATCTCACCGCCATCACCCAGGCGTTCTCGACATCGGAAGAAGCGCAAGTGCGCTTCGGCGCCGACGACCTCGCCGGCCGCATCACCGAGATCTACCAGCAGCTGTTCAACCGCGCGCCGGAAGCCGCCGGCCTCGCCTACTGGACCGAGGTGGTCGAGCAGGGCCACGCCTCGCTGGCCGACGTCGCCGTCATCATCCTGAAAGGCGCCCAGGACAGCGATTCGACGCTGGCGCAACTGCGCCAGCAAGCCGCCGACGCCTTCACGGCCGCCGTCGAAACCGGGGGCACCGAGTACAGCGGCTACGCGGCGATCGAAGCCGCCCGCATCCTGGTGCGCGCCGTCACCCTCGATGCCACGCCCGCGGATCTGGACCTGCTGGTGAAAGCCGCCGTCTCGTTCGCCGACACCGCCACCAGGACCCCGCAAGTGGTCGAGGCAATCGCCGTCAACACTACCCTGCTGGCCCTGTTCGACACCGCGCGCGGCATGACCGAGCCGGTGGGACTGGCGCAAGCGCTGGCCGATACCGCCAAGGCGGCTGCGGGCGACCCGGTCACGCTCGATTCGCTGCTGCGTGGCGGCGGCATGGACAAGGTGCTGAAAGTGATGCCGCCGGATGCCACCCTGAAGGACGTGGTCGATGCGCTGGCCAGCGGCGGCCTGCCGGCCGCGATCGAAGTCGTGTATCCGACCAAGCCCGTCACCCCGCCGCCGGCGCCGGAATTCTCCTTGGCGTTCGACAGCGTGACCCAGGGCGACGGCGACCGCAAGATCGACAACGTGACGAAGGAACAGACGGTCGACGTCAAGTTCAGCTACACCGGCAACGACCTCAAGTCGGGCCAGCACTTCGAGTACACGATCGATGGCAAGAACTGGATCCGCGCCGATGACGTGGCGACCGGGACCAACACCGTCACCCTCGAGGGCATCGACCTCGGCCAGGGCACGCCGCAAGGCCTCCCGCTCAGCGACCTCCTGCCGCTGCTCACCCTCGAGAACAATCTGCCGCCGGTCGAGCTGCACCCCGACCTGGTGACCACCGTCACCCTGCGCGCCGTGGACGCCGGCGGCAACCCGCTGGCGTCGAGCAGCCAGGCGATCGTGTACGACAGCTACGCCGCCGCGCCGACCATCGTTTTCAATACGAACGCCACCGATCCGCTGTACCAGGGCGGAGGAGTGCTGAGCAACAAGCCGGGCTTCACCATCGATGGCGTCGAGGATGGCGCCAAGGTGGAGTTCGCGAACACGAAGCTCACCAGCGACGGCAAGGGTTTTGTTGCCGGCGAATGGATGCCGCACGTCGCGATCCAGGACGGCCCGAACACCTTCTATGTGCGCCAGACCGACGCCGCCGGCAATGAGAGCGTAGCACGCACGGTCACCTTCACCTTCGACTCCGTCGCCCCGAATGCGCCGGCCATCGCCCTGTCCCAGGACACCGGCGCCAGCAGCACGGACAAGCTGACCAGCGTCGGCGCGATCGCCATCACTGGCCTCGACGCAGACAGCAGCACCGCCTGGCAGTACAGCACCGACCTTGGCGCCAGCTGGAGCACTCGCACCGCCAACGACGGCAGCGGCGCCGCCACGCTCATGCTCAACGAGAACGACGGCATCGTCACCGTGCTCGTGCGCCAGATCGATGCCGCCGGCAATACCAGCATCCCGTCGGCGCCGATCGAGTTCACGCTCGATACCACCAAGCCGGCCACGACCCTGAGCTTCGGCGGCCTGGATGCGCCGATTGCGCCGGGCTCGAACGAAACGCTGGCCGACACGGCCAGCGCCACCTTCACCTACAGCGCCAACGTCGCCGGCGAAAGCTTCGAATGGCGCCTGGCGGATGGCCAATGGGCCCCGGTGGACGGCAAGGCCATCGACAGCGCCGCGCGCACCATCACCATCGGCGACATCCCGCTCGCCAGCGCCGACCAGACCGTCGAGCTACGCGCGATCGACGCCGCCGGTAACCGCGGCGACACCTTCAGCCAGCCGATCGACGGCCCGGCCGGCAATCCGACCCTGCAAACCATGAGCACCGCCAACGGCGTCTGGCTGAGCAGCGGCCTGGCCGGCAAGATCTACCTGAGCTCACCGGCTGGCGACCAGGAAGTGGTCTCGACCGTGAACGGCGGCGCCGTCGCTGGCGAGGTCACCGTCGGCGCCCAGCAGGAGCAGGCGACCGGCGTGTTCAAGGTGGTCGGCGCCAACGGCAAGACCGCGAGCGACCAGCCAGTCAATGTGTACACGCTCGGCACCAATGGCGCAGATGTGCTGGAAGGCGGCACGCTGTGGGGCTTCGGTGGCGACGACACGCTGCGCGGCACCGGCTCGGCCGACACCCTGTACGGCGGCGCCGGCGCCGATCGCCTCAGCGGCGGCGCGGGCGGCGACCGCTTCCTCATCGCCCATGGCGATTCGGTCACCCCGACGATCGTTGGCGGCGTGACGACGGCCGGCGGCATCGACGTCATCACCGACTTCAACGTGCTCGATGGCGACACCATCATGTTCGGACCGGGCTCGCTGTCGTACTCGAACCTGGGCATGACCGTCAGCACCACCTTCTACGCGTCGCTCGACGCGCTGACGGTGGCCGCCAATGACATGCTGGTCGACCTGCTCACCTACGGCACCGTGTTCGCCGGCCAGGTCGGCCGCGACGTCTACGTCGTGGGCAGCAGTGGCGCCGGCAATATGGCCTTCATGCCGGGCCTCGATCCGATCGTCAAGCTCGAGAACTTCTCGGTGCTCGACCTGGGCATCGGGCAGATCAGGGGCCTGAGCGGCCCCGTGCACCATGTCGGCGACGGCACGGTGTTCGATGGCAGCAACACCCACGACGAACTCCTTCCGGCCAACAAGGAGCACGCCGTGTACGTGCGCGGACTCGATGGAATGGACATCATCGACGACAGCATGCAGGACGACGTCATCATCGGCGGCGCCGGCGCCGACAGCATCTACCTGTTCGGGGGCGCGGACACCTTGGTGGTCGACTCGGGCCGCGACTCGAACCTGGCGCATATCGGGGCGGACGTCGAGCGCACCTATGACTCGGTGTACGTCCATGGCGCCGACGCCATCACCTTCGACTTCGGCGTCGACGTGCAGCACGCTTACGCGACCGAGATGGGCGCGCCGGCAGGCGGCAGCACGAACGACCTGTTCGACGCGATCACCCTCGCCTACACCAGCGTAGCGACGGGCGCGCACGATGCGGTGCTGATGAATATCGAGGGCACCGATTTCCTGATCGTCGATGACGGCGACGGCGTGATCGGCGGCAGCGATATCGCGATCAGGGTGGTCGGCACCGGCCTCGTGTCGGTCGATGGCTTCGGCAATGTGGTGTATTCGCCGCTTGAAACCGATCCGGGCGGCATCGCCATCCCTGGCTGACAGGACTGCGCCGGGAAGCCCCGCCGTCTCACGACGGCGGGGCTTTTTCACATGCGGCCAGCCGGCGTGGACCCGACTTCAACACCGAAATCAAGTCGACTCACCATGGCAAACTGGTGATCCCTGCCGAGCCATTGATCGAGGAAATCTATCAGGCGATGACCATTGCCTACGAGGCAGCAGCCGGCGATGCCGACAACACTGCCGTGTTAATGAGGAGTAGCGACCTGACCCTCCTGGTGGTGGACAATGGCGACCATAAGATCGATGCCAACGATATCGTGGTATCGATCGTCGGTTCGGGTTTTATCTGGACCGACGCCACTACCGGTACCGTGGTGTTCTCGCCAAACTCCGACTGACGCGACGCGCTGCAACTGGCGAACATCGCCGGCAAGCGGCATAGGGCGACGCCGGTGATATACGGTTCGCCAGTCCGACCACGCTCCGGAAGCTGCTCCAGCTTCCGGGGCAAAAAAAAACGGCGCCTCAGGCGCCGTTCTTCAAGAAGCACCCAGGCTTCAGCTATTGTTCACCACCAGCCTTGGCTCACCCTGCGCCACCAGCCGCGCACGGATCGACGCTGCAATACCCTTGGCATCCAGCCCCACCGACGCCAGCAGCGCTGCCGGATCGCCCTGGTCGATGAAGCTGTCGGGCAGGCCCAGGTTCAGCACCGGCTTGGCGATGCCAGCTGCGGCCAGCGCCTCCATCACGGCGGCGCCGGCGCCGCCCATGATGCAGCCCTCTTCCACCGTCACCAGGAAATCGTGTTCCTGCGCCAGGCGCTTGACCAGTTCGACGTCGAGCGGCTTCACGAAACGCATATTGGCCACCGTCGCATCGAGTTCGTCGCCGGCTTTCAGGCTCGGCGCCACCATCGAGCCGAAGGCCAGGATCGCGACGTCCTTGCCGGTGCGGCGCACCTCGCCCTTGCCGATCTCGATCGAGCTCAAGGCCTCGACGATCGGCGCGCCGACGCCGGCGCCGCGCGGATAGCGCACCGCGGCCGGGCCCGGGTAGTGGTAAGCGGTGGTCAGCATCTGGCGGCATTCGTTTTCATCCGACGCGGCCATCACGACCATGTTCGGGATGCAGCGCAGGTAGGCCAGGTCGTAGTTGCCGGCGTGGGTCGCGCCGTCGGCGCCGACCAGGCCCGCGCGGTCCAGCGCAAAGGTCACGTCCAGGTTCTGCAGCGCCACGTCGTGGATCAGCTGGTCGTAGGCGCGCTGGAGAAAAGTAGAGTAGATCGCGACCACCGGTTTCACGCCTTCGGTGGCCATGCCCGCCGCGAACGTCACCGAGTGCTGCTCGGCGATGCCGACGTCGAAGTAACGCTCCGGATACTGCTGGTGGAAGCGCACCATGCCCGAGCCTTCGCGCATGGCGGGCGTGATGCCGACCAGGCGTTTATCGGCAGCCGCCATATCGCACAGCCAGTTGCCGAACACCTCGGTGTAGGTGATCTTGCCCGGGGCGGTGGCCGGCTTGATGCCCTCAAGGTGATTGAACTTGCCGGTGCCGTGGTACAGGATCGGCTCGGCCTCGGCCAGCTTGTAGCCCTGCCCCTTCTTGGTCACCACGTGCAGGAATTGCGGGCCCTTGAGCTTCTTGATATTTTCCAGCGTCGGGATCAGGGAATCGAGGTCGTGGCCGTCGATCGGGCCGATGTAATTGAAGCCGAATTCCTCGAACATCGTGGCCGGGACCACCATGCCCTTGGCGTGTTCTTCGAGTTTACGCGCCAGGTCGAGCACCGGCGCCGGCAGCACGCTCTTGCCCACGTTCTTGGCGGCGGCGTAGAACTGGCCCGACAGCAGGCGCGCCAGGTAGCGGTTCAGGGCGCCGACCGGCGGCGAGATCGACATGTCGTTGTCGTTCAGGATGACCAGCAGGTTGACGTCGTCTTCCACACCCGCGTTGTTCAGCGCCTCGAACGCCATGCCGGCGGTCATGGAGCCGTCGCCGATGACGGCGATCGCGTGGCGGTCCTCGCCCTTGATCTTGGCTGCAGCGGCCATGCCAAGGGCGGCCGAGATCGAGGTCGACGAGTGGGCGGTGCCAAAGGTGTCGTACTCGCTCTCGTCGCGCTTGGGGAAGCCCGACAGGCCGTTGAGCTGGCGCAGGCTGGGCATGCGGCCGCGGCGGCCGGTGAGGATCTTGTGCGAATAGGTCTGGTGGCCGACATCCCACACGATGCGGTCGCGCGGCGTGTCGTACACGTAGTGCAGCGCGATCGTCAGTTCCACCGTGCCCAGGTTGGACGACAGGTGGCCGCCGGTCTTGGATACCGACTCGAGCAGGAACTGGCGCAGCTCGTGGGCGAGCGGGGTGAGCTGGGTGCGCGGCAGCTTGCGCAGGTCGGATGGGTCGTTGATTTTTTCTAGCAGGTTCATTTAGGCCTTCCGCTGCACGATCAGGTCTGCCAGTTCGCGCAGACGCTGTGCTTTGTCTCCAAATGGCGCCAGCGCTTCGTGCGCGTCACGCCGCAGTTGCTCGGCCAGCGCGCGCGATGGCTCCAGGCCGAGGATCGACACATAGGTCGGTTTGTTATCGGCCGCGTCCTTGCCAGCGGTCTTGCCCAGCGTGGCCGAATCGGCGGTGGCGTCGAGCACGTCGTCGACCACCTGGAACGCCAGGCCCACCGCGGCCGAATACTTGTCGAGCGCTTGCAGTTCTTGTTGCGCCAGGTCGCGGCCGGCGAGCGCGCCAAGCAGCACCGACACGCGCAGCATGGCGCCGGTCTTGAGCTGGTGCATGCGTTCGAGCTGCTCGCGGGTGAGCGACAGGCCGACGCTATCGAGGTCGATCGCCTGGCCGCCGCACATGCCGGCGGAACCGGCAGCCTGCGCCAGCAGGCGCACCATCGTCAGTTGGCGTGGCGCCGGCACGGTCGACGTGTCGGTTTGCGCGATCACCTCGAAGGCCTGCGCCTGCAGGGTGTCGCCGACCAGCAGCGCGGTGGCTTCGTCGTAGGCCACGTGCACCGTCGGCTTGCCGCGGCGCAGGGCGTCGTCGTCCATGCACGGCATGTCGTCGTGCACCAGCGAATACACGTGGATCATCTCGACCGCGCTCGCGACCCGCGCCAGCGTTTGCGGGTCGGCCTCGAACAGCGCGCCGGCGGCATACGCCAGCAGCGGACGCACGCGCTTGCCGCCGCCGAGCGTGGTGTAGCGCATCGCCTCGTGCAGCTTGTGCGGCACGCGCTCGGCTGGCGGCAGGAAGGTATCGAGCGCTTCTTCGACCCGGGCCTGGACCGCGCGGGTCCAGGCGCCGAAGTCCTGGTCGATCATCAGATCGGACGTCATTGCGCGCCCTCGTCGTCGCTGAATGGCTTGAGCATGTCGCCTTCGAGCACCTTGACCTGGGACTCGACTTTTTCGAGCTGGGCCGCGCAGTACTTGACCAGTTCCGAGCCGCGCGCATAGGCCGCGACCGAGGCTTCCAGCGGCAAGGCGCCGGATTCCATCTGTGTCACGAGCTGGGCCAGTTCGGCCATCGCCTGCTCGAAGGATTGCGGAGGCGTTGCCACTGCTGCCGGCGTGCTGTCCGCTGTCATATTCTTTGCCATAAGTCGGTTTCGTGAAGGCGCCCAGTTGTGCGCCGTGGGTCAGTCCAATCGCGTATTTTAGATCAATCCCACCCCACGGGGGGCGCACATTGCAGTATCCACAACTCGCAAGTGCTTCAAGAATCCGGCCGACGCCCGCTACCCTGCCCTTTTTCAATATGAAAACCATGCCTCAGCGGCAACACGTCAAGCGCACCGCCACACATTCTCGCGCCGGCCCAAGACGGTAGAGCCTGTTCCACAGTATAATCTCCGGTTCTGTCCGAAATACCGTATTCCTCTACTTAAATACTGGTCTTTGGATTCTTTCTCTTCTTTGGAAGCTACCTTAAAGGGGGGTTGGGATGTCCGATCTGGCTACCCA
>Ga0265780_10004601_pt1 | contig 17700 bp, 16 predicted proteins | sample P1T30metagenome_FD_192432 | JGI IMG/M metagenome (GOLD analysis project Ga0265780, IMG submission 192432) | Plant litter microbial communities from East Loma Ridge, Irvine, California - P1 T30 | ecosystem: Environmental > Terrestrial > Plant litter > Unclassified | place: USA: California...
CAGGGGTGGGTGATGATGGACAACCAACGGCGGGTTTAGAAATTACGCTGTCCATGCCCTGGGACAGGAGCGTTTCAGGGCATGCGGTCAATCGACACGGCTCATTTCCTCCTGTCCTCAACCTCACTCGCCCACGCTTCTACATTCTTTGACCAAGTGCAGCTTCGCATCGCCCTCACTCGCTTCACGGGGAGCTATCGATTGAGCGTTTCCCCACGCACTCCGCTACGACACCCGACACCCCGCAAGAGCCGCCAGCCTCGCGGCCGATAGACGCGTCGGGTCCCAAAGCAGAGAGAGCCCCTGCGCAGCCAGCACATACTAGCACTGTCACGCCCATCCGACCCCCCCAATCCCCCAGCAGCAGCGTTACGATGGTGATGCAACGACGATACTCGGTCACGGGCCAGACGCCGCCAGAAGACGCAGAGGCCCTGAAGGCCGAGCACCGGTCGCCCAAATTGCAGGCGCTCGACACAACAGGCAACGACAGCGGCGCAGAGCAGGTGCGAGGGCGGAAGATGGCCCATGCCGGCACGGCTGTTCGCACCTCGAGCAAGCGGTCCGCCACCCAGCTGCCCTCGCCCAACTCGCCGTCGCACGAGCTGCCGCCCAAGATCGCGAGATACCGTCTGGGCCACCATGGCGACGCCGACGCCGACACGGATCAGGACACCGAGACCGACACCGACTCGGATGCCCCCGACCTCCACAGCCACAGCCACGGCCACAGCCACAGCCAGGCCACGTCGATGCCCTCGTCCCCCGAGCACTCGCATCCGCGCTCTGTGGGCGCCCTGCCCGACGCCGCCAGCCTCCAGAAGCTGCACCTGTGCTCGCCCCATGGCTCCGAAGACGACTGCATGGAGGACCTGGCCCTGTCGCCGTCCCACTCGCGCAACCCCAGCCTCGACTGTGCCTACATCGACCAGAAGTCGACGCTGCAGGAGGACTGGGCCGCCTACCAGCGCACACACTGGATACCACCGCCAGAGACCCTCCACATCGACCACGTCCAAGAGACGCCCGCCCGCGAGGCCCACGCCCCGCCCACCCTCCTGACCCTGCCGCCCGAGATCCGTCACCAAATCTACCGCAACTGCGAAGAGCTCGTCTTCAAACAGCCGCTCCTCTACTGCATTGCTACTGCCTTTGACAAGATCCAGCACCCGCTCGCCTCCGTCTCCCGCCAGGTCCGAGCCGAAGCCCTCGCCATCTTCTACAGCTACAACACATGGACCGTCAAGGTCGAGTTCCGCATCATGTACGAAGGCTTCCAGCACTGGATCATCCGCTTGGGTGAAGGCGCGGGCTCGCTGCGACTCGTCGACTTCTCCGCGCGGGGCACCTTGTTCAAGCCTCGGACGTCACATACCCAGAGCGTGCTGGTGCACGGCCAGCTCATCCCAATCACCCCTGGCGTACTGGCGAATGCCAGGGAAGAAATGTATTCTCCACCTGATGGCGATGCGACCTTCAGGATTGACCTCTCGGAGAAGTACCCGGGCGGCAGGGTGCAGCTTGTGCGAAACGACGGCACCACCGACGCGGGCGAGACTGGTCGAGCACAGCTGGCCAAGATGACAGAGGTTCTATGGGAGAAGCGTCGAGCTGGCACCCTGAACGGGCAGGACTGGGTCAACATGGTCGACAACTTCATCACCTTTATTGGTGGATGGGTTAGTGGCGACAACCATAATCTTCGTTGAGCTCGACTAACCTAGCACAGTGAGCTGACTTTCTCTCCCATCTCCCCTCTCATCGACCCCCGACGGTACAAGTGAAATGCCCCATTTCATCGCCGCTTTCGACAGCCCCTTTCTATCGCTTCCTTCTCTGTTATTTTTATAATCTGTTAGCGATCATCCATAATTGTGCATTTCCATGGTATACTGGGGCGTTTGGAAGGAAAAAAGGCGCATGGTCGATCAATGATCCGAAATATGCACATTTACGCGCGGTAGCGTGTGGAAATGATAGGGCGCATTGCATGGACTGCTCAAATGGAGCCTGGGGACACAATTGCGTTTCCAAGACCTGTAATATACCCATTTGCTTCAAAATTATGCTCAAGGGATCAGGTCCACGCTAGCCTGAGTTCTTGACTGCTCATACCAGTGTATCTGGATCATCAGACAGTGATTGCCATGCCTCGGGAAGCATGAAGATGCAGTGTCATTGCAATTACATTTCGGCCATGGGTATCTATACAACGACTCGCCTCAAACCCTCGGTCCCTCCAAGTATTCTCCTCCCCGTCACTGCATCCCTGCCCTTTCCACTCTCCCATCTGCCCTCTCGACTCCCTTCCTCCTTGCTCCAGCCCTCGTCCTCCACATCAGCACTGTCATCTTCTCCGTGGAAGCCAGCCGCGCCTTCCATAAATGCGACTTGGCGATCATGGTCGCCTTCTACCCAGCGGTGTATGCAGGTATAGCAGTAGACGAAGCCAGTGGGTGAAGCTGTGGGCGTGACAATGGGGTTTACGCAAATTGGACAAAGGGTTGAGGACGGCGGTGTGGGTACAGTGAGGATGGGGAGGAGGGTGGTTGAAGATATAATCGGGTCAATCCGTTGCTGCTTCTCCGAGGATGCAGTCGAGGGTCGTTGCTTCTCGTTGGCATCGACTTGTTTCCTTTTTGTAGGTGGCGGGAGCGAGGGTAATATTGGGGGCGGTAGCTCAATGTTCTCGGCTGCCTTTCTCGACAGCTGCCTTGCAAAATCTGAAGCATGCCACCATTCTAGGAACTTCAGGGCGAAGATGCTGGTGGGGAGGAGTATCTTCAGCGAACTCAACAGCCTGGGCTGTACACTCCTCGCCATGTTCCTCGGAGAGAACATGGAGCCTCCCTCTCCAGGCCGGGCGGGTCCAATCTTCCTCGGCGCAGTGGCCTGCTCGATGGCTGCATGATCTGCAGCGCCCAGTCTTCTTATTCGCGTGCCGATGATCCAGAGGAAAGGCGAGTGGTACTTTGTCCCGTCGAACAGATAGGCCATGTTGAAGACGATCAGGGAGAAGTAGTAGGCGGCGTTCACGCTGGGGTATATGTTCCGGAGAAACCACTTGTAGTAGAAGATGAATCGCTCCTTCAGAGTTGCTCCAGCTCTTAAACCATCCCTGTCTCTGTTGTACCCCGGCCCTAACAGGTTCGCGTGGGCGGCATGCACGTCGTATCCTTCGTCGAACTTCCTCTTCAGCCACGGCATACCGACCAGGACTGCCAGGTTCTTCCATATGTCGCCATCTCCAAGCTTTACTGCTTCGCGGACTGTGTCACTGGCGCCCAGCTGTGCGCGCGGAATCTCGCCCCCCTTTACTCGCAGCACGCGTGCACGCTTCATGCCGTAGAAGTTCTCGGTGAAGGATCCGCCATAGGTTCGGAGAAAGTGGCGCTCCACCAGGAGCATGACCAGTGCGTAGACGTCATCGAAGGAGTTGAGGACGGGTAGCAGGTAGCGAGGATAGCGATGTGTGGAGATGGCGAGGAGGTAGCGGAGCGACGGCGGGAGCAGCGACGCGAGTTGTTGTTCGGACAGGAGTTCGAAGAGCGAGGGTTTGAGGTCGTCGATGCCATTCTGGAGGGTCGGCAGGAACTCCATGATGGGGAGCGCATCCACGGGGGTCGAGATGAAAGCGTTGGGGTTGGAGTCGGAGTCGCGACAGCAGTGAAGGGACGCGGATGGATGAGCCGAGGCATGGGCACGGTCGGCTGCACCTGCCCATCCGTCGCGTCGCACGTCACACGCTCACCTTCACGCCCTGCACTCAGAGCTCAAAGCTGCTACACCCGACTCTACGCAAGCATGACTGCCTCTATATGGCACGCAGACCATGCCAGATGTCGGGAGCTGGCTTCTCCCGACATGTTCAACTTGGTCATCTCTGTGTAGGTAGCCGCTGACTGCACTCACGGCGCGACGGTGGCTAATGCATCGTCAACAGCTTCCTCGTCGTCGGCATCCTCGTATCCTACCTCCCACAGCACTACAAGATCATTGCGCGACGCTCTTCGCGCGGTCTTAGTCCCATGTTTGTGCTGCTGGGAACCGTGTCCGGCACAGCAAGCATCGCAAACATGCTCACACTGCCTGAAAGCACAAGGGACATGGCGTGTTGCAAGGAGATTGGTAACTTCCCCTGTGCCGCTGCTCTGCTTGGAATTGCACAGATCGGCGTGCAGTGGGCATGCTTCTTCTTCATGTACGACTCTAATCACATGCCCTTTGAACCGCACACTGATTGCAGCCAGCATGCTCCTCTTCCTCATCTTCTTTCCCCGCAATCCCAACGCCTCCCAGATGGACGACCAGGACGCCAACATCCCCACCTGGAAAGAGGCTGTCGTCGTTCTTGCCGCCTCAATTGCCTTCTTCATCGTTGCCCTCCTCGGCTCCATCGTCTTCGTCTACGCTGCGCCATCCCACCTCCGCGCCTGGGCCAACTTTCTCGGCCTGCTAGGCACTGCCCTGGCTGCGATCCAGTACATGCCCCAGATCCTCATGACGTGGAGGCTGCAAGAGACGGGAAGCCTGTCGGTGCCTATGATGTGCATACAAACGCCGGGAAGCTTTGTCTTTGCAGCGAGCCTGGCAGTCAGGTTAGGTCCTGGTGGCTGGAGTGCATGGGGCTTGTTCATATTCACGGGTTGTCTGCAGGGCTGCCTGCTGGCCATGAGCCTTTGGTTCATCTTGAGAGACAGGAAAGCTGCTGAACCGGCTGGCACCGAGAATGGTGCTGCCCGTGTTCACGAACAGACACCATTGCTGCGTGACAATGCAGAAGACAGGTAGTACTCACAAGCACTAGTAAGCAATCTCATTATACTATCAAAAGCAGCCAGCTTTACTCACGTCCATGTCCCCCTCCCGTTATTTCTATTCTCAAGAGCCTTTCCTGTGCGTTCATGAAGCCGTGCTTTTCCAACCAGGCCATCTTCTTCTTAGCTCTCATGACCCTATTGTGATATTGTATGTCCCTCATAGCTCCTTGCACGTCGCCCAGAGACTCGACAGCTTTCTGACCCACTATTGCTGTTGTTGCTTGGCCCATGCCTTGCAGTACTTCAACCACTGCCCTGTTCCGCCGGCGTACAATTCGACATGTTTGGATCGGGTCGCGTGGCTGGTATGATGGAGGCGGGTCGATACCGGTAGAGTTCCCTGGTCTGTGAGTACGTCCAACGGGTCGCGTATTTGTGACGTTTGGTCGGGTAGTGGATGTGTTCGATTCGTGTGACTGGTTTGGGTTGAGGTTCGTTTGGCGAACATTTCTTGCGTGCCCGGGCAGGAGGCATGTGTACTCATCATATTCAATGGGTTCTCTAACTGTCGTCTCAGATGGTGGCTGCATCCATAGAGGAGGTCTAGGAGACATGAGGCTTTGGCTCTGTCTGCCAACATATGTGTCCGTAGGAGGCACAGTAACGCTTGGAAGTCGTGGAGCACATGACGCGGAAATTTGGGGTATCCCGTCAACAAGAGTGTAGGGTGGAAGACTCCATTGAGGTCGGAAATCCGACTGTAATAGTTCGTCGAAAAGAGTATCGCATCGGGGCGCCAGTGCTACGCCGTTTTGACGGGAATGCTCGTCGTTAAGAGGAGATACAGAGATCCCCTCGATGACCGGTAGGCGCGTCGCACTATTGCAGTCTCGTCGATAGATGCGGCTGAAGTATCGTCCCCATGGCAGCGTAGAGAAGTAGTTCCACCAATCTGTGGACATCATCTTCCAACATGAATACTTTCTAAAGAACCGGACCGCACAAGCGATTTGGACATAAATTAAGGAAGCAGATGTCGCGAGAACAGTCATGGGTTAAGGAGTAGTCTTTTATTTCGTGGCTCCGTAGCGCGAAGGCGACATGGCGTACCAAATAACACCAATCAGGCAACTAACCACGACGCGGAATACCAAGCACGCCATCGAAAGAAATCCGATGGCTAATGCAGCGGGTCGACGACACCTCGACGGCTCCCCTACTTTCTATGGCAATCACATGCTTGTGGCCTCCTGTATTCCAGTAGATTTCGTCGATTGAGGGCAATTAATTTGGACACGGGTACTGCAAAGTGCCCTTGAAGTTGGGTACAGAACTGATATGTGCAGGTACAAGTTGTGCCGAGATGCACTCGAAGTAGGTGTTGTGGTGGGGTTCAAAGAAAGGGTAGTGACGACTTATATGGCTAACTTACCAAGGACGAAAGACTGCAGCGGAACACCCCGTCCTCCGAAATCACTAGAGCGGACCCAGCTCACACTTTGCAGATGACCTTTGTTTCATATCTCCTGCATGTCTATTGCAGCACTTGACGCCGCTAAACTGTTGCTGAGCGATTCCTACGCAACCCAAGACGTATGTATTTTTCCAAACTCCCATGCCCAAGGCAAAGCGCTGTAAGATCTGCGGACGATAGCTACTTCTTTCTTTCGTGGATACTCGAGGCGATACAATAAGGCCATCGAGCCATTCATACGGGCTGGCGGATATCCATTAACAGTAGCGTCCTTCGGAATGAGTGTGTTTGGCCTCCAATGGCAATGTCAATATACGAGCAGGAGCAAGGATGTGGTCTGATCATTGTGACACTCGACATACAGGACGGGCATGCGACGCAGCTGAATACGGGACTTTTCCAAATGACCTGCCGTTAACAGTAGATTGGAAATCGCACTGCTCCAAGACTCCTGGACAATGCGCGAAGGATGCTACGGGTGGCTTCACCCGATTTGACATCTTCCATAAAGTGGTTGTGCAACCCAATAAATCATGTCGAGAAACAGGACGTTTTATCCACTGAGATAGATAACTGCTTAAGACGACCAGTTCAGCTATGCGTAATAGTCCAAGACACGATCTTCGTACCCAGTCTCCAGAGGCGTGGTCGAGCTCTGTGGCGTCGCAGCAAGCCTGGTGCTCGGGTAACCCGGACCCTGAAGCAGCGAATCAGGAAACGCGAACCAGTGGAGAGGCACAACATTCCGTGACCCCAACTGCGGCAGGCGATAGACAAGACATCTCAACGCTCGTCTATCAAGCGGCTATTGAAATTACACATGGCCATGCTGTAAATCCAACAGCCATCTCCTGTACACCAATCTCGGGGCCACCAATCGCTCCAAACCCTGCCGCGTTATCATTCTAGCAATGCCGGCTAACCTCCTTCAAGACACTCCCTTATCTACACCAAGCCTCAGCTGCCCAGCTACTGATCTTGCCTGACGCCTGATCGGGAGTTTCGGTCTATCTCAGCAGTATCTTCGGCGTAAAAGGTTCCTTCGTAGGCCCATAAGGCTGGATATCACCATCCGCATTACGGCCGCGCTCTCGGCCAGGAAGTCAACAAGGTAATTGACACCGAAGTGCTTATCATTGCCAAGGTCAAATATTCCGAGCAGTTGGGCGTTTAGCTTGCATGTGGAGATGAGGTCGCTTGCCAATGTCCTACCGTGTTCTCTTCCGAATTGGCAGCAGCATGGGAGGGCCTGAAACAGATATAGAGTCTGTTGACCCCCTGCAACTCGACCTTGATTCTCCAAAGACCTTTCTGAAGAGCTCTTCTAGAAGACAATACCTGTAAGATGGAGGCCCCAGTCGCTGTAAGTAGTCGCTGTGTAATCGAAAAGTAACTCCCTTCTAACGCACATTCACAGCCCGAATTCGATGCGACGAAGCCAAATGGTGGCAATCCAGACATGGAGAATGTGAACACACAGTACCAGGGACTGGAGTTCCACTACATTTACCTCATGATCATGGCGTACCTTGTGTGGCTCATCATTCCTGGTATCGGCTTCCTATATTCTGGTCTATCTCGCCGAAAGTCTGCATTGGCCATGTTGTTCCAGTCACTGGCTGTCATGGGAGTGTGAGTATCTACAATACCCGATTACCTCGGACCATTTCTAACAGTGTCGTAGGGTATGCTTCCAGTGGATGTTTTGGGGTTATTCGCTCGCATATTCTCGTACCGCCAGTCCGTTCGTCGGCGACATGGCAAACTTCGGACTCAAGAATGTCATGTCCGCACCTTCCCCAGGCTCAGCTCTAATTCCAGAGATCGTATTCTGCTTATACCAGATGCTCTTCTGCGCTTGCACTGTACAACTTGTTATTGGTGGTTCATTTGAGCGTGGTCGCATTCTCCCTTCAATGATCTTTGCTTTCTTCTGGGCAACGATTGTGTACTGCCCAATCGCCTGCTGGACATGGAACGTAAGTGCTTCAGTCTTCACCAATTTAATACACATGCTGAAGCTGAAATAAACAGGCTAATGGATGGCTTTTCAACCTTCCGTCGCTCGACTTCGCTGGAGGTGGCCCTGTCCACATCGCATCTGGATGGTCTGCTCTCGCCTATGCTTTCGTCCTCGGCAAGCGTCTTCCCAAGGGCGACAAGATCCATGGCAAAGCCCATAACCCTACACTCGTCTTCATCGGCACCGTCTTTATCTGGTTCGGTTGGTTCGGCTTCAACGGAGGCAGTGCACTCAATGGCACTCTCCGGTCTATGCTTGCTGCTTTCAACACCAACACTGCTGCCTCATTTGGTGTGCTGGGCTGGTCGTCCATTGAGTACGTTCGCAACAAGGGCAAATTCTCTGTCGTTGGTGCCTGCTCTGGTGCCATCGCTGGTCTTGTAGGAATCACACCAGCTGCTGGTTACGTTTCTCCATGGATTGCTGCCCTCATTGGCTTCCTGACTGGAGTAATTTGCTCGCTCTGCCAGAACGTGGACAGATGGATCAAGATTGACGAGGGAATGGATGTCTTCAAGCTCCATGGCATTGGAGGAATGGTTGGCAGCTTCCTCACCGGTATCTTTGGACAAGCATGGGTAAATGATTTCCCTTGATTAAGCCTCTACATGACTGACAGAGAGGCAGATCTACGATCTCGACGGCATGGGTCCCTACGATGGGCTCGGCGGTATGGACGGCGTCGGCGTCCAGGTCGGTCGTCAGCTTGCCGAGATCGTCGCCATTGCTTCATACTCCTTCGTGGTCTCTTGTATCTTGTTGTACATGTTGAAGTTCATTCCTGGCATGCACCTGCGTGTCAGCAACGAAGCTGAGATGCTTGGTCTCGATGCTGATCAGTTCTGCAACGAAGAGCAAATTGGCGACTGGAGCATGTTCGAGCAGCATGCGTACGAGGCCAACACGAGCAGTGCCAGCAGCCATGTTGCTCCTGCGCCGGCATCTGACACGAACACCAAGCAGGCGTAAGCGAAAAACGTTCTTTAGCTAAGGAGTAGAAACAAATAGAACTCGAAGCATAGATTAGCGAAGCGCAATCGGCTTGTACACCTTACATAATATCGCTATCCACGTAACGTGGATACCAAATGGGAATATACGCTAGAAAAGAACATGTCGCGCCATGATCTGGCGCATCAAAATACCAATGTCCATGTCTCACAATCTCTCCGCCCACCTCAGAACTGCTTCAACACCTCTCTCTCGATCAGCTCGATTTTGCAAATGATTACCTAGCTGCTTTGTCATTGTGAAAGTCGCAACATCTCGGTCTTCTCCTTTTTCTCCTTCTTGAATACTGTCTTTGGTCCATGCGTCATGTTCTGATACGCCGTCCAAATTTCTTGTGCGCACGCAATGATGGAGGGCGGTTCGATAGCACCTCGCGGCATCTTCGGGGGTGTGCAAAGAACGTCTTGCTCGGCCGCCATCATGTCCGTGGTAGCTCAGTGCACAATGCAACCGCGGCCATGACTTCAGGACGTGTCCAAAGGACATATCAGGTGCAGATGACTGGTTCTCACGACACATACGTGGCATCGGTGCCGTGGAACTTGAGAACGACAGTGATTTGTGATGATATTTCATGTCATTTCAGGGCGATATCATTATCAAGCTACCCGAGTTCTCGGCTTGAGCACGCCTGCCTTGTTCCTACGCACCGCAAAGATGTGCCCTTCACGATGGTATTCTAGCCTGCCGAACGCGAGCGTCTAGAAGAGCCACGCGCCCTCTATGCGCTGGCGTGCTCCTGAATGCCAGCCTCAATGGCCTTGGGGTTTGCGCCAACGACCTCGCCGACCTTCTCGCCGTTCTTGAAGAAGACGAAGGTAGGCATAGCGCGGATGCCGAGTTCCTGCGCAATATCGGGCACCTCGTCGATGTCGAGCTTGTAGAAGCGCGTGTCAGGGTACTTCTCGGAGAACCTGCGAATATTAGCATGCTTCCCCCGAGGAACAACTGCGCAATGCGAACTTACTTGACGATGGTGGGTGCAATCATTTTGCAGGGTCCGCACCATGTGGCGAAACAGTCAAGGACAATGAAGTGGTCCTTATCCTCCAGGGCCTTCCTGTAGTCGTCGACCCTATTGCATGCGTCAGTTTGTTGACTCCGAGACAGGTGACGTCGCTGTTTACAAGCGAGCGATGCCGGGAATAAAGACTCACGTCTGGAGGTTGTGTACGCCTTGCTTGCTCTCACTCATTTTGCTGGTGGTGGTGAAAAACTTTGGGGTGAGGAGTGATCGGTAGAGGTTTGCGGTCGAAGTGGGGTTGATAGCAGCTGTTCGCACGCGCGTGGTTGTAAGTATGGATCTAGTGAGCCGGGCTGACGAAGGCGCAAGCATATTATATGTACAGGAGTGCAAATGAGACAAAAAGGAATGTCGATTTCAAAGACTTGGCTGATGGAATGAACTCGGCCGCGATTACGGACTGGTGACAGAAATATCCGCTTAGTTATCGGCAAAGGCGCGAGTCCATGCGCACGAGTGAAGAAGCCGAGGCGTGGTGCGGCGGGCGAAGAAATCAAGATAAACAGAGGTGGACTTACAGAATTCGGGTGTTTAGGTCGTGGTCTGGCAAGATTGAATGGTGTATAAACCTCTAGGGCGTGATGATAAATCGTTCTGGTGGGTCGTATTGTCATCCGGCAGCCGGTCGGGCATGACGTGCTATGCAAGTGTTGCCGCCACAATCTAGCGTGACAAAGCAAGAAGGACCCCTCCAGAGCTCGGGTGGCGGGGCAGCTACTTCGTCCAAGTCGAACAGCTACCACCCGGCCGCAAGTGGGCTTCCAGCTAGCAACAATTCACAACACATGTCAGGCACGTGGTTGGGGTGGTGCACGAGGCAACGTTTGTTCATCGTTCAAGTGGTGCATATGACCATGTCAAATTACAAAAGGTGGCTGCTAATACTATTTCTCGCCTGCCTGTTGAACCACCCAAGCTCCCAGAGGTGGGCTGTAGTGCCTGGAGTACAAGCGCCGTGTGCCGTCTAACCCATAATATGCCCAACGAGTCCTGCCGGATCTCAACAATAAGAAATGAGGATATTGATAAAAAGGCTGCCTCTAGCGACCTGCAATAGTACAAAATGGTATCATGCCCCAAACGTCAAAGTTCACAATCGCAACGCCACGCTGTAACCACAACTAGTCGTATTCCCGAGCACATGAAAGGACGCTTACTCTCGCGACGAAGCAACACTTCAGGATTTGCCACTTTGCCAATCAAAAACAATTGACGAAGAAACACAAGGAAAAGTACAGAGGGTGACGAAGTTAGGAGAGCGTTATGTAGAGACTGACACTGACAAAGGGAAGGGTTCTGTAAGGACTGACACCGACAAAGGGAAGGGTTCTGTAAGGACTGACACTGACAAAGGAAATAGCAAAACGAGTGGCGTGATATGGCAAAGTGAAAAATCCTGAAGCACACACAGCGTACGCAGAGAGCACACTAGTCCTGCTCCGACTTCTTGGTGTAAGAGTTCACGCTCGACCGCTTTTGCTTGGAAATGTCCAAGAGCCTAGCGGATCCCGCGCTGAGATGTCTGACATGGTGCTTTCCAAGATCAACACTCCTGGCGCGTTGCACCATCATTGGTTCGGTCTCGAAGGACGGAGAATCGGGAGTAAGTGGTTCTACAAATTGTTCCTTTGACGATGCCTCGGTCGCGGATTTGTCGTTCGTATAGAAACTCAGAAGGCCTTCAGTCGATTTGACTCGTGGTTGGCGGTGGATGATTGTAGGCTGGCGACCTGGGACTGTTCGGACGTGCTCTTCATCCTCGGATACCGACTCTTTTGGGTCGGCAAAAGGATCTTGCTCCTCCTCGACGTCAAGAGCAGCATCAAGGGCCATTAATGCACTGCTTGGTTTTCTGCCAAGAGTGTCGGTGCGGCGCTCATCTGGCTGAGGACTGAGTCTGCGGAAGTACTCGTCATCTGCCATGCCCAGTTCTTCGTATGAAGCATTGAATGCTTCGTTGCTCTGCACAGGTGGGGACACTATGCCCGACCGCAACTGTGACTGGGTTGAGGCTCGTTTCGGTGGCTTGCCAGACAGCCATGACGCTTCGGAATCAACCGAGGCGAGAGACTGTGACATGATGTTGGTGGCTGGGGCGTTGGGGCTCACAGGCGAATCTGATCGCCCGCCCATCGAGTTCAACGACTCGACCCGTAGATCTGACGGCATTGGGCTCCTCGGACGAGCAGCGATTGCGCCCACGTATGGCACGTCCGGTGACTCCACTCTTGAGTCAGGTGGTGATATTGGAAATTCTGGCAGATCTTCTCTGAACTTAGACATGGTTCGTCGGGGGACGCTGGACGGTCGTTTGATCTGTATCGGAGCGGTGGGTGGCGCAGTGCCTATCAGGTGGGCGGGTATTGGTTGACGAGACATGGATTCTCGAGAGGTATTGGAAAATGAGATTTCTGAAGGAGTTGTCCGCCCTGGCTCCTGTGAACTGCGCTTGTTTCGTCGGAAGAAGGCCGCGAACACGCCCATGCGCCTGCCATCTGAACTGCGTCGGCGAATAGATCCGCGCTTGGAAGGTGTGGTCTCGACGGTATCTACAGCGTGAAGTGAACCACTGCGGAACGGGTCTTGCGGTTGTTCGGAAGAATCATCAACCATCTCTTGAGCAAGTTTCTCTGAAATAAGCTCCGGCAGCTGTGACACGTTGGATGGCCCCCGAGCGTGAACATGGTTTGAGACGCTGCCGCGCGAATAACGGATGGCGCGGGCATCAGATACCACAGGTTCCTCGGTTGGGCTCTCTAATGGTGTGGGCAATTGGCTGTTCTCGTAACCCTTTGGTGTTATAGGCAGTACTAGCTGCTGCGGTCGTGGTGGCGTTGATGGCCGGACGTCTTCCATCGGTATTGGTTCCTCACGTTCGATGCCCAAGCCGACCGCGCCCATGGCTTCACGGCGGGGCGTGGCTGGTGTACCTCCTATTTCTGCTGCAGCATTCTGCTTCTCTGCTCGCCGTTCTAGACGACGTCTGAGGCGTTCTTGGTCGGCTCTTGCTTTCTTGTCCTTCCGCCTCTTGTCTCTCTCAAGTATTTCCCGCAACTCTCCAGCATCCAATGAATCTGCGAGGTCGTCTATCCTGCTTGTCCTGTTCTTTTGCTTCTCGTCTCTATTACTCATCGGCCTCCGCTCTCTCCGGGAGTCATTTCTGCCAGGCAGCGTGGCAGGTGAGCTGCGATCCGGCGAGTAGTACTGCGAGCCAACAGAGAATCGAATCGTGGGTCGTGGGGAGAACATGTCCAGTGTACTCACGCGAAAGGCGCGGAGCTCGGAGTTGCTCGACATGGATGAGTGTGCGGAATCCTCGAAGGGCAGCGATACGTTGGACGTGGGGCGTTCGAAGCGATGGTTGAGTCCGCCCTTGACTTTCTTGCTGTCTCTTCGCAGCATGCCACCAGAGCTGCCGGCGGGGCGCTTCTGGGGCATCGGGAGACTCATAGCGCGGATCTCTTCTTCTCGGAGGTGGTCGTGGTCTCTCCGCCGCCTGCTGGAGATGCGGCGGACGAGAGACTCACTGGCAGGGTCCCTGCGCAATGACTGGGGTCGTTGTAGCTTGCGGCGCTCTCGTGCTGCGGCGGGTAGACTTGAGTGAGAGTGCGACTGAAAACTGTATGGAAGGGTGCCGTGGCCCTGTGCGATGGGCCGTAGGTGAGGACTGTGCTGCAGGGCGTGCTGGAGCGGGAGGACGGTGATGTCTTCGGTACTCGGTGGGGGGAAGTTAGGGCGCAAGGCGGGATGAATGTTCTCAAGCTTCTCCAAGTCGCGCATGGATTCTGTGGAGCGCGAGGCCGTCCTGCGTCGGCGGGCACTTTGTTGGCGAGTCAAATGGCTTTGGGCGGCGACGGGCATGTTCCTGTCTGCAACGACAGTGGCTCGACCCTCTTTTAATTTCGCTGGCTTCCCGCTCTTCCTCCGGCCGAAAATCCACGGCATGGCGCGTTCGGTGGTGTCGCGGTGTCGAGAACGTGACTACGCGAGCGCGCGTGGGCGGCAGATGAGGGTAGGCGCACTATGTGGTGTCGAAGTTCATCATGGCGCTGGGACGGCAAGTCGGAAGGGGCAGTGGCGAGGGAGTGGCGAGGGAGTGGCGAGGGAGTGGCGGACAGGGGCGCATACAGTAGAGACTTCAGGGTAAACGGTAGACGGTGGACGGTAGACGGGCGGGCCACAACGTTGTTGAAGTGAGGGTCGCAAGGAGAATGTTGTCAGGTAAGGGAGTGCCTGTGAGTGGAACAGCTGGCGTGACGGAGCGAGGTGCGGGTGCCCAGGTGTGATCGATGCAAGTGCAAGCGAACTTGAACCACGAGGGGCCGGTTTCCAAAAATATCTACACCTACGACCGCGGGCAAAGGGCAGCGGGCGGCGGGCAGCGGCGAGTGTGTTTCGGGCAATCACGTCTCGAACCCTGGCAGGACATCTCACCTTGAAGACCCAGCCCGCCCATGTCGACCAGGGCGCACCCTCTGGGCCGTCCGGGCTCCCAATGTCCATCGCCGCTGATCGACATTCAACCCAGCACCCGCCATTCGCCCGTCGTTTGGTGGCAACCTCTAATTGCTCTGCTAAGAGAGTGCGCGTGCAGCGAATCAATCCAGCTCCCCTCCCCCAGCAGCGCAAGCCGCTCATCTCTCGACCAGCTGGACGCAGACAAGCTCAAAACTTTGGTCGCTGCGACAGCTCGCACTCTGGAACGGATTTGCGCATTGTAGTCCTGCGCGTGCTGCGCGAGCTGCGCGAAGTATTGATTCCCAGCGGGATACGTCGTCGGTCGTGTTCGGGGCCTGTCCGGTTTGGACGACCGTTGCTTTCACCCGTCTTATCCAATGACGTAGCTCCACGCTCCCCAGCCTCCTGCAGCTTCTCCGGGTCGAGATGCCTTTGCGCTTGCCGAGCTCATCGCACTCAGGTACCCGCAGACGTGGAACATGCACGCGCCTGTGCGTCCAGACTGCCCAGGTGAATTGAGACGCCATCTGCCTGCTGTCGAGAACGAGGAATTGCCTGTGCAACTGCAGCATCGCGTGTCATTAGCGGCCTTGTTTCGGTTCCCAGATGCTGTGTTTGGCCATGCTAGACCTTAGAGCATGGCGTTATTGCGCTCTCGACGCTCGAATACGTCAAGCCATGTCATCATAAGTACAATCCGCGAACCATGGCCATCTGCTTGGAGACTTGATCTAGTCCAACTCACATGTTTTTGAGGGGAGACACGTAGGTTCTTGCATTCGCGGACGGTATCGGCGGACTGGCGTCAATCGGCGTGAGACATACTGGTCTAGTTCGGTATTGATGTCGTGAGCTACTAGCTATGATCACAGCACTTTGCTCTGTACATCGCATCTCGTCACAGGCCTAGCTTTACCACAACACAAGCGCCTTCTCACAGCATCTTCGAGCATCCGTGAACTCGACAGCTGCTGTCAGATATGTTACAACCGCCGTGTGGTCCTAAGGCCGACATTTCGGAGCGCGTCTTGTGCATCATCCAATAGTACGAACGCCATGTGCAGGCTGCATGCAGGTGTATACACAGCTAAGCTTGTACACGCATGATCCTACTTCGTGAGAGCGTCGGCAACGGGCTCGCATTGTAGCGAGGACACAGACGCATCCGTGCCACCTGTTTGTCTACACCGCATAGAGAATAGCGCGTCGGCACTGCCACCGCAACCGCCGATGGGTAAACAAACAGCCCTGGAGATCCATCAACACCATAACTAATAATCAACACACACGCAACAACGCTTGAACAGCATATAACTCAAACATGTCGTACAATCCACGCATGAGCATGGCTCCTCGCAGCACTTCAACGAACCAACGAGCTCCCGCTGCCAACGAACACGATGCCTTCATGACTCTGGTATGCGCCCACCGGTCGCTCAAGCAGCCCATTGCTAATAAACACACAGCCTGACAATGAAATCGCCGGCTGCATCACGGACATTGGAATCAAGTTCAGTGTACAGGACTTACAGAAACCGAACCCGCAAATTATCCAAAAGGTCTTCGAATGGCTCGCCGAACTGTTGATGAACACGACGCGCGAAGTTGTTGCGCCTGCCATGCGCGCCGCAGCCGAGGACATGTGCGGTACCGACGCAGAACGCATCTTCACAAGCGACACGCGCGACCTAATGGGCTTCTTTGTCATCCTGAGGAAGCTTTTGCGCGAGGTCAGTTGCATGCTCCGGAACGCGCTGCTCAACGTTGCTGACAGATTGAATTAGTGTGGCATTCATGATTTTACTTTCAACGACCTTTACAAGCCAACGCATGGCCGCCTCGTCAAAATCTTCTCATACATGATCAACTTCATTCGCTTCCGCGAATCGCAAACCGAGGTTATTGACGAGCATTTCAACAAAGCTGAACGTACCAAGCTTCGGATCGAACAGCTATACGACGATAAGCAAGCAAAGGAGCTGCAGCTCGCAGACCTTGAGCGCAACCGCGCCGCTACCCAAAGGCTGATGCAAGAGAAAGAGAAGCGCAACAACGAACTCAAGAACAGGTTGCTGGAATTAAAGAGAGGGCAAGAGGCGGTTGCGGAGAAGTTGGAGCGCGCAAGAGCGGAGCAATCTAGACTGAAGGAGCTTCTGCAGCAGAAGGCTGAGAACAAGGAGAACGTGCAGCGGGAGGTCTTGAAGCTCAAGCCGTACACACAACAGAGCCCGACAGCCCTCGAGGATTCTCTGCGCGACCTGAACGACAGACTCACCGGAGACAAGACCCAGATTGACGCCCTGGATCGCCGCGCACGAGCTCTCCAGACGTCGACCGATTCGTTTGGTGTCGTTGCAACCGATGTTACTTCATGCACTCGATTGCTGACCGATGTGCAAGCCGACTTGACCAAGGAAGAGGAGGAACTCGCAAAGGCAGCGAGACACAGGGACGCCCTTGCGGACCGGAGCAACAACGTGCGCGACGTGGAACGACAGGAACGACTTCTGCAAAAACAGCTCGGCAACGTCAACGCACGCACAGACAAGCTGAAGACCAAGGCCGACGAAGAAGCAGAGCGTGCGCGCAAACGCATGGAAGAACTACGCGACACGCACTCCAAGTTGGCTGAAGAGAGAGGAGAGAAGGGCCGTGAGATGGAGAGGAGGCGCGTCCGTATAGAGCAGACCGAGAAGAAGATGGCAGAGCTCAAGGACAATATAGAGAATGAGGTCCATGCCGCTCATGACGAGTACCTGAAGATGGAGAGTCACATCAAGCTCTACATTACGGAGATGGAACAGGCCATATAATTGTTCAATCTATGGGTTCAGGGTGCCTCAGGCAGTACTTTGTTGGCGTTTGGGACATTTTGGCTAGTTTTGAAATTGGCTCTGTCGTCGCGCAATGATACCATTCCTTCCTGTCTTCCATTCGTTTGATCAATCAT
>Ga0265780_10004603_pt1 | contig 17694 bp, 13 predicted proteins | sample P1T30metagenome_FD_192432 | JGI IMG/M metagenome (GOLD analysis project Ga0265780, IMG submission 192432) | Plant litter microbial communities from East Loma Ridge, Irvine, California - P1 T30 | ecosystem: Environmental > Terrestrial > Plant litter > Unclassified | place: USA: California...
CAGCAGGATCAGGAATTCCTGGCCGCGCATGAAGCCGAAGCCTTCGGCGCTGAGCTTGATCGGCAGGTAGACGAACACGCCGTAGTAGGCCACCGAAATCAGGCCCCAGGCGACGAACAGCGCGAGGCTGCGGCGGCGCAGTGCGCCCTTGAACAGCGACAGGGCCGATGTCTTGACGGGAACGTCCGGCTGCAGCGCCGGGATCGTGACAGCGCGGCCATTGGTATCGGCAACCCGTTGCAGCACAGCACGGGCTTCGTCCGACTTGCCGCTGCGGTTGAGGAACAGGGGCGATTCGGGCACATACCAGCGCAGCACCAGGCCGATCAGCGCCGGCAGGCCAGTCGCGAAGAAGATCACGCGCCAGGCAGCGTCGCCCCAACTGACGGCGTACAGCGCCAGCACCGCCAGCAGGATGGTGCCGATGGCCCAGAACGATTCGAGCAGCACCAGCCAGCGGCCTCGCCGATCGCTCGGCAGGAATTCGGCCATCATCGTGTAGTCCACCGGCAGCGTCGCGCCGACGCCGATGCCCGTCATGAAGCGCAGTACCAGCAGCCATGTAAAGTCGGGCGCAAAGGCCGAGACCACGCCAAAGCAGGCGTCGATGACCACGGCCATCAGCAATACCGGCCGGCGCCCGATGCGGTCGGCCAGCCGGCCGAACACGAAGGCGCCGATGAGCATGCCGACAAAGAAGATCGTCCCTGTCTGCAAGGCCTGCGGCATGGACAGGCCGAACGTTTTCGCGATCGACGGCGCCGAAAAGCCGATCGACAGCACCTGCATCGCGTCGGCCATCCATACCAGGCCGAAAATCAGGAAGATGCGGTACTGGAAGGCGCCGGTGCCGGCGGCCTGCAGGCCCTGCTCCATCGATACGGCGGCGCTGACGTTGTTCGCGCCGCTACCGCAAAGATCGTCCTGCCCTGCTGTCACTGTTGTGGTCATAAATTCTTCAAGCGTGCGACTGGACGGTACGCGGATAGGCGTGCCTGTCAAAGTCGCATCTTAGAATAAAACCAGCTCGTCAGTGCCTTTTTGCCGAGGGCATCGCAATGGGCCGTGCTTTCGGTGCGCCATCAGCCACCGAAATTCAACGACGCGCCGCCTGGACCGCTCATTCCGCCCATCCCACCCATCCCGCTGGCGCCCGAGCCTGGGCCACGTCCGTTGCCGGGGCCGCCGCGCCGGTTCTGGTCGTCACGCTGCCCGCCAGGTGCGCCGCCGCCCTGGCTGCCACCTTGGCTGCCGTCGGGCACCACGCGCATCAGCTGCTCGCCAAGAAGGCGGGCAATGTGGCGGCGCTGGCTGTCATCGAGCCCATCGTTCACATCGAGCCACACGGCGCGCAGTTGCCGGTCCTCGGCGTTTGCCGTCACGATCTCGGCGTCGGTCGCCTGGTCCAGCTTGCGCAGGTCGACGTCCGGACTGGCCAGCGATGTTTTGGCCCACTCTTGCAGCGCTGTACGGCGCCGGGTCCGATCGCGCAGTAGCGCGCGCGACGTTGCTTCGGCCTTGTTCCACAAGGTCTGCTGATTGGCGCTCAGGTCGAGCGTCTTCTTCACGGCGCCGGCCATCGGCAGCAGGTCTTCGGCGCGCAGGTCGGTTAGCGGTACAGCGCCAGCGGGCGCGGCGCCGCAGATCGCAAGTGCAAGCACGCAGGCACGCACGAGGCGCGAGGAAATCGGTTGAACTGGCATGGAAAACTCTTGATGAAATAGCGCTGGCGAACGTGGACAAGGCGCCGCCGCACACTGGCGGCATCGCGAGAAAGGTCGATGAGAAATATAAGGGCCCGGCGTGCGTCTGTCGTGGGCCTTTACGCAAACTTAATCCGCGCCATCGAGCGATTTGAGCGTGGCGGCGACATGCTTCAGGCAAGCCAGATTGTCGGCGGTCAGCGCTCAGCGGTCAGCGGTCAGCGGTCAGCGGTCAGCGGTCAGCGCTCAGCGGTCGACGGTCAGCGGAAAGATGCTCTGGATCGAGCCCTTGCCAAAGGAACGCGTGCCCAGCACCGTGGCGCGCGCGTGGTCTTGCAATGCGCCAGCCAGCAGTTCGGCCGACGAGGCCGACGCGCCATTGACCAGCACCGCCAGCGGCTACCTGGCTGATACCTGCGCTGTCAGAACAGGGCCATCTGCCCCGCGTCTTGCGCACCGCCCTTGCTCGCCAGTGCAGGCACGACCATCGGCCGGCGAAATTGCGAGGTATCGAGCCGGTCGAAACGGCTGCCCGGCCGGTCAAGCCCAAGACGCTTGACGGTCTTGGTGAAGCGCTGATGGATCAGGTCAGCCCACACGCCGTCGCCTTTCATGCGCGTGGCGAAATCACTGTCGTAGTCTTTGCCGCCGCGCATGTCGCGGATGCGGTTCATCACCCGCTGCGCGCGATCGGGAAAGTGCGCCTGCAGCCACTCTTGAAACAACGGATTGACTTCGTGCGGCAGGCGCAGCACCGTGTAGTGCGCGCCGACGGCGCCAGCGTCGTGCGCGGCCTCGAGAATGCGTTCGATCTCGGGTTCGGTCACGAACGGGATGATGGGTGCCACGCTCACGCTGACCGGGATGCCAGCATCGGTCAGGGTGCGGATCGTGCGCAGGCGCCGCATCGGCGCGGCCGCGCGTGGCTCCAACGTGCGCGAGATCTGCGCGTCGAGCGTCGTGATGGTGACCGCCGCGCACGCCAGGTTGCTCGCGGCCATGGGTGCGAGCAGGTCGATGTCGCGTTCGATCAGCGACGACTTGGTGATCAGGCCGGTCGGGTGGCGGCATTCGGCCAATACTTCCAGCACCTGGCGGGTGATCTGGCGCTCGCGCTCGCACGGTTGGTAGGCATCGGTGTTTACGCCAATGGCGATGTGATCGGGCACGTAGCCGGGCTTGGCGAGTTCGCGCCGCAGCAGGTCGGGCGCGTTGACCTTGGCGAACAGCCGGGATTCGAAATCGAGGCCCGGGGACAGGCCAAGATAACTGTGCGAGGGTCGCGCGAAGCAATAGATGCAGCCGTGTTCGCAACCGCGATACGGATTGAGCGAGACGCTGAACGGGATATCGGGCGACGTGTTGCGCGACAGGATGCTTTTGGCGAATTCGTCGGTGACGATCGTCTTGAACGCGGCCGGTTCGTCATGATCGTCGAGCCAGCCGTCGTCGAAGCGCTCCCGGCCATTCAGCTCATAGCGGCCCTGCAAATTCGACACCGCGCCCCGCCCCTTGCGCGCAGTTGGCGGCGGTGCCAGCATCACGTGTTCATCCACCCGCTCGCGGCGAGTCAGCTCATCGGTGTCGATCATGGCCGGCGCTCCATACTGTATGTTTATACAGTATATTACGCCGCTGTCCCGGCAAATTCAAGCGCGCACGTACGAAGCCTGTTGCGTGACAAACCCGTCGAAGGCAGCGAGCAGCGGCCGGAGGGCCTCGGTCGAACCTTCCAGCTGCCCCAGCGCCTGCGCCGCCGCTTCCAGGCTCGACAACTGATGCGGCGCGTGCGCCTTGCGGATGCGATAGTTCGATGGCGCGACCTCCTGCAGCGCCAGCCGTGGCAGGCGCTGCAGCGCCGGGTTCAGGTACAGCATCTTGCGGCTCTTGCGCCAGGTGGCGTCTAGCAGCACCAGCCGTACCGAGCTCGCGGGCAGCGCCGGCATCAAAGGCGGCGCGGGCAACAGCTGATCGTCGGCCGTGTCCGGATACAGCAACACCGGCGTGCGTCCGTGCGCATGCAGCAAGCCATCGAGTTCAGCGCCATCGAACACCTCGCCCACCACCATGCTGCCCCCGCGTACGCACAGGTGCAGCAGTCGCGCGCTGTTCTTGGCGTTGCCCACCTCGAGCGGATGTTGCAGGATCAGCAGATCCGCCTGGGCAATCACTGGCGTGATCCAGCCGCAGATGCAGGCCGATTGCGCGCGCAGGCAGGTGGCGCACACGGCGCGCTTCGCGGCGCGAATCACAGCGTGGTTCACAGCGAGCTTCACGGCGCCGGCGTCCATCCGCCACCAAGCGCCCGGTACAGGTCCACATGCGCCGCGAGCAAGCCGGCGCGCAGTTGCAGCGCCGCCAGATCGGCCGTGAACGCCGTGCGCTGCGCGTCGAGCTCTTCCAGATACGACGCGTAGCCATTCGTGTAGCGGTTGTGCGCCACCCGCAGCACTTCGCCGGCCGCCGCGCGCCGCGCCTCGGCTTCGACCAGTTGCCGCCGCAAGCCATCGATCGACACCAGCGCATTCTCGGTCTCGGCAAACGCCGTGCGCACCACGGTCTCATACGCATAGATGGCGCGGTCGCGCACCGTGCCGGCAATCTCGGCCTGGGCGCGCAGCCGTCCCGCATCGAACAACGGCGCCAGCACACTGCCGCCGATGCTCCACAGCTCCACCGGCGAGCGCAGCAGTTGCGCGACACTGCGCCCCTCGGCGCCAAGCGACGCCGTCAACCGGATCGACGGCAGCAGCGCATCGCGCGCCACCGCCAGGCTGGCGTCGCTGGCAGCGACCGCCTGCTCGGCCTGGGCGATGTCGGGCCGGCGCCGCAGCAGTTCGGACGGCAACCCGGCGGCAGGCGTCGGCTCACGCAGCGCCAGCAACTCCGCGCCTCGCGCGACCGCACCCGGACTCGCACCCAGCAGTACATTGAGCGCCTGCTCTTGCTGCGCCACCTGCCGCTCCAGTTGCGGCACGGTGCCCGCCGTCGCGTGCAATTCGGCCTCGGCCTGCGACATTTCCAGCCGCGAGCTGTAGCCCACTTCGAACTGGTGCCGCGCCAGGTTGTAGGAGCGCTCGCGCGAGGCCAGTGTCGCCTTGGCCAACGCCAGCTGGGCGTCCAGGCCCAGCAGGTTCAGGTAGCCGGATGCCGTATTCGCAGCCACCGCCAGAGCCGCCGCTTCCAGCGCCGCCTCTTGCGACAGCGCTTCGAACCGCGCCGCCTCGACACTGCCCGCCACGCGTCCGAACAGGTCGAGCTCGTAACTTGCCTGCACCGCACCCACCAGCGACGTCGATTCGATCGGCGTGCCGAACGGCCCGATCGAACGCGCCCGCGTCGGCGCCAGCGATACGTTCAACGCTGGCAGCCGCGCACTGTCGGCCACCCGGATGCGCGCCTGGTATTCCTGCAGCCGTGCGCGGGCGATTTTCAGGTCGCCATTATTCGCCTGTGCCTGGCGCACCAGCGCATCCAGCGCCGGATCGCCAAACGCGCGCCACCACTCGCGCTCGACGCGCGCATCGGCGCCGGGCAAGGCCGTGCGCCACGCCACCGGCACCGTCACCGAAGACGGCGGCGCCGGCTGCGGCGCCATCGCGCAGGCCGACAATAGCAAGGGCAATGTTGCCAGGCAAACCAAGCGCCGCATCACCGCTGCCCCGCTGCCGTATCGATCGTCGTCACCACCGACATGCCCGGCCGCAGGCGCTGGGCCAGCGGCTGATCCGGATCGATGCTGATGCGCACCGGGATGCGTTGGGCGATCTTGACGTAGTTGCCCGTGGCGTTGTCCGGCGCAATGACCGAGAACTCCGAACCGGTGGCTGGCGCAATGCGCTCGACGCGCCCGCGCAGCTTCGCGCCCCCCAGCGCATCGACGCTGAAGTTCACCGGCTGGCCGACGGCCACCCGCGCCATCTGCGTCTCTTTCATGTTGGCGATGATCCACATCTGGTTCGGCACCAGCGCCGTCAACTGGGCGCCGGCATTCACGTACGCGCCCTGGCGCACGGTCACCTGCCCCAGCTGGCCGTCGCGCGGCGCGACGATATTGGTATTGGCCAGGTCGATCTCGGCCAGCTTCACGGCCGCCTCGGCGCTGGCCACCGCCGCTTCGAGCGCGGCGCGGTTGACGCCGACCGACGCCAGGTTCTGGCGGGCAATCTCGACGGCGGCGCGTGCCTGGTCGCGGCTGGCGGTGGATTGGGTGCGGGTGGCGCGCGCCGCGTCGAGTTCGCGCGCCGACAGCGAACCGTCGGCGGCCAATTCTTCCACGCGGCGCAGGTCGGCGCTGCTGCGCTGCGCCTGCGCTTCGTTCGAAGCCAGCAGCGCCTGGTTCTGGGCGATGGTGGCCCGGGCGCTGGCATTGGTCTGCGCAAAATTGGCCAGCGCCGCCTGGCGATTGGCCAGCTCGGCCCGCGCCTGCGCCAGGCGCTGGGTGGGAATCCGGTCATCGATGCGCAGCAACAGCGCGCCTTTCTTCACCGTCTGGAAATCCTGCACCCGCACCTCGGTCACGTAGCCGCTCAGTTGCGGACTGATGATCGTCACCTGCCCGCGCACCAGCGCGTTCTCGGTCGCCTGCAGCGTGCTGCGAAACGGCGGCAGGTTCCACGCGTACAGCACGACGAGGACGCCGATCAGCGCAATGGCAGCGAAGCCGAGCGCACTGAGAAGAATCTTGCGCGGTGGCCGCGCTGGGGTGAGGACTGGTTCTGACATATCAATCGGTGATCGCAACGGGTGTGGGGGTGGCAGTGACGGGCACGGGAGAGGCTGGCGCCGGGGCAGCTGGCGCCGGGTGGTAATGCAGCCAGACGGCGTGCAGGAAAATCCAGGCGGCGCTTGCGCTGGCGATCACGACGATCACCAGGAACACATCGTTATAGGCCAGGATATTCGCTTCGCGCGTGGCGCTGGCGGACAGCGACGCCAAGCCCTGGCGGGTGCGCAGTGCAGGGTCGGCCAGCACCTGGCCGGCCGCTGCCGCGCCGGACTGGATGCGGCTGGCGACCAACGGGTCGAGCACACTGAGCTGCTCGACGATATTCGATGAGTGAAATTTTTCGCGCCATACCTGAAAGGTGCCGACCAACGCCGAGCCGAGCAGGCCGCCCAGGTTCTGCGTCAGGCCGAACAGCACCGAAAAGCTGATCAGCGCGCCAGGATTGCCGACCACGGTGAAGATCATCGAGATCAGCGATGGCCCGACGAAGAGCGTGCCGCCGAAGGCGAGCAGGCTCTGGCTCAGGTACATCTGCTCGGCGCGGGTCTGGTTGCTGGCATGCGCATCGAGCCAGGCGCCCAGCGCCATGAGCAGCAGCGCGATCACTTGCGGCGCGACCAGGTGAGCGACGTCGACGGTCAGCGCCGACACCACGATGCCGGCAACCGTGGCCGCGAGCACGCAGGCGAACAGCGTCTGCATCTGGTCGTTGTCCAGCCCCACGGCGCGCAGGAAGCCGACCGCGCCGACGCTCTGCTCGGACAGCACGATGCGCACCAGCAGCAGCGACAACGCCACGCGCACGATGTTGGCATTGGTCAGCCAGCGAATGTTCAACAAGGGATTGGTGCGGTTGTGCTCGACACACACGGCAGCCGCCAGCAAAACAATCGATCCGGCCAGCGCAACGCCGATCCACGGTGCTTCTTGCCACCAGTACAGGCGACCGAACGTCAGCACCATGCACAGCAGCGCCATGCCGGGCGCGAACAGGGCGAACGTGATGAAATCAGCCGGGCGAAACGCCTGGAAACGGTCGCCCGGCGGCAGTTTCAGCAGCAGCACTGCGCCCAGCGAAACCAGTGTCAGCCCCAGTTCGAACAGGTACAGGCCGCGCCATTCGGCGATCTGCAACAGGTCGCCCGAGAAGATATACGCCAGCGGCAGCGCCAGCTGGGCCACGCCGAGCGAGGCGGCCATGCCTTTAAGGCGCCAGACCTTCTTGAAGGCCTGCAGCGTGTAGTACAGGCCGAGCGTCGACAGCGCCGCGCCGACCATGCCGTGGGCGGCGCGCACCGCGATGGCCGAGCCCAGGTCATTGACGAACAAGTGGGCGAACGTGACCAGCGCGTATAGCACCAGGAAGAATTCGGTAAACAGGCGCAGGCCGAACTGTTGCCGAAATTTCACCAGGAGCAGGTTCATCGACACATTGGCCATCACATAGGCGGCCGGCAGCCAGGCGGTCTCGGTCTGGTAGGCGCCCAGCACGCCCTGCAAATGGATCAGGTTGACAGTGACCAGCGCGTTGCCCAGGCCACCGGTGATGGTGAGGAGAATGCCGACTGCCAGATAGGCGAATCGTAGCGGGGTCGGATGGGCCGGCGTCGACGGCGAGCCGGGCAGCATCGGCTTTTCGTCGGGGGCCCACTCGCGCGGCGCGTACTTGCTCATCCTCCAAGGCTCCTGGGATTGTCAGGCTCGCAATCATACTCCTTCACCCGAAAATACGTCGGATGACACTTTCGCCACACACGAAAATTTAACTCGAAATTTGGTCAACCGGATATTGCTCTACGGATTTAGTGCCTCTAGACTGGGTTTTATTCCATGCGGAAATTGTTCCGTAAGGCAGTATTACCAGAGTCATCCATGTCGAGAATCCAGTCCATCCGCACCCTGATCTCCGCTTCGATTGCCGCGCTGGCCCTGCTGCCGGCGTTCGCCCACTTGCAGGAACTGCCCACGACGGCTACTCCTGCCAGCACGCTCGACTACCGCATGAACGAGCACGTCATCAAGGTGCCGGCCGGCCCGGACGACGTCATGCTCGAGACCACCGTATTCCAGCCAAACGGCGCCGGCCCCTTCCCCCTGATCGTCATCAACCACGGCAAGGACCCGGGGCGCCCCAACCTGCAGCCGCGCGACCGCTTCTATCACATGGCGTCCGTGTTCGTGAAACGCGGCTATGCGGTGATGGTGCCGATGCGCCAGGGCTTTTCCAAATCTGGCGGGCGCTACCGCGATCGCGGCTGCGACATGACCGCCAACGGCTACACCCAGGCCGAAGACATCCGCGCCACTCTCGCCTGGGCGCGCGCGCAACCGTGGATCGACGGCGGGCGCATGATCGTGGCCGGCCAGTCGTACGGCGGCCTGGCGGCCATCGCACTGGGCACCGAAGCCTTGCCGGGCGTGCGCGGCCTGATCAATTTCGCGGGTGGCCTGCGCGACGACAGCGACCGCTGCGCATGGCGCTCGCAACTGGTGTCGGCCTTTGCGGAGTATGGCGCCAAGGCCAAAGTGCCGAGCCTGTGGATGTATGGCCAGAACGATTCGCTGTTCGGCCCGGAACTGGCCGGGCGCATGCACGCCGCCTATGTCGGCGCCGGCGGCCGTGGGCGGCTGGTCGAGTTTCCGGCATTTAAACGCGATGCGCACGGCATGCTGGCCAGCCGCGATGGCGAAAAAGTCTGGTTGCGGGATACGGAACAGTTCCTGCGCGACATCGGCATGCCGACCGAGGTCGTGGTCGACGTCCCTGCCCCACCGAGCCCGGCGCGCACCGATTATGCGCAGGTGGGCGATATCGACGCCGTGCCGTTCCTGTCCGAACACGGCCGCCGCGCCTACCGCGACTATCTGACCAAGATGACGCCGCGCGCATTTGCCGTGTCGGCCAGCGGCGGCTGGACCTGGGCCGAGGAAGGCGAAGATCCGGACGGGCGCGCCCTGGCGACCTGCTCGGCCAAGAGCCGCGAGCCCTGCCGGCTGTATTCGGTCGACGATTATGTGGTCTGGCATGACGAGCGGATCGACGCGGCCGAGAAAGCTGCGGCAACCGCGTCGGTCACGCCGGCACCGGCGCCAACGCCAACCGCGGAATCCGATCCGACGACCTCGGTGGGTAGTACCACCGCGCGCTGATTGCGCGGGCCTGTCAAGCGGCCTGCGCAGTTTTTGCTGCACAAATTCGAACTGCTGCGCTTCAGCTCGATCCAGCGCAAACCCCGTGCGTGTTCAACCTCCGACAATGTGACTGTTGCATTGACTGGAGAACACCGATGGTTCGTATTGCCCACGCATGCGCCGCCGCGCTCACCGCCCTTGGCCTGTTGGCCGCCCCCGTCGCCCCTGCCTCGAATAATTATCCCGTCGTGCTCGTGCATGGTTTTCTCGGCTTCGGGCCAGAAGAATTCCAGCACAGCGGCTTCAATTACTGGGGCGGCTACGGCGACATCGCCTCGCACATGCAGGTCTATCGCGGGCCGCGCGCGGTCTTCGCCGCCGCGGTTGGCCCGGTCTCGTCGAACTGGGACCGCGCGGCCGACCTGTATGCCCAGATCAAGGGCGGCTGCGTCGACTATGGCAAGGCGCACGTCGCCACCCAGGGCCTGCCCGGCCAGGTGCAAAAGCCGGCTGGCAAATGCTGGGCCGCCAATCCACGCGACAATCCGCAAGCCTGGCCACTGGCCCTATATCCGCAGTGGGACCAGGACCATCCGATCCACATGATTGGCCACAGCCAGGGCGGCACGACGATCCGGGCGCTGATCCGGTTGCTGGAAAAAGGGGCTGGCGTGGGCGAAGGCGACGGCGACCTGTTCAAGGGCGGCAAGACCGGCTGGATCCGCAGCGTGACGACGATTTCGGCGCCGCACAACGGCACCACGCTGACCGACGCGGTGTTCAATGTCCTGCCCAATGTGCGCATTCCGCTGCGCGACGTGCTGGGCCACCGGGCGGCGGGCTGGGAGCTGGCGCCGGACGGCGCGCGCGAATTCAATCTGTGGGCGCAGACTTTCCCGCACATCTACTATTTTTCGGTGGGGACGGTCGCCACCGAAGGCGGCAGCTGGTGCTGCAACGGGACCGACCGCGCCATTGCACCGATCCAGACGACGCTGTTCCAGTATCCACGCGCTGACATGATGCCCTACTTCAAACCGTTTGCCGGCGAGTGGATCGTGCCGTCGGCCGGGCAGCGCGGCATGGGCAGCTATACGGTGAACCTGCCGGAGCGGGTGCGCATCGACAGCGACTGGTTCCCGAACGATGGCGTGGTCAACACGATCAGCATGCGCGCGCCTGGCGGGCATCCGGCGCGCGACTACGACGGCAAGCCAGTGCGGGGAACATGGAATTTTCTCGGCAATTACAAGGGCTATGACCACTTCGATATCCTGAACTGGCCGAACCAGGGGCCGTCGGCCAATCCGCTGTACGAGCAGATCAGCGACATCATTTTTGCCCTGTGACGCCAATCTGCACGTACAAAGACGCGTCGAAGCTGGGACAAATCAGCGCAGTATGATTTAGAACATGACTTTCACGTTAAAATACGGTCCTGTTCACCTGTGCGTTAATCCGAAGGCCCATGACCCAGGCATCCCCCGACCAACTCGACATTTCCAGCTGCGCCAGCGAGCCCATCCGCACGCCTGGAAGTATCCAGCCACACGGCTTCATGCTGACGTTGTCGCCCACGCTCGCCGTGTTGCAGGCCAGCGCCAACCTGCTCCCGCTGGCCGGCCTAGCGGCAGAAGCGGCGATCGGCCTGCCGCTGACGGCCGTCATCGGCGACGCGCCCAGCGCGCGCATCGCGCAGGAACTGGGTAGCGACACGCTTGGCCAGCGCCCAATGTATCTCGGCACCGTCACGCTTGGCAACGGCCGCCATTTCGACGTGCTCGGCCACGTCTGGGACGGCCTGGTAGTCGCCGAATTCGAGTCGGTCGAGCGCGCCCAGCCGGCCGATTTTCGCCACCTGTATCCCCTCATCACCGACTTTCTCGCCAGGGTCGGCGAGCACGCGTCGATTGCCGCACTGACCGACCTGGCCGCGCGCCACGTGCGCTCGGTCACCGGCTATGGCCGCGTGATGGTGTACCGGTTCGACCCCAGCGGCCACGGCCGCGTGGTGGCCGAAGCCAAAGCGCCCGAGTACGAGTCGTACCTGAACCAGTCGTTCCCGGCCAGCGATATCCCGTCACAAGCGCGCGAGCTGTACCTGCTCTCGCCGATCCGCCTGATCCAGGACGCTAATTACGAGGCCGCGCCGCTGTTCCCGGCCGCCAACCCGGCCACCGGCGCGCGCAATGACCTGTCGTTCGCCGCCCTGCGCAGCGTCTCGCCCGTGCACCTGCAATACATGCGCAATATGGGCACGCTGGCGTCGATGTCGGTGTCGCTGATCGTCAAGGGCAAGCTGTGGGGCCTGATCTCGTGCCACAACGCTGCGCCCTGCCCGGTGTCCGTCGAAAAGCGCACGGCCTGCGAGCAGCTGGGGCAAATCCTGGCGCTGTGCGTCGAAAGCCGCGAAGACAGCGCCGAATTGCAGTTCCGCCTCGACGTGCGCCGCATCATGGTCGAAGTGCTCGGCCGCCTGACCAAGGGCACCGATTTTGTGGATAACCTGAGCGGCGTGTTTGCCGAGCTGCTGCGCTTTGCGCGCGCCGGCGGCGTAGCCCTGGTGGTCGACGACCGCATCCTGACCTACGGCGACACGCCCGACGAAGCAGCGATCCGCGACCTGTCGACCTGGTTGGCCGTACATGGCCATACCGAGGTGTTCCACACTGATGAGCTCGCTGCCGTGTATCCGCCGGCGAAGGCCTTCCTCCACAATGCCAGCGGTTTGCTGGCGCTGCCGATCTCGCGCATCCACCAGCATTACCTGCTGTGGTTCCGCCCGGAGCTGGTGCAGACCGTGGAATGGGCCGGCAACCCGCACGAGAAAAACGTCGCAGCCGGCGCGCCGGCGCAACTGACGCCGCGCCAGAGCTTTGCCGCGTGGCGCGAAACCATCCACGGCCACAGCCTGCCGTGGCACGCCGCCGAGATCGAGATGACCACCGAGTTCCGCACGGCGCTGCTGGGCATCGCGCTCGAGCGCGCCGAGCAGATGGCCGAGCTGGCCGAAGAACTGGGCCGCGCCAACAAGGAACTCGAGGCGTTTTCGTATTCGGTCTCGCACGACCTGCGTGCGCCGCTGCGCCACATCGCCGGCTTTTCGGATCTGCTGCTCGAATCGGCCGGCAGCGAAGACGTGGCCCTGCGCCAGCGTTTTCTGAAGAACATCAAGGAATCGGCGCGCCTGGCCGGCAAGCTGGTCGACGACCTGCTGTCGTTCTCGCAGATGGGCCGCGCCGCGCTGCGCCCTGCCCGCATCGACATGACCGACCTGGTGTCGGGCTGCATCGACAAGCTGGGCATCGAGATCGGCCAGCGCCGCGTTGACTGGCACATCGACCGCATGCCGGTCGTGCAGGGCGACCCGAGCTTTTTGCACCTGGCGATGTTCAACCTGCTGTCCAATGCCGTCAAGTTCACGGGCGGGCGCGACCCGGCCGTGATCCGTATCTGGGCCGAAGAAGACGGCGACGACTATGTCTTCCACGTGGCCGACAACGGCGCGGGCTTTAACCGCGACTATGTCCACAAGCTGTTCGGCGTGTTCCAGCGCCTGCACCGCATGGAAGACTTCCAGGGCACCGGCATCGGCCTGGCCAATGTGCGGCGCATCATCGAACGCCACAGCGGCCGCGTCTGGGCCGACTCGATTCAAGGCGAAGGCGCGACTTTCTCATTCACCCTCCCCAAACAAGCCATCACAGAACAAGGCAACCATGCTTAAGCCCATCCTCCTGGTAGAAGACAATCCACACGACCTGGAGCTCACCCTCATCGCTTTGTCGAAGAGCCAGCTGGCCAACGAGGTCGTGGTGGTCCGCGACGGCGCCGAGGCGCTCGACTATCTGCACCGCCACGGCGAATTCGCCGAGCGCCAGCAAGGCAGCCCGGCCGTCATCCTGCTCGACCTCAAATTGCCGAAGGTCGATGGCCTGGAAGTGCTCAAGGAAATTCGCAACACCGACGGCCTGAAGTCAGTGCCGGTGGTGATGCTGACATCGTCGAAGGAAGAACAGGACGTGATCCGCAGCTATGAGCTGGGGGTGAATGCGTATGTGGTCAAGCCGGTCGACTTCAATGAATTTGTGCGCGCGATTGCCGACCTGGGCATCTTCTGGGCGGTGCTCAACGAGCCGCCGCCAGGCTCGCACCGTTACATCAAGCCGAAGTGACTGGCCGTCTGCGGCTTGCCTGACACCCGCCGCGAGCGGCGCAGCAAGTGACGGATGCGCGCACTGAGCGCATCCGGGTGATACGGTTTTTGCAGCAGATGGACCGACGCGTCCAGCTTGCCTTCGTGGGTCAACACGCCCTCGGCATAGCCCGAGGTGTACAACACTTCGCATTCCGGCAGGTGACTGCGTACGATTTCGCCCAGTTGCAGGCTCGACAGCGGCCCCGGCATGATCACGTCGGTAAATACCAGGTCGATGTGCCGGCCTTCTTCGACCAGCGCCGCGGCGCTGGCCGCATCGCTCGCTTCCAGCACCTCGTACCCCAGCGCCGACAGGATGCCGCAGGTCGACGAGCGCACGTCTTCTTCGTCTTCGACCACCAGGATTGTCTCTAGACCGCCAGCCAGCGGCATGTGCACGGCGTCCTCTACGAGCGCCGACGGTGCGGCGCTGCTGCGCGGCAGGTAGATGCGCACGCTGCTGCCCTTGCCCGGTTCGCTGCGCAGCACGATTTCGCCGCCCGACTGCTTGACGAAACCGTAGGCCATCGACAGGCCCAGGCCCGTGCCCTGGCCAGTGGGCTTGGTGGTGAAGAACGGCTCGAATGCACGGAGCAGCACGTCAGGTGGCATGCCCTTGCCGGTGTCGGCGATTTCGAGCATCACGTAATCATTGTGCGGCACTTCGGACGGCAGGTCGTCGCCGGCGGAGACATTCATCGCGCGGATCGTCAGCGTACCGCCAGCGGGCATCGCGTCGCGCGCATTGATGACCAGGTTCAGCAGCACGTTGTTGAGCTGGTTCGGGTCGACCATGGTGCTGCCCAGCTCAGGCGCCACCTCGGTGTACACACGAGTGTCGGCGCCCAGGACGCGGCGCGCCATGTCGTCCATCTCGCGCAGCAGATGGGTCGGATCGATCACGACCGACTGCAGCGGCTGACGCCGCGCGAACGCGAGCAGGTGCGACGCCAGCTTGGCGCCGCGCTCGACGCCTGACAGCGCCATCTCGACGCGCGTGCGCGCGGTGTCGTTCAGGTTGCCGACCATTTTCAGCAGCTGTAGATTGCCGCCGATGATTTGCAGCACATTATTGAAATCGTGGGCGACGCCGCCGGTGAGCTGGCCGATCGCTTCCATTTTTTGCGCCTGGTGCAGCGCCTGCTGGCTGGCGGCAAGCTGCTCCTGGCTCAGGCGCAGCGAGGCAAAGGCCTGGTCGCGCTCTCGCCTGGCAATGCAGGCGCCGCTGTGATACTGCACGCGCGCCACGAGCTCGCGCGGATCGGGCCACTTGACCATATAGTCGTTGGCGCCGATGGCGAAGGCCTTGGCCTTGGTGTCGGGATCGTCTTCGGACGACAGCAGGATGACCGGCACGTCGTGCGTGTCGGGATGCGCGCGCAGCATGGCGATCACGTCGAAGCCATCGACGCCGCCCGGCATGCGCAGGTCGACGATCACGACGGTGGCCGCGACATCGCGCGCGACTTCAACGGCGCGCGCGGGGCTCGACTCGTAACGCAGCTGGTGACCGACACAGCCTTTGAGGCCATGGGCGATGATGTCCTGAGCAAACGACTCATCGTCGATCAACAGCACGGAACAAACGGTGGAGTTGTCTTCGATCATTGCAAACTGCGTCGCTTTCAAGGCTGGAGGAGGAACGTGCTGCAGGAAAATTTTGGGTTAATTCTACACCAATACCATTTAACAAGCGCTCGGCACGGTTGGTATCATTCCAGCAAATGCGGGTCACGACTTGTACGCCGAAAAACCGCCCTGCATATGACGCGCATGCCACATCACCAGGACACTGCCACGTTCGAGGATCCCTGCCCGCTGTGCGGCCGGCCGCTGGGGACCGAACACGTCGATCGCCACCACCTGATCCCGAAGACGTTCAAGGGGCGCGACCAGTACCCGATCCACAAGATCTGCCACCGCAAGATCCACTCGGCGTTCACCGAGCGCGAGCTGCTGCAGACCTATCACACGTGGGAGGCGTTGCGCGGGCATGCGGATATCGCCGCGTTCATTGCGTGGGTGGCGAAGAAGCCGGCGGGGTTTTATACGAAGACGTACACGGCCAACAAGAAGAAGGGGCGCTGAAGTAGACGCGACCGCAAATGCAAAAAGGGCCGCATTCGCATGCGGCCCTTCTCTTGTTCTGGCTCCCCGACCTGGACTCGAACCAGGGACCTGCGGATTAACAGTCCGTCGCTCTACCAACTGAGCTATCAGGGAATTGAGGCAATATTATAGCCGGGCGATTCCGGTTTGACCAGAGCAGTGTGTGAATTGGCTGGCCCGCTGCTTCGATACGACCCTTTTGTTATAGTCGCAGCCTCACATCACCCATTTCGATACACCAACCACCATGACCTCTTTACGCACCCTCGGCACCCCGCTCTCCCCATCCGCAACCCGCGTCATGCTGCTCGGCTCGGGTGAACTGGGCAAGGAAGTGATCATCTCGCTACAGCGGTTGGGCGTCGAGGTGATTGCCGTCGACCGCTATCCGAATGCGCCCGGCCACCAGGTTGCGCATCGCGCCCACGTCATCGACATGACCGACGGCGCGGCGCTCGAAGCGCTGATTGCGCAGGAACGCCCGCACCTCGTGGTGCCGGAGATCGAAGCTATTGCCACCGACAAGCTGGCCGAACTCGAAGCATCCGGCCGCATCACCTGCATCCCCACCGCGCGCGCGGCGCAGCTGACGATGAACCGCGAAGGCATCCGCCGCCTGGCCGCCGAAGAGCTGGGGCTGGCCACGTCGCCATACCAGTTCGCCAGCAGCCTGGCCGAACTGGAAGCAGCGTGCGCCGCAGTGGGCTTCCCGTGCGTGGTCAAGCCGGTGATGTCGTCATCGGGCAAGGGCCAGTCCAAGCTCGATGGCGCAGGTGATGTGACGGCGGCCTGGGATTACGCGGCCAGCGGCGGGCGCGTCGATGCGGGGCGCGTGATCGCCGAAGGGTTCATCGATTTCGACTACGAGATCACACTGCTGACCGTGCGCTCGCTGGGCGCTGACGGACAGGTCGAAACGAGCTTCTGCGATCCGATCGGCCACAAGCAGGTGCAGGGAGATTATGTCGAATCGTGGCAGCCGCATCCGATGCAGCCGCTGGCCCTGGAGCGCTCGCGCGAGATCGCTGCCAAGGTCACGGGGAATCTGGGCGGACTGGGCGTGTTTGGCGTCGAACTGTTCGTCAAGGGCGATATGGTGTGGTTCTCTGAAGTAAGCCCGCGCCCGCACGATACCGGCATGGTGACGATGGCAAGCCAGGTGCAGAGCGAGTTTGAACTGCATGCGAAGGCGATTCTGGGGCTGCCGGTGAATGTGGCCTTGCGCGCGCCGGGTGCGTCGGCGGTGATTTACGGCCAGCTCGATGAGGCCGGGATTGCGTTCGAGGGCGTGGGCGAGGCACTGCGGGCGCCGGGCGTGGATGTGCGCTTGTTTGGCAAGCCGGAATCGTTTGCGCGCCGGCGCATGGGCGTGGCGTTGGCGACGGCGGATGATATCGAGACGGCGCGGGAGCGGGCATTGGCGGCGGCGGCGAAGGTCAAGCCGGTGTCGGGCAAGCGCTAATTGCACGTTCTTGCCGGAGCCGTAAACTCTACGCACCCACTACCCTCACCAACGTCGTTCCCGCGGAGGCGGGAACCTAAGTCCGTCGAGGTGCCGCTTACATCAACCATTGCCACTACGCGAGCAAACTTGGGTCCCCGCCTTCGCGGGAAGTCGTAGCCGCCAGTGGCGGGTACGACGGCTTCACGGCTGGTGGTGCAAGCAAGCTGCCGCGCGCCGACGTCGGCGCCAGCCCCAATACAAAAAGGGCCGCATTCACATGCGGCCCTTCGTATTCTGGCTCCCCGACCTGGACTCGAACCAGGGACCTGCGGATTAACAGTCCGTCGCTCTACCAACTGAGCTATCAGGGACTTGAGGC
>Ga0265780_10004604_pt1 | contig 17692 bp, 16 predicted proteins | sample P1T30metagenome_FD_192432 | JGI IMG/M metagenome (GOLD analysis project Ga0265780, IMG submission 192432) | Plant litter microbial communities from East Loma Ridge, Irvine, California - P1 T30 | ecosystem: Environmental > Terrestrial > Plant litter > Unclassified | place: USA: California...
CGGCGCCAGCCATGCGGTTTCATTGCTTGTGTGACCATGTTTTGGCTTGACACTGGCGATGCGCAAATTCGATAAATTATCTCATGTGGCAAGCCGATCAGTCACCATTTCATGTCAAAAATGGCGAATGTGATTGGGTTCAGGTGATGCGTAGATACTACGGATGGGGTTTCGATGACGCGAACCGCATGCGGTTCACATGCGCGCGGTCTTGTTGCAGAATGCAGTTGACAACGCATTCGCTAGACGTAACTGCCTGAAAACACAGGGAAAGCACTGGAACCCGAACTCTTCCGTACGGCGTCCGGACACGTAGCGGTGTATGATTTGCAGGTTTAGATGACTGCCATTCTTGAAATGTCCGCCAAAGTGACATGAAGGACAACATGCAACAAGAGAAATCGATCATGGACGAGCAGTACTACCGCTATTTGATTTCAGGCATCAGTGATTATGCCATTTACATGATCGACCCCGGCGGCCATGTCAGTAGTTGGAACGCCGGCGCCAAGCGATTCAAGGGCTACGTCGCACAAGAAATCCTGGGCGAGCATTTCTCGCGCTTCTATACGCCCGAGGACCGCGCGGCGAACCTGCCCGAAAAGGCGTTGCGCCGCGCCCTCGAGGAAGGCAAGTACGAGTCGGAAGGCTGGCGCATGCGCAAGGACGGTTCGCGCTTCTGGGCCCATGTCGTGATCGACCCGATCTACAACGATGCCGGCACGCTGCTCGGCTTTGCCAAGGTGACGCGCGACGTCACCGAACGCAAGCGCGCCGAGGATGCGCTGCGCGAGAGCGAGCAGCGCTTCCGCCTTCTCGTGCAGGGCGTGATCGACTACGCGCTGTTCATGGTGTCGCCCGAGGGCGTGGTCACCAACTGGAACCCGGGCGCCGAGCGCATCAAGGGTTATACCCAGCAAGAAATCGTCGGCCAGCATTTCTCACGCTTCTATACGGATGAAGACCGCGCCGCCGGCCTGCCGCAGCGCGCCCTGGGCACCGCCGCCGCTGCCGGGCGCTTCGAGGCCGAGGGCTGGCGCGTGCGCAAGGACGGCTCGCATTTCTGGGCGCACGTGGTGATCGACGCCATCCGCGCAGACGACGGCCAACTGGTCGGCTTTGCCAAGATTACCCGCGACCTCACCGAAAAGAAAAAGGCCGACGAGGCGCTGGCCGCGGCCCAGGCCGCGCTGTACCAGGCCCAGAAGATGGAATCGATCGGCCAGCTCACCGGCGGGATCGCGCACGACTTCAACAACCTGCTGTCGGTGCTGTCGAGCGGCCTGGAAGTGCTGTCCATGCAGGGAGGCGAGAGCGCTTCGCGCATCGTCGACAGCATGCGGCGCGCGGTCGACCGCGGGGCGCGCCTGACCCAGCAACTGCTGGCCTTCGCGCGCCAGCAGCCGCTGCAGGCGGAAACGCGCAGCCTGAACCGCATCATCAGCGGCTTCGAGCCGGTGCTGCGCCGCGCCGGCAATCCCAGCATCGAATTCGCCATCGAGCTCGACCGCAAGGCATCGAGCGCCCTGATCGACAGCGCGCGCTTCGAGTCGGCCCTGCTGAACCTGGTGGTGAATGCGCGCGACGCGATGCCGGACGGCGGCCGCCTGGTCATCGCCACCGCCAACGTGAGCCTGGGCGAGCGCCGTCCCGGCACGCTGGCGCCGGGAGAGTACGTGCGCGTGACGGTGACCGACAACGGCAGCGGCATGCCGCCGGAGGTGGTGGCGCGCGCCTTCGAGCCCTTTTTCACGACCAAGGAAGTGGGCAAGGGCACCGGCCTCGGCTTGTCCCAGGTGTACGGCTTCATCAAGCAATCGGGCGGCGAGGTGGTCATCGAGAGCCGTCCCGGCGAGGGCACGACGATTGCGATCTACCTGCCGGCCGTCGGCGACGCCGACCAGGACAACCGCAGCGACGCCACCGAGCGGGTGCTGATCGTCGAGGACGAGCCGGACCTGATGGACATGGCCGCCTCGCTGTTCACCAGCATGGGTTACAACGTACTCACCGCCTCCAGCGCGCGCGAGGCCATCGACCTGCTCGAACGCAGCGACATCGACATCCTGTTCACCGACGTGGTGATGCCGCATGGCATGGACGGCATCGAGCTGGCCAACCACACCCGGCGCTACTACCCGCACACCAAGATCATGCTGGCCTCGGGCTATCCGCTGCCGGCGCTGAAGCAGCGCCATGGCAGCGAGCTGAACGAATTCGCGTTCGTGCACAAGCCGTATCGCTTGTCGGATCTGGCGCGGACATTGCGGTCGGCCGCCTAGCGTTCGCCAGGCAGGCCGGCGCTCACTCCAGGCCAAAAATGATATCCGCGATCCGGTCGTACACCGGATCCGCCGACGGCCCCGGATTCGGCCAGTTCAGGATATCGAAATGGTCGTAGCCGCGATAATTGCCGAGGAAATTCCACACGCCGCGCTGCGCCGTGCCGTCGTAGTCGCGCGCCGGCTGGCCGTCCGGGGCGCGCATGCTCACCGTGTTGACCACGCCGTCGCTGGCGAACCAGTCGCTGTCGATGCGCACCCGGCCGGGCGCCGACTGGGTATACGAACCCATGCCGGGCTGGGCAAGCGAGGGCACGATCCATTCGCCGGCGTACAGTTTGAAATAGGGGATCATGTCCTCGCGCGGGTACTGGAAGCGGGCGTTCTGGATCGGCGCCAGGCGCCTGTCGGTATGGTTGCAGCACCAGGCGCCGGCCTCGGTGGCGAGCGTGCCGACCGAAAAATAATAGACCCAGGGCGAGGTGAGCGCCCAGCGGTTGAACTCGCGCGCGCCGTCCGGCGCCATTTCCCAGTGCGCCAGCTGCTGGTCGAGGAAGTCGCTCATCGGACTGCGCACGGTCGCGCGCAGCTGCGGCAGGATGTCGAGCACCGCGTCGCGCAGCGTGGTGCCGTTGTGCGGCGCCGAGATGGTGACGACGCTGCGCACCCAGCCGATGCGCCCGCCCCGGAACAGTTCGCCGCCGCCCTCGTCGCCGTCGGGCGAGCCGTGTTCGAGCAGCTGGACCAGGGCGCGGATCGTGGTGCCGCCCTGGCTGTGGCCGATCAGGTGGATCGGGTGCGCGGCATCCCATTGCGGATACAGGGCCAGCGGGAAGTCCTGCGGATTATTGTTCGGATCGGCGGCCCAGCACTTGCCGGCCGGCTTTTGCAGCTGGCCGGGGTAGGCGTGGCGGGCGACGTGCGTGGCGCCGTAGTCGACGCAGCCGCCCTTGATCTGGGCGTACAGCTCGGCCGCGCGGTCCCAGTTGGAGCTGACGGCGCCGACCCCGGCCGCATACACGGCGTGCGGGCCCTTGTAGCGCTGCATGTGGTCGGCGATGTTGTTGTAGCCGCCCCAGTACAGGAAGCCGCTGCCGGCGGCGCGGTCCGGACCGAAGCCGAGGAAGCCGTGCACCAGCACGACCGGATGATTGTTGGCGGCCTGCGCGCCGGCGGCCAGGCCTGGCGCGAGCAGCAGGACAGCGGCGCACAAGGCGGCGTATAGTGCGCCGGCGCAAGCCTTTGCGATTTGCAACATAGGATCTCCATGGCGCTTTGCGGAGACCCCATTGTCGGTTTGGCGCGTGCGCTGGAGTTTGCGCTAACTCCTGGGCATGGCATCCAGCGCGGGTTTGATGTTGCTATGCAACATTTCGCCCGCGCTCATCAGGACCGTCAGTTGGTGGCGACCTGGGTGCCGCCCAGCGCAGCGCTGCCGTTGCCATCGGCCGGACGCGGCAGCGCTGCGTTGGACGCCGTCACCGCGGCCTTGTCGGCCAGGTCCGGATTCCACACCACGTGCTCGTCGACCGAGTACAGGCGGCACGGCCGCTCGCTCTTGGCCGAGCAGGTGGCCAGGGCGCGCGCTTCCGGGTCCTCGCCTTCCTCGGCCCAGGTCCAGGCGCCGCTTGGGGACACGGCGAAGGCGCGCGGCGTCATCTTGGTGAGGTAGTCGCGGTAGGCGCGCTTGCCGTTCTCGCTCAGGAAGGGCACCGAGTCGACATCGTCCAGGCCGGCGAAGTTGGTCGCCTGGGGCTGGGGCGGCAGCGGCACCTTGTTGACCACCTCGGTCGGCATGCCGACGCTTCCCAGGAACTTCATGGTGCTCTCAAGCCATACCTTTTGGCCATCGCGGCTGGCCAGCATTCCATGAGAATCTCGCTTGAACGGTGCATATTCGACCAGTTCGGCGTGGCCGCCGGCCTGGGCGAATGCATCGTGCATGCGCGCCACCAGTTCCGGCCCGAACAGCGAGTCGTTCTGGCCGTACATCCAGAGGCTGGGGATCTTGTTCTGGGCGCCGTATTCGGCGAAGGCCGAAACCAGGGCCGAGCGCCAGCCGCAGCCGTTGCTGTCGTCGCGCAGGCCGCCGGCGAAGTTGATCAGGCCGCGCACGCCCTGCAGCGCCTCGGTGCCCAGCGCCATCGTCGCCAGGCCGCCGTAGGACTGGCCGGCGACCACGATGCGGTCGGCATCGACCCACTTCTGTCCGCGTGCATAGGCAAGGGTGGCCATGATGTCCTCGGCCTGGGTGTAGCCGTTGGCGGTCATGTCGCAGCCGTGGTCGCGGTAGCGGCCGGTGGAATTGGCGAAGCCCTGGCGCATCGGCACCATCACCGCATAGCCGCGTTCGACGAAGGCATGGGCCATGTAATAGAAGCGGTCGCGCTGCTGCAGGTTGGGGCGGCCGGGGTCCTTGCCATGGTTGATGATGATCAGCGGGAAAGGGCCGGGGCCGTTGGGCTGGAACACGGTCGTTTCCAGGCGCGCCTGCTGGCTGCTGCCGGCCGGGACCAGCACGATGTGTTCGTTGATGCGGTAGTCGAGCTGTAACTCTTGTTCGATTGCCAAGCCCGGAAGCAGGACCAGGGCAGCGATCAGTGCGGAAGCCAGTTTGCGAACGGAAATGCGTGCTTTAAACATGGAGAGCTTCTGGATACAGCGTCCTCCGCAAGGGCAGCGAAGAACTGATTGCTTAGGGGAATGAGTTGATTCTAAGCATTGTGATTTTCCAGAGCAATATCCGATTGACCAATTCTCGAATTAAATATTTGCGTGTGGTGAGATTAACCAGAACAAACGGATCATCGGCATGATCAATCATTTGCTACCCTATGATTACTGCGATCAAATTCGCTTACTAAATTGATATGCGTGATGACGGCGAACGAAACCGAAGAACGCTTCGTGTCTGAGCTGCACGGCGCCGCGCGCGCCTGGCGCGGCGCGTTCGAGCGCCAGCTCAAGGCGCGCGGCCTGACCGCGGCCGGCTGGAGCGCGCTGGACGCGGTCGCCGGCAGCGCTGCGCCGCTGTCGCAGCGCGAGCTGGCGCACCGGCTGGGCGTGGACGGCGCGACCCTGGTCGCCACCCTCGACCGCCTGGCCGCGCGCGAGCTGGTGCTGCGCAGCGCCGCCGCGCACGACCGCCGCGTCAAGCTGATCGTCCTGACCGAGGCCGGCGCGGCGCTGGCCGGGCAGGTGCGCGGCAAGGCGGGCGAGCTGCGCCGCACAATGCTCGAAAGCATCGACGAGCAGCGCGTGGCCGCCGCCGCCGACGTGCTGGAAGCGCTGCGCCAGGGCCTGGAGAACGCATGAACGAGTACCAGCCGAGGGAGTGGCACCCGGACGAGCGCCCGACCCTGCCCGGCGGACCCTCGTTTCCCAAGCACTCGATACCGATGCGCGTCGCGTTCTTCCTGCTTGGCACCCTGGTCACCCTGACCGGCGGCCTCGGCAATGCGCTGGTGACGGTCAACCTGGTCAACCTGCAGGGCACGCTGGGCGCCTATGCCGCCGAGACCAACTGGCTGCCGGCCGCCTACGTGATGACGAATGCCTCGATGAACCTGCTGCTGGTGAAATTTCGCCAGCAGTTCGGGCTGCGCGCCTTCACCGAATTCTTCCTCGTACTGTATGCACTGGTCACCTTCGCCCACCTCTTCGTCAACGACCTCGGCTCGGCGATCGCGGTGCGCGCGGCGCACGGCATGGTCGGCGCGGCGCTGTCGACGCTGGGCCTGTACTACACGCTGCAGGCCTTCACGAAAGAGACGCGGCTGAAGGGCATCGTGATCTCGATCGGGGTGTCGCAGCTGCCGCAGCCTATCGCCTACATCTTTTCCACCAGCCTGCTGCAACTGGCCGAATGGCGCGGGCTGTACGTGTTCGAGCTGGGCCTGACCCTGGTGACGCTGGGCGGCGTGCTCGGGCTCAAGCTGCCGCCGGGCGACCGCTTCAAGGCATTCCGCCCCACCGACTTCCTCACCTTCGCCCTGTTCGCGCCCGGCGTGGCCTTGCTGAGCGCGGCACTCACTTTCGGGCGCGTGCTGTGGTGGACCGACCAGGTCTGGGTCGGGGTCGCGCTGGCCGCATCGATCGTGCTGATCGTGGCGGCGATCGCCATCGAGCACAACCGCAACAATCCGCTATTGAATACGCGCTGGATCACGACCTGGAAGATCGGCCGGCTGCTGCTGGCGATGACCCTGATCCGCGTGGTGCTGTCGGAACAGAGCGTGGGCGCGGTCGGCTTCCTGCGCCTGGTCGGCCTGAACAATAATGAACTGACCATCCTGTTCACGGTGGTGCTGCTGGCCAGCCTCGCCGCCATCGCGCTGGGCGCCCTGATCATCAATCCGGCCCACCTGCTCGGTCCGCAGGTGGTGGGGCTGCTGTGCATGGCGCTCGGCGCCTGGATCGATTCGCATGCGACCAACCTGGTCCGGCCGGAACAGATGTACCTGAGCCAGGGCCTGCTGGCCTTCGGCGGCGTGCTGTTCCTGGGGCCGCTGGTGATCTCGCTGCTGGGCCAGGTGCTGCCGAATCCGGCCTACCTGATCAGTTTTTCAGTGCTGTTCGGCCTGACCCAGAACCTGGGCGCGCTGATCGGCGCCTCGATGCTGGGCACCTTCCAGGTCTGGCGCGAAAAATTCCACTCCTCGGTGCTGGCCGACGGCCTGAGTTCGCTCGATCCGCTGGTCGCGGCGCGCATCCAGCAGGGCGGGGCGGCGTTCGGGCGCGCACTGATCGATCCGGTGGCGCGGACCCGCCAGGGCATCGCGGTACTGTCGCAGGCGGCCACGCGCGAAGCCAATATCCTGGCCTTCAACGATGCCTTCCTGCTGATCGCGGTCATCGCCCTGGCGCTGGCGCTGATGGTCTTCGTGCGTGCCGTGCACGGCATGTGGAACGCGCACCGCGCCGCCGCCCAGGGACAGCCGCCGGCGCCGGCGCCCGCACCCATGCCGCGGCCCACCGATTCGCCGCTCACCAACCCGTCCGGCGACCGCCGGGAGGGCGAGCGCACCCCGGACGGGCAAGCCCCGGCCGATACCCCCGCAACCGCGACTTCCTGACGAGCTTATGTCCGACACTCCGCCTACCCAGCAAACCTCCAAACGCAACGTCATCGCCAGCGGCCTGCTGTTCGCGCTGATTGCCCTGATTGGCGTGCTGATCGTCCTGTATGCCTGGAACCTGCCGCCTTTCCACAGCGCGCTCCAGAGCACCGAGAACGCGCAGGTGCGCGGCCAGGTGACGATCATCAGTCCGCAACTGTCGGGCTATATCGTCGAGGTGAACGTGCAGGATTACCAGCAGGTGGCAAAGGGCCAGCTCCTGATGCGCATCGACCAGCGCATCTTCCAGCAGCGCCTGGACCAGGCGCGCGCCCAGCTCGCGAGCCAGCGCGCCGCGCTCGCCAACTTCGGCCAGAGCCAGAGGAGCGCGCGCGCCACCATCGCCCAGAACCAGGCGGCGCTGGCCAATGCGCGGGCCCAGGCCCTGCGCGCCGGCGCCGACCTGCGCCGGGTCGAGGAACTGGCGGCCGACGGTTCGCTCTCGGCGCGCGAGCGCGACGCCGCCCGCGCCAGCGGCGCGCAAAGCACGGCCGCCACCGAGCAGGCCCGCGCCGCACTCGAGATCGCGCGCCAGAACCTGCGCAGCGTCGACGTCAACCGCGCTGCGCTGGAGGCGGCGGTGGCGAACGCCGAAGCGGCCGTCAAGCTGGCCGAGATCGACATGTCGAACACGCTCATCACGGCGCCGCGCGACGGCCAGCTGGGCCAGGTGACGGTGCGCCTGGGCGCCTTCGTCAACGCCGGCACCCAGCTGACGGCCCTGGTGCCGCAGACCATGTGGGTGGTGGCCAACATGAAGGAAACCCAGATGGCCGACGTGCGCCTGGGCCAGCCGGTCACCTTCACGGTCGACGCCCTCAACCACGCCAGGCTGCGCGGCCATGTGGAAGAAATCGCGCCGGCCACCGGTTCGGAATTCTCGGTGATCACGCCCGACAATGCGACCGGCAACTTCGTCAAGATCGCCCAGCGCATCCCGGTGCGCATCCGCATCGACACCGACCAGGAACTGGCGCGCCGCCTGCGCCCGGGCATGTCGGTGGTGGCCAGCATCGATACCGCGCCGCGCAGGCAGGCGCAGGAGCCGGCGCGATGAGGCGCTTCCTTGCCTGTATGGCCGGCGCGCTGCTGCTGGCCGGCTGCCGCATCCCGGTGCAGGACCCGCCGGCGTCGACGCTGGCGGTGCCGCCGGCCTGGCGCGCCGATGCCCCGGCGGTCGGCCCCGGCGCCGCCGTCGAACAGCAGTGGTGGCAGGCCTTCGGCGACGCGGAGCTGGACCGCATCGTCGCCCTGGCGCTGCGGAACAATACCGACCTGCGCACGGCGGCCTCGCGCCTGCAGGAATTCCAGGCGCGCATCCGCGTGGCCGCTTCAGGCCAGCAGCCGAATGTGACGGTCGGCGTCACGCCGCAGCGCGCGCGCGCCATCGGCCCCTTCGGCACGCCGATCGAAACCACGGCGGTGCAGGGTAACCTGCAGGCATCCTACGAGCTGGACCTGTTCGGCCGCCTGGAAAACACCACCCGCGCCGCGCGCTTCGACTACGCGGCCCAGCAGGCGCTGGCCGACGCCACCGCGCTGTCGGTGGCGGCCAATGCGGCATCCGGCTACCTGAACCTGCGCGGCCTGGACGCCCAGCTCGCGCTGGCGCGCCAGACCCTGGAATCACGCCAGCGCTCGCTGGACCTGGCCCGGCGCCAGTTCGAGGTCGGCTACAGCTCGCGCCTGGAACTGGCCCAGGCCGAAGCCGAATACCGCACCACGGCCGGCGTGGTGCCGCAGCTCGAACGCGCCATCACCCAGCAGGAAAACGCACTGGCGCTGCTGCTGGGCGCCAGTCCCGGTCCGATCGCGCGCGTCAGCACGCTCGATGCCTTGAAGGCGCCGGCGATCCAGCCCGGGCTGCCGTCCGAACTGCTGCGGCGCCGTCCCGACATCGCCCAGGCCGAACGCGCCATCGCCGCCGCCGACGCCAGCCTGGCGGTGGCGCGCGACCAGATGCTGCCATCGCTGCGCCTGACCGCCTCGGCCGGCGGCTACGCCCACAGCCTGCCCGACCTGCTGGGCTCCGGCACCGGCCTGTGGAGCGTCGGCGCGAGCGTGCTGGCGCCGCTGTTCGACGCCGGCCGCCTGCGCGCCCAGGCCGAGATCTCGGCCTCGCTGCGCGACCGCAGCGTGTTCGCCTACGAGGCGGTGGTGCGCAATGCCTTCGCCGAGACCGAGAACGCGCTCAGCGCCACCCAGCGCCTGCGCGAACAGCTCGACCAGGCCGAAGGCCGGCGCGTGGCCACCGCCGAGGCGCTGCGCATCGCCCACAACCGCTACCGCAACGGCTATTCGTCCTACCTGGAGGAGCTGGACGCCCAGCGCAACTCCTTCAGCGCCGAGACCAGCGTGCTGCAACTGCGCGCCAGCTGGCTGCAGGCGCACGTGGACCTGTACCGCGCGCTCGGCGGCGGCTGGAACGCCACACCGTGAACGCCGATCCCCGAGCGCCATCCCCGAGCGCCATCCCATATCGGGCGCGCGTATCCTGAAAGCCGCTATCTGCAAGGAGAACAGCATGATCAACATCGCCATCATCATCGGCAGCACCCGTCCCGGCCGCAAGGCGCCGGCCGTCGCCGAGTGGGTGCTGGACATCGCCGGCATGCGCGCCGACGCCGTGTTCGAACTGGTCGACATCGCCGATTTCGATTTGCCGCTGCTGGACGAGCCGGTGCCGCCCTCGATGGGCCAGTACAGCCAGCCCCATACCAGGGCCTGGGCCGCGCGCATCGCCGGCTTCGACGGCTTCGTGTTCGTCACGCCCGAATACAATCACGGCACGTCGGGCGCGCTGAAGAACGCCATCGATTTCCTGTACAAGGAGTGGAACGACAAGGCTGCCGGTTTCGTGGGCTACGGCAGCGTCGGCGGCGCGCGCGCCATCGAGAGCCTGCGCCTGGTGATGGGCGAGCTGATGGTGGCTGACGTACGCGCCCAGGTGATGCTGTCGCTGTTCACCGACTTCAAGGACGGCAAGCCCGATCCGGCCGAGCGCCAGGTGCAGGCGGTCGACGCCATGCTCGACCAGGTGGTGGCCTGGAGCCGCGCGCTCAAGACGCTGCGCCCGGATGCGCCGCAGGGAACCACGCCGCCGGCGGGGGAAGGGGAGCCGCCGCATGGGAAGCGGGTGAGCAGCATGTAATCGGCCGCCCGCCCGGGCCGCTAGTCTCCGGCGCTACAATCGCGCCCATGACCGAGTCCATTCCTCCCAAGCGCGCCAGCTGTCCGGCCTGCCTGCGCGCGCAAAGCGCCTGCATCTGCCACTGGGTGGCGCCGCTGGCGCCCAGCGTCGAACTGCTGGTGCTGCAGCATCCGCTCGAAGTGCGCAACGCCAAGAACAGCGCGCGCCTGCTGCACCTGAGCTTGCCGAACAGCCGCCTGGCCGTCGGCGAAGCCTTCGATCCCGCCGAACTGGCAAGCCTGCTGTGCGCCGGCGGCCGCACGCCGCTGCTGCTGTATCCGGACACCCCCGGCGACGCCTCGCTCGGCATCGCGCCGCCGCCCACGCCAGATCCCGCCCTGGCGGCGCGCCCTGAAGCGCTGCGCCTGGTGGTGCTGGACGGCACCTGGCGCAAGAGCCGCAAGATGCTTTACCTGAACCCCTTGTTGCAGCGCCTGCCGCGCCTGGCGCTGGACGAGGCGCCGCCGTCCGCCTACCGGATTCGCAAGGCGCACGCGCCGCACCAGCTCTCGACGCTGGAAGCGGCAGTGCATGCTCTTGCGCAATTGGAACGAAATGCCGACAAATACTTGCCCTTACTACAGGCTTTTGACGGTTTTGTGCAACAACAAGCCGCAAGAACGCCAGGCTTGAACCCTTCCTGACATCGGCGTACTATACTGTATAAACATACAGTACTCTTCAAGGAGCGCCGCGTGAACAGGGTTAAAGCCAGCGTCAGTCGCATGGGAGGGCAGCCAATGTTGCCGTTCCCGCAAAAAACAGCCGACGTCCTTCCGCTGAAGGGCCGCGGCGCCGTCACCAATATCCAGGGCCGTTACGAACTCGATGTGCGCGAGCGCTTCGACGACGGCTGGAGCGTGCCCGGCCTGAAGGATGAGGCGCCCGGCGTGCTCAAGACCGAGGTCACGAACGAACTCGCCAAGACCATCCTTACGCGCAATAGCTCGCCGGATATTCCCTTCAATGTCTCGCTGAATCCCTACCGCGGTTGCGAGCACGGCTGCATCTATTGTTTCGCACGGCCCTCGCACGCCTATCTGGGCCTGTCGCCGGGCCTGGATTTCGAAAGCCGGCTGTTTGCCAAGGTCAACGCCGCCGACCTGCTGCGCCAGGAACTGGCGCGGCCCGGCTATGTGCCCGAATGCATCGCCATCGGCGTCAACACCGATGCCTACCAGCCCTGCGAGCGCGAGCGCCGCATCACGCGCGAGGTGCTGGAGGTGCTGGGCGAGTGCCGCCATCCGTACGGCCTCATCACCAAGTCGGCGCTGATCGAACGCGATATCGACCTCATCGCACCCATGGCCGAACAAGGCCTGGCCTGCGCCGCGATCACGCTCACCACGCTGGACGGCGAAATCTCGCGCACGCTCGAACCGCGCGCGGCCGCCCCCTCGCGCCGCCTGCGCGCGATCCGCACGCTCACCGAGGCCGGCATTCCGGTCAGCGTCAGCGTGGCGCCGATCATCCCCTTCGTCACGGAACCGGAAATCGAACGCATCCTCGAGGCCGCCAAGGACGCCGGCGCGGTCAGCGCCCACTACACGGTGCTGCGCCTGCCGCACGAAGTCAATCCGCTGTTCCAGCAATGGCTGCACGCCCATTTCCCCGACCGTGCCCAGCGCGTGATGAACCGCATCCGCGACATGCGCGGCGGCAAGGACTACGACAGCGATTTCGGCAAGCGCATGCAGGGAGAGGGCGTGTGGGCCAGCCTGATCCACCAGCGCTTCAGCAAGGCCGTCAAGCGCCTGGGGCTGGAAGGGCGGATGAGCCGCTTCGTCATCGGCGACGGCGCGCAGTTCCGCCGCCCGCTGGTGGTGCCCAAGGTGATCAAGCCTGCCAGTGCCGAGGCACAGCTGGATCTGTTCTAAGCGCTCGACCGGAAATAAATGTGAGTTTTGGCGAATAGAACCGGATGAGATGCAAGGCGGCGAGTGCGCCGCAGCGCGAGCACTGCAAGCAAGAGCCAACGCAGCAACGCGCCGGTGTCGGAAGTCAAAACCACCTTTATTTCTGGGCGAGTACTTAGTCCTGCCGCACGCTTCAGTTTCCTTGTGACGAAGCGTGCGGCAGCAGGGACAGCAGGTGGGCATCCACCGCCTTGCCGTGCAAACGCAGCCGATTGCGCGCCAGGCACTCGTAGACGGCGCCGGCCTTGCGCGCGGCGGCCAGGCTGGGCGCGTTTCCTGCGGCAACGACGATCTCGACCCGGGTTTGCGCGAGCCGGTCGAAAGCGTAGTCGGCCAGCAAGCCGATGGCGGCCAGCGCCGCACCCTGGCGCTGGGCCGAGGCGCGCACCCAGTAGCCGAGGTTGCAGAAGCCGTTGACGCGGTTGAACTGGTTCAGGCCGGCCACGCCGACGAAGCTGGGACCGAGACCGAGGCTGGCGCCGAGGCCATCGGATCGGAAGATGCCGAACTCGTGGGCGCTGTCGTCGGCGCGGCTGGCTTCGCAGAACGCGACCCAGTCCAGCGCTTCGGCCTCGCTGTAGTCGGCATGTGCCCAGCTCATCCATTTGCCGACGCTGGCCCGGGATTCGCGCACGGCGGCGGCCATGGCGGGCGCGTCGGCCGGCGTGAGCGGGCGGAGCAGGAAGGTGGTGCTGCGGAGCTGGGTCATCTTGGACGTTTGATGGAAAAATTGCCTGCCTGTTGCGCGAGGACGCAAGCTGGCCGGCCTTTCAGACAAGCGTGCCCGGCAGTTCCATGCCGTGCAGGCGGCGGAACAGGCGCAGCGCATAGGTGTCGGTCATGCCCGACACGTAGTCGGTCGCGCCCAGCAGGCGTTGGTAGACCGAGTCGCCGCGGCTGAACTGTTCCGGGATGATCTGGACGATCTTGCGGTCGGCCGCGCTGCGCTCGTCCGCCTGTTTGGCCAGCGCCGGCACGATCTTGCCGAGCAGGCCGCCGAGGATCTCGAAGCCGGCCGCTTCGATCTGCAGCACCGAGGGCGTGGCATAGATGCGCTCGCGCGACACCAGCGCAATCTCGCGCAGTTGCGGCGCGAAGCGCGAGCTGCCGACCAGGTCATGTTCGAAACGGCCGGCCATGATCTCGTCGTAGTGCTCGCGGAACACGTCCAGCGCCGCCTCGACCAGCTTGCCGATGGCGCGCGCGCGCAGGTATTCGATACGGCCCTCGTCGCTGCCGAGCTGGCGGTAGGATGGACTGTCGCCATCCTGTCCGGCGAAAGCGATCGGCCACAGCAGCGCGCGCGCCTGCTCGAAGGAAACGCGCCCGAGCCGGTGGCCGTCTTCCAGGTCGACGATGCCGTAGCAGATGTCGTCGGCCGCTTCCATCACGAAGGCCAGCGGATGGCGCGCCCAGGCGCCCGCTTCCTTGCGTACCAGGCCGACGCCGTCGGCGATGCGCGCGAAGGTGGCGCCGTCGTCGGCGAAGTAGCCGAATTTCCGTTCGCTGATGCGCTCCTTCGATCCCGGCAGGTCGGAGGCGCGCGGGTACTTCATGAAGGCCGCCAGCACCGCATAGGTCAGCTGGAAGCCGCCGTTGTCGATGGCGCTCTGCAGCCGCGTCACCAGCCGGAAACCCTGGGCATTGCCTTCGAAGCGCAGGAAGTCGCGGCGCTGGCGCTCGGGCAGGCCGTCGAGCCAGCGCCCGGCATGTTCCGTGAACCAGGCCTGGATCGCCGCCTCGCCCGAGTGGCCGAAGGGCGGGTTGCCGATGTCGTGGGCCAGGCAGGCCGCGGCGACGATGCTGCCGAAGTCCTGCGGCGCCATCGCCAGCGCCGGCGTGCGCTGCAGGACGAATTCGCCGCACAGCATGCCGAGCGAGCGTCCGACCGAGGACACCTCGATGCTGTGGGTCAGGCGGGTGCGCACGTAGTCGCTGTCGGACAGCGGGAACACCTGGGTCTTGTCCTGCAGGCGCCGGAACGCGCTCGAATAGACCAGCCGGTCCCAGTCGCGCATGTATTCGGTGCGGTTGCCGCCGTCGCCGCGGTCCGTCTCGCGCCCCAGGCGCTGGGTCGAGACCAGGTCTTGCCAATCCATTGCCATACGCACTCCCATCGTCGAAGACAGCGGCAAGTGTAGCGCAAGCGTCGCACGATGCACGAATAGATTGACTTTATCAACCAACTCTATTATCTTTCGATGTATCTTACGATATAAAGGAACGATCATGCATCGCCATCACCATCATCACGAACACCATGAACACCACGGGCACCATGGGCATCATCACCATCACCACGGCGAGCGCCGCGAGGCCGGGCCGCAGCACCGCGGCGGCGGGCCGCACGGGGTCCATGGCGCACGCGGTCGCGGGCCGGGCGGTTTCGGTTTCGGCGACGGAGGCGACCTGCCGCGCGGCCGCAAGCTGTCCTCGGACGATCTGCAACTGCTGCTGCTCGCCCTCATCGCGGAAACGCCGAGCCATGGCTATGAACTCATCAAGGCGCTGGAAACGCGCTCCAACGGTTTCTACGTGCCCAGCCCCGGCATGATGTATCCGGCCCTGGCCTGCATGGAAGACCGCGGCCACGTCAGCATCGAAGCCGACGGCAAGCGCAAGCGCTATGTGCTGGCCGAAGAAGGCCGCGTCTATCTTGAAGAGCAGCGCGAGCGCGTCGACCTGATGCTGGCCAGCCTGGCGCAGGCGGCCGAGAAAATGGCGCGTATGCGCAGCGCCATGGCCGAAGACGAAGGCGGCGAATCGCGCTGGACCGGCGAATTCACCGAAGCGCGCCGCGCCCTGAGGCACGCCCTGCATGCGCATGCCGGCGCCTCCGCCGAGGAGCAGCGCCGCATCGCCGCGATCCTGGAACGCGCGGCGGCCGAGATCGCCGGCAAGGGCGGGCAGTAAGAACCGGAGCGCGGCCGGCCGCCGGCCGCCGGCCGCGTTGGCGCACATGGCTGGCGCGGCGTATGCTGGGGGCGACCTCACCCTCGTCCATTACCGCATGCCGCGCGATCCCATCGTCGATGCCAGCAAGCTGCTGAGCTATATCCTGCGCCACCGTCCCGACAGCATCGGCCTGGCGCTGGATGCGCAGGGCTGGACCGACGTCGATGCCTTGCTCGCGGCCCTGCGCGCGCACGGCAAGGCCATCGACCGCGATTTGCTGGAACGTGTGGTCGCCGGCAACGACAAGCAGCGCTTCGCGTTCAGCGCGGACCGGCTGCGTATCCGCGCCAGCCAGGGTCATTCGGTCGCGATCGACCTGGGCCTGTCTCCGGCGCAGCCGCCGGACCTGCTGTACCACGGCACCGCCAGCCGCTTCCTCAAGGCCATCAAGGCGAGCGGACTGCGCCCCGGCGCCAGGCGCCACGTGCATCTGTCGGCGGATAGCGAGACGGCACGGCGGGTGGGGGCGCGCCACGGGTTTCCGGCGGTGCTGCGGGTGGATGCGCGGCGCATGCGCGAGGACGGGGTGGTGTTTTATGTGTCGGACAACGGGGTGTGGCTGACGGCGGCCATTCCACCTCGCTACCTCAGCTAGGGTGGGCAGGGGGGGAGCACCCTGGCTGATCAACGACGACGGTTCAGCGTCCGCTGCCCAGCGCCACCATCATCTCGGCCGTATCCAGCGCCCCCATCTTGCGCGCCGCATCCAGCACCGAATTGCCGTCGGCGTCGAGGCGGAACGGGTCGGCGCCGCGCGCCAGCAGCAGTTGCGCGATCTGGGTGCGGTTGAACATGGCGGCGAACATCAGTGCGGTCTTGCCGTTCGGGCCGGCGTTGTCGACCTGGGCGCCGTGGTCGAGCAGCAGGGTGGCGATGGCGAGATCGCCCTTGAAGGCGACGCCCGCGAGCGGGGTCTGGCCGGCGTCGTTGATGATTTCCGGATCGGCGCGATGCTCCAGCAACACCCTGGCGGCATCGAGGTGGCCGTGGTAGCAGGCCAGCATCAGCAGGCTGTCGCCGCGTTCGTTACGCAGGTTGGGCGGCAGGCCCTGGGCCAGCAGCGACGCCAGTTCGGCGGCCTCGCCGCTGCGCGCGAAGCCGAAGACCTTGCGCACGAAGTCCAGCGTGGCTTCGTCGAGATCGGCCGGGTTCGGGGGCCTGTGTTCCTGCCGGGGCTGCTGCTGCATCGTCATCTCCTGGGGTGTCCGGTATCGATCCTGATTAAACCACAAACCGCGTGCCGATAGCGGCGCGCCGGCAATGGCGGCCTGGCGCTGCCTCAAGCCTTGGGCCGGAACTCGACCAGGTGTCTTTCGATCTCAAACACGTGGGCATCGGGTTTGCCGAGTTCACGCAATGCCTTGGCCAGTTCGAGCAGGTATTCGCTGTTCGGGCCGCTCGGGCCGCATGCCGCGGCAATCTGCAGCGCAATGTCGCGCTCGCTTGCCGGGCCGAGGAAGGCGGCGTTCTCATGGGTGGCGATGTACACCAGCCCTTCCACGCTGTCGTCGTCCTCGAAGCGGATCTCGGTGGCCAGGCGCAGGTAGCCGTTCTTTTCGCGGTAGTCGAGGTGGGCAAATTCTTCCGGCGTGACCAGGTAGGCCATGCCGTGGCAGACCGCGCCTTCCTCCGGCACCAGGGTGACCACGCGTCCCGGCGCCGCCTCGGTGCCGCGGTGGTCGTGCGAGCCCTGCCAGAAGCGCCGCGACCAGCCCGTGATGCTGGCCGGACGCCGCTCCAGGAAGGGAAAGTCGGCCTTGAAGATCAGGGAGCCATAGCCGAACAGCCAGACGCTGTCGTGCTTGTCGAACTTGTCCATGCGCCGGTTCAGCGCGACGGTATTGAGAGACATGGAGGTGAACACCAAAGAGCGATGAAACGAGATTCTAGCGCGGCCGTTCGGCGGCTGCAGGCGCCGTGCCCGCTGGCTTCGCCGGCGGGGGGCGGCTTCCCGTTGCCGGTGCTCGGCGAAGCAGGTCGGCCTGTGCGCCCACGAACTCGAACAGGAAGGCGATAAAGGCGTCGGCGGCCGGGGTCGGCGAACGCTGGGCGCGGGTGTAGACAAAGAAGCGGCGCGTCAGGACGGGCTCGGCCAGCGCTACCGTCTGCAGGCCGTGCAGGCGCACCAGCGGGGCGGCGTAAGGCATGCAGACCGTGATGCCGAGCCCGGCCGCGACCATGGCCAGGGCGGTGGTCATGTAGCTCACTTCGTGGGCGGGCTTGAGCGTCAGG
>Ga0265780_10004605_pt1 | contig 17692 bp, 15 predicted proteins | sample P1T30metagenome_FD_192432 | JGI IMG/M metagenome (GOLD analysis project Ga0265780, IMG submission 192432) | Plant litter microbial communities from East Loma Ridge, Irvine, California - P1 T30 | ecosystem: Environmental > Terrestrial > Plant litter > Unclassified | place: USA: California...
ACGTTACTAATGCCTTAACATCAAAAATGATTACGTAAACTTCATTAATTTAAGAGGATCTTATGCGTCTGTAGGTAGTTCACCAACAAACGTTAGAGGATCAAGCACACAGAATTTCTTGAATGAAACTTATGCTTCTGCAGCAGGATTTCCATTCGGATCAACTGCAGGTTTAACAAGACCTACATCTGGAGCTGATGCATTCTTAACACCTGAGTTTACAAAAACTATGGAATTTGGAGTAGATTTATCTTTCTTCAATAGCAGATTGAACATTAATGCTAACTATTATAAATCAAACACAACTAGCCAGTTTATCTTCTTAGGAACATCTGCTGCATCAGGAATGTCTTCATTTAGAACAAATAATGGTGAAGTTGAAAACAAAGGTTTTGAACTTGATTTAGATGTTACTGTATTGAGAAATCAAGATTTTCAATGGAAAATTGGTGGTAACTTGTCAAAAATTGACAACAAAGTTATCTCAACTGGAAACGGTGGTGATATCCAAGTTGGTTTAGCAACTACTGAAGTTGGTTTATATGCAATTGAAGGACAATCTTACCCATCTATCGTAGGTACTTCTTACGAAAGAGATGATCAAGGAAGAGTTATTATCGATGCAAATGGCGATCCGTTAATTGGAGGTTCTAAAAACTTGGGTTCTACAACTCCAGATTTAATTTTAGGTTTCAATACATCTATTTCTTATAAAGGATTGACATTAAGCGCAGTTGCTGACTACAAAACAGGACATGTTTATTACAACCAAATGGTTGATGCATTAGAGTTTACAGGTTTGACACAACACAGTGCGTCTGCTGGTAGATTACCATTTGTTTTCCCTAACTCTTCTTATGAGAGCGCTCCTGGCGTTTACACGGCAAACACTAACATCACTACATCAGGTGGTGGATCAGTTTTCTGGAACAGTCAGTACAACCCAATCAAAGAAAACTATGTGGTTGACGGTAGCGTATTTAAATTACGTGAAATTGCTTTAAGTTATGATTTGCCAGCTAAGATGTTAGACAGAACTTTCATCAAAGGTGTTAACTTTGGTTTAGTTGCAAGAAACGTTTTAATGTTGAGATCTGACGCAAACAAATACACAGATCCAGAGTTTACAAATAATGGACAACAAGTTACAGGATTTGGTACACTAGATCAATTACCTCCGACTGGATCTTACGGATTCAAGTTGAATGTTAAATTTTAATTAGAAAGAAAATAAAGACTAATATGAAGAGAATTAAAAAATTAGGTATTGCTGTGTTTTCAGTAATCGCCTTGGCCTCTTGTAGCGACGAATTTTATGATGTAAATGAGAGCCAGACAAATCCTGACTTCTCAACGCCAGAATTGTCTCTACCAGTAGCACAAAAACAAACGGTTGACATATTGTCAGGAGGATATAATTCTATGAATACCCTTGGTAATTTATGGACTTATGCTTGGGCTGCAGGTGGTGATTTCGTTTATTTCGTTGACGAAACTACATACAATTTAACTAGCTCATTTAGACCTGCTACATTTACAACAGCATATTTATCTCCAATGAATAACTATGACGTTGTTGAGAAAAATACAGATCCAAGTTATGCTAACTATGTAGCGATCTCTAAAATTATGAAAGCTTTCCACTTTCAATATTTGGTAGATATTTATGGTGATGTTCCTTACTTCGATGCTTTTCAAAGAAGTAACAACACAACACCTGCGTATGACAGCGGACAAGAAATCTATGATGACTTGATTATTCAATTGACAGCAGCTCAAGATTTAATTGCTGCATCAAATGGTAATGCTGATGTGATTCTTCCAACAGCAACAACTGATAAGATGTTAGCTGGTAATATGGCTATGTGGTCAAAATTTGCAAACACATTAAAACTTAGAATTTTATTACGTCAATCTGAGATCGGTGTAACTGATTATTCTAGTGTTAATAATGGTATTGGTTTCTTAGGTGCAGGTGAAACAGTTTACTGCAATCCTGGATACATCAAAGATGCTGGAAGACAAAACCCATTATGGGATGCATTTGGTTTAACAATTGCTGATGTTCCTGCGGCTAACGCTAACGCTACAAGAGCTACCAACTATGTAATCGCACAATTGCAATCTGATCCAAGAAGAAGCAGATTGTTTGCTCCAGTTGGAACTACAAACAACTTTGTAGGTATTCCTCAAAATAGTGTAGGTGGACCAAACTCAAGTACATTGTCTGGTATCGGGCCTGGTGTTTTGAAAAGCGCTACAATGCCTGGAATCATCATGCAATCTGCAGAGAGTTTGTTATTACAATCTGAAGCTGCTGCTAGAGGTTTTATCGCTGGTAACGCGCAAGCATTGTATGAGCAAGCAATTGCAGAATCATTCCTTGAATTAGGTGCTGACGTTGCTCAAGTTCCTGCTTACTTAGGTTTGTCTGGAGCTTATCCAACAACAGGCTTAGAAGATCAAGTTAGAGCAATTATCACTCAAAAATGGATCGCATTAATGGGAACTAACGGTATCGAAAGCTGGATCGAGTACAAAAGAACAGGATATCCTAATGTACCAGTTGCTCCAGGAGAAGATTCTATTCCAGTTCGTTTATTATATCCAACGAATGAGGTTCAGATTAACCCAAATACTCCAGTTCAATCACCTTCAGATGCATTTAATTCACCTGTTTTCTGGGATAATTAATATTTAAAATTTAAATTATGAAAAAAACACTAAAATATTTATCATTCGCGGCTATTGCCGTGTTCGGTATAGTTTCATGTGATTTGGGCGATGAAGAAGCTCCAAATTTCGGTGGAGGTCCAGTTGTAGTTCAGTTTCCGGCAGCAGAATTAACTGGTCTGTTCTCAACTGATGATAATGCAGATTTCGTGTATAACGTTCCTGTTCAAACAGTGGGCGGTAATGGGTTAGCATTAGGTAGCGATATTGGAGTTACTTATAAAATTGTGGATTCCTTAACGACAGCTGTAGCTGGACTGGATTATGATTTTATTCAATCTGGATTGGCAACAACGATTCCTGCTGGTGCAACTAGCGGATATATTGGGCTAAATGTTCACTCAGGTGAATTAGATGCAGCAACGCCAGAAGTGTTAACTTTAGAAATAACTCAAGTTAACGGAAATGGTGCTAACGTAGTACAATCAGGTAACAAATATATTGTTTCTGTAATTTTACAAGCTACTTGTACTTCTGACTTAGCAGGTAATTATTCTGTTGTATCTCAGCGTGTAGCAGGTGGTACAGGGCAATGGGCAAATCCTGCTGAAGTAATTACGGAGCAAACATCTGGTATTTACAAAACGACAACAACTGGTTATTTTGGAATTGCTTCTATCCCAGCTGGACCAACTTCTTATGGATTTGTTTTTCAAGAAATTTGTGGTAGAATTACTGTGGCTGAGCAAAATTTGTTAAACTACTATACTAATCTTGTTTTTCAAACTCCTGCTCAAAAAGCGAACAGTACTGTTAATGAAGTAACAGGTGTTATTACAATTGAGTTTACAGTAACCTTTGCAACAGGTAATTCTTCTTTCAGAAGTACTTATACTCCACTTTAATTAATTTTAAAATCTAAAGATGAAAAATATAACTAAATTTTTAGCGCTCTTTTTGATGGTAGCTACTTTTGCATCGTGTGATGAAGATGATGTAGATCCAGTACTTCAAATTGCAAAGCCAACCATGACGTTTGACGTGCAAGATTCTTACACGGTGCCTGAAGGAACTAACATTCCATATACAATAAATTTGGATGCTCCAGTTAGTGAAGCTTTCAATGTATATTTAATGATCTATCCTGATAAGGGTTCAACGATTGTACCAGCGGATATTGACAATTTTACGGAAGAAACTTTCCACAATATCCAACAAAAGCAAATTACAATTCCTGCTTATGCAACAACATTCAGTGGTACTATTAACATTGCTGCTAACGACTTGCCTAATGATACAAAGGTGGCGGTTGTTACTTTTGGCGACACTAGAACCAGCGTTGTAAACTTCGTACCAAAAGATGTTACAATTAATATTACAAACACAACTAGTCAAAATTTGGTTATGACTGTTGATTGGACACAGACTTTTACTGCGGAAGGTGACACTTATGACACTTCAGAAACTATGGATTTCGATGCATATATTTTTGACGCTCTTACATTGAATCTTGTTTCTCAAGAAGGAGCAACAGGTGCTGTTCCAGAAACTGTAATTTTTGAAGGATACGATGACGGAGACTACTTAGTAGCAATTGGTTTGTACGAATCAGCAATTGATTTGGCTACTCCAAGAAAAATTCCAGTAACTGCTACGTTTAGCAAACCAGGTATTTTTGCTAATGAAGGTCAACTTACTATGCCTGTTGCAGATCAATTCAATACGTCAGAAGCTGATGATACTGGAAGTGATTTAAGAGTTATCGGTATCGTTAACGTACTTAACAACACTGATGGTACTGTAACTTACACGATCAAAGATGCTAATGAAGTTCCTGTATTCTCAGGAAAAAGCGCAGCACAAGTAAAAAGCTTATTGAAAGCAAAACTTACTAAAGTAAAAAAATAATTCTAATATTAGATTTTTAAACCGCTCCTAGGAGCGGTTTTTTTATGCTTTTATTTTCCATAAAAAAAGTATCTTTGCTCAAAATGCATTCAAAATGATCAAGAAGTTTTTATTTATTCTGTTGCTGTTGCCAATTATGGTATTATCGCAAGAAATCCAACCATTGCCAGATAACGGTAAATCTTCTTTGAGTAAAAATCAGTCATCAGATTCATTTAAGTCGGTTTCAAAAATTGATTCGATTGCCACTATCGACCAATATAAAATTATTACACTTCACAACGACACCACGTTTGTAGATACATCACTGACAATTCAAAAAGAATATAGATTCAATTATTTAAGAAAAGATAATTTTGGACTTTTACCTTTTGCAAATGAAGGGCAAACATTTAATACGCTCCAATACAGCTTAAATTCAATTTCAGCCTATCCAGAATTTGGATTTACAGGAAAACATTTCAATTACATGCAGGTGGCTGACATAAAATATTATAATGTCGCAACTCCAATGACCGAACTTTATTTTAAAACTGTGATGGAGCAAGGGCAAATGATTGATGCTTTTATAACCTTAAATACATCTGAAAGGCTAAATTTTGCAGTAGGTTACAGAGGATTAAGATCCTTGGGTAAATATGTAAATCAGCTTTCAAGCAATGGAAATTTTAGATTTATCACCAGTTACAACACCACCAACGAAAGATACTTTTTAAAAGCGCATTTTGCAGGTCAAGATTTAACAAATGGCGAAAATGGTGGTATCGCGAATATAGAGGATTTTGAAGGCGGAAACGACGATTTTGACGACCGACCAAGATTAGATGTTTATTTTTTGAATGCCAAGTCTATCTTGAAAGGCAATCGTTATTTTGTAGATCACTATTTTAGGATAAATTCTGAAAAATCTGCCAATAACCTTTTTATAAGCCACCAATTTAATTATGAAAATAAATTTTACGAGTATAATCAGCCTTCGATTACAACACAAATCGACGATATAAACGGAGTTCGAACAATCTCCAGGTTTGGATCCTCATATAATTCTAGTTCCATTAACGACAAAACGCGTTATAACCGAATGTACAATAAAATTGGAGCGACCTATGAAAACACCACTTTAGGGCAATTTCAATTTTTTGTAGAAGATTTTAGATACAATTATTTTTACAACAGAATACTGATTAACGAAGGTCAACCCATCAATTACCTGCTCAGCGATCAATTTTATGTAGTTGGCGGTCAATACGTTTACCAAAAAAATAATTGGAACGGGAGATTCTTATTTTCAAATTCTATTTCAGACCAAAAAATGACAAATATCGACGCAAATTTGAGTTATAAATTTGACTCCCAAAATAGTGTTGATTTCAAATATCAAAATATTAGCAAAGTTCCAGACCATATTTATAATTTGTTCCAAAGCAGTTATGTAACCTACAACTGGTCAAACAATTTTAAAAATGAAAAGATCAATAAAATTCAAGTGAACGCAAACACGCAATGGGCAAGCGCTTCGTTAACCGTTTCTTCATTAAAAGATCACTTATATTTTCAGGATACAAACGCCTCTTATGACACACTCACCGTTAGTCCTAACCAATATGCTGGCTCAATAAATTACCTTTCAATAAAAGTTTCAAAAGAATTCAAATTCAGAAAATGGGCTTTAGATAATACCATTTTGTATCAAAAAACAGATCAAAACGACGACATTTTAAATGTGCCACAACTGGTGACCAGAAATACGCTTTACTATTCAGATCATATTTTCAAAAAAGCGCTTTACTTCCAAACCGGATTTATTTTTAGCTATTTTACAGAATATTATGCCAACGATTACAACCCCGTTTTAGGTGAATTTTTTGTTCAAAATCAAAGAAAAATCGGAGCCTTTCCTGTGGTCGATTTTTTCATAAACGCAAAAGTTCGAAACACTAGAATTTACTTAAAAGCAGAACACTTCAATTCCAGTTTTACTGGAAATACATTTTATTCAGCCCCAAATTATCCTTATCGGGATTTCATCGTAAGATTTGGCTTAGTTTGGAATTTCTTCTCATAAGATATTTTGGGCGTGTCGCTGAAAAAGCGACCAGGCTTTCTGCTGCAAGTCCTCACAAAAAAGGATAATTTCTAAATTGAAAGAACGAGCTTCCTCCGGTCGCTGTTTTTCAATAAGAAATTTATCCTTTTTTTGTTCCGGGCTTTCCGCGACAATCCTTCACGCAAACCAACTTTGCGTTTAACCTTTGCAACTCTGCAACTTAAAAACTACCTTTGCAATAAAAATTTACGAATTTAATAAAAATGAAATACGCAAAAAATATATTAGAAACCATCGGAAACACGCCTTTGGTAAAATTAAATAAAGTGACACAAGAAGTTGATGCTTTGGTTTTGGCAAAAGTAGAAACTTTCAATCCAGGAAATTCCGTTAAAGACAGAATGGCCGTAAAAATGATTCAAGACGCCGAAGCTGACGGAAGATTAAAACCAGGCGGTACTATCATCGAAGGAACTTCTGGAAATACGGGTATGGGCTTGGCGCTTGCAGCAATTGTAAAGGGTTACAAACTAATCTGTGTAATATCAGATAAACAATCAAAAGAAAAAGTAGATATTCTGCGTGCTGTGGGAGCAAAAGTTGTGGTTTGTCCAACCGATGTTGAACCAACAGATCCGCGTTCTTATTATTCAGTTTCAAAAAGATTGGCGACTGAAATTCCAAATTCTTGGTATGTAAATCAATATGATAATCCATCAAATGCGGTAGCTCATTACGAGCAGACCGGTCCAGAAATTTGGGAACAAACAGAAGGAAAGATTACGCATTTTGTAGTTGGAGTAGGAACAGGTGGAACAATTTCTGGTGTTGCAAAATTCTTGAAAGAGAAAAATCCAAACATCAAAATTTGGGGAATTGACACATACGGTTCCGTTTTCAAAAAATACCACGAAACCGGAATTTTTGATGAAAATGAAATCTATTCTTACATCACAGAAGGAATCGGGGAAGACATTCTTCCATTAAATGTTGACTTTTCTTTAATCGACGGATTCACAAAAGTAACCGATAAAGACGCCGCAGTTTACACCAGAAAAATCGCTTTAGAAGAAGGGATTTTTGTTGGAAATTCAGCTGGTTCAGCAATAAAAGGATTGTTGCAATTGAAAGAACATTTCAAGCCAGAAGACGTGGTTGTAGTTTTATTCCACGATTCAGGAAGCCGTTATGTTGGTAAAATGTTCAACGACGATTGGATGCGCGAACGAGGTTTCCTTGATGAAGAAATAAAAAAGGCAGAAGACGTAATTAAAGATCATATCGATAAACCTTTGGTTGTTGTTAGAACTGAGGAATTGGTTTCGCACGCGATCGAAAGAATGCGCAAATATAAAATCTCTCAAATTCCGGTAATTGATATCAACGGATTTGTGGGTTCAGTTGATGAAACTGATTTGTTCCAAAGCTATGTTTCTGATAAGAATGTGGCCGAAAAACCAATCAAAGATATTATGGGAAAACCGTATCCAATTGTAAAAGTAGGAACTTCAATCGAGGAAGTTTCAAAACTTTTCACAAAACACAATCAAGCAGTTTTAGTTGATTTAGGAAATGGAAAACACCACATTATTACAAAATACGACATCATCGGTTCGATTAAATAATTAAAAATCGTTGAAAGAAAAAAACATCTATATCATCGCAGGTTGTAACGGAGCTGGGAAAACAACAGCTTCGTTTACAATTTTGCCAGAAATATTAGATTGCAAGGAATTTGTCAATGCTGACGAAATTGCTAAAGGACTTTCTCCATTCCAACCAGAAAAAGTTTCTTTTGAAGCCGGAAGAATTATGTTAGAACGAATTGAAGTGTTATTAAAATCAAACGAAAATTTTGCTTTTGAAACCACACTTTCTACGAAATCATACAAGCAGAAACTAATTCAGGCAAAGCAAAACGGATTCAAAGTAAAACTTTTGTTTTTTTGGTTGCCAACAATTGAAATGGCTATTAATCGAGTTGCAATTAGAGTTTCAGAATGCGGACATAATATTCCTGAAGATGTGATTGCACGAAGATATTCAAGAGGAATTCAAAATCTATTCAAAATTTATATACCTTTGTGTGACGATTGGGCAGTTTTTGATAATTCAGAAGAAACGCCAGATTTGATTGCTGAAGGAATTGAATCAGAAATAATGGTTGCAAATAAAAGTCATTGGGATTTGCTGAAAACTAAAAATATTTAAAATGAAAGAGGGAAAAGAAAGTCATTCAGAATTTATTTCAAAAGTATTAAAAGGTTTAAAACTATCGTCGGAAAGAATGATACAAAGCAAAATCGAAAAAAACCAATCGATGGTTATAATGCGCGACGGAAAAGTAATTACCGTCAAAGCTTCTGAATTGCACAAATTATAGATTTCTACATAAAACAGAAAAAGCCTGACAACTCAATTTGTCAGGCTTTTTTGTTGTTAAAATTTAAAATTATTCTCCAATTAAAACTCCAGAAACATTCCAAAAACTAGAGCTTCCGCCTTCAGGTTCTCCTTGCGGAATTTTTACCGAAATTGTATGTTTTCCAGCTTTCAAATCGCCCAAATCAATATAATTTGGATTTGTCGCCATTCCCGGACACCAATTTGATCGGCTATAATCTGAAGAAGATAATCCGTTCGTGAAATTTCCAGATGCCGGATTATACAAGCGATACGAACCGCAATCTGTTCGCCAAGGCACAAAACTAAAAGCTTCTTTTCCGTCTAAAATAATTGTGTTCTTTTTTGGTAAAAATTCATCACCATTTTCCCAACCTCCGTGACCAGTTGTGATGTATCGCAACTTGGCATTTTTAACGTCTTTATCTAAATTGAAAGTAACTTCCAATCCTTTTTCAGAATTAAAAAGTGTGGCATAATCTTGTCCGGCCATTTCCATCACATTGGTAGAATTGAAAATAGGCAACGCAATTTTACTTTTTGCTTCCTGTTTTTCCTCTTTGTGAATTGTCAAGTTCAAGCTGATTTTGTGTCCGCCTTTATCATAATTTCCTATGAAAGTTCCGATGTAAACTTCTTGATTGTCTAAAGCCGGAATCAATTCAGAAATTTCCTGACGATACGAAACGCTTTCCTGCCAAGTTTTATCTTTTAGCTCTAAATAATTATATTGCTTTATTCCAAAAGGCGTGAAAAAGCGCATCAACTCAATCAACGGCGAATAATTTTCAGTGCGAACCATTCCCAAATAGGATTTCCCGTTTCCATTTTCATACGCCGGCAGTTCCTTAATTCCTTTTTGTAATCCATCTAAAAACGAAATTTTTCCATCCATCGGAATCAGAAAAACCGAACCCGTTCTGTCATAAGCATCGCCATTTGATTGCTCAGTTAAGTCAACATAAATCTGGCTTCCAGTTTCAATTTTCGGAATTTTTACTTTTTTGACAATTATAGTTCCGTTTCCAAACCTGAAAATGCTATCGTTTGATTTCGATTGATCCGAGAAATTAATGATTTCATTTTCAAAAATCTTGATTGTTGTAAACCTCGATTTCCAAAGCAAATCACGATATGTCAACAAGTCAATGGTTTTTAAGTCTGATTTTGGAAGAGCAATATCCTCAGGAATCGCTTTAATTTTCTCAATTTTAGTGGCGCTAATTAAGTAGTTATTATTTCGATTCATCTCTAAAACCAAACCTAAATCTTGACCTAAAACTGTTGGTGCTCCTTTAATATTCAGATCATTTGTGTACCAAACTTCAATAGTATTAGAATTGATAATCGTTTTTGCTTTCTTGCATTTGTAACCTAAAATTATTTTTGTTTCATTTAAAAACTCAAATTTTTGTTTGGCTATCGTAGTACTATCCGAAGTAAAAATTTCATTTTTTATAGCAAGTTTTGCTGACTGAATATAGTTGGTAGATTTTCTGTCAACAAATGATTTTTCATACGGCAGAACAGATTTTCTGGCGTTGATATCTTGCGTGGAAATCACCGTTTGCGCATTGTCAGCAAATACAACAATTGGATCTTGGCCTTCAATTAACTTTCCATTTGAACTTTTTAAGTAAGTAATTTTTACAGCTTTCGGATTTTTTTGCGCTAAAGATAACGTGCTAAACGCTAGTAAAATAAGGGAAAATAGATATTTCATTTTTAAAATGTAAGTTGTTTTACAAATATAAGCGCTTCGTTATTGAAAATTTATTACATTTAAAAAATCTTTCGAGATATAAGCCAAAATTAATTTTAAACTCCAAACCAAATGAAAGAAGATTTTCTGCATCATATCTGGCAATTCAAAAAGTTTGATTTTTCAAATTTAGAAACTGCTCAAGCTGAAAAATTGACGATTCTCAATTCAGGTCAATACTTGCAAAAAGCAGGACCAGATTTTTTCAATTCACAAATTATTATTGGAAACCAAAAATGGGCGGGAAATGTCGAAATACATTTAAAGTCGTCTGATTGGTACGTTCATCACCACGAAAATGACACGAATTATGATAACGTAATTCTGCACGTAGTTTGGGAACACGATACTGAAGTTTTTAGAAAAGACAATTCTGAGATTCCTGTTTTGGAACTAAAAAAATATGTTTCAAAGAAAACTTTGGAGAGTTATATGGATTTGACGTCTGCGAAAACTTGGATTTTTTGCGAAAGGGAAATTTCAAATGTCAATGATTTTGTTTTCAAGAATTGGCAAGAAAAATTATTCTTTGAACGATTAGAAAGAAAGTCATTTCCAATTCAGAAAATTTTGAACGAAACAGGAAATGACTGGGAAGCCACGTTATTTTGTGCGCTTGCAAAAAGCTTCGGATTAAATACAAATGGAGAAATTTTCTTGAAAATCGCAAAATCCATTCCGTTTTCAATTATCAGGAAAGAAAGTTTTGAAGTTGAAAATCTTGAAGCTTTATTTTTTGGAAGAACCGGATTGCTGGACTTTGAAAGCGAAGATTTATACTTCAAAGATTTAAAATTTCGATATAATTATGCGTTTGCAAAATATCAATTGCAGAAAGTATATATAGATCCAATTCAGTTTTTCAAACATCGGCCAGATAATTTCCCAACGATTCGATTGTCACAATTGGCAAACCTGTACCATTCGCGATTGAATTTATTTTCAAGTTTGATCAACGCTCAATCGCTTCCTGAATATTACAAAATTTTCAAAGTCGAAGTTTCCAATTATTGGAAAACGCATTATCAGTTTGATAAAATTTCTCCAAAGAAAAGAAAATCATTGACGACTTCGTTTGTTGATTTGCTGTTGATCAACACGATTATTCCTCTGAAATTCGCCTACGCAAAATCGCAAGGAAAAGATATCTCTGAAGAATTAATTGAGTTATTGGAAGCTATTCAGTCAGAGAAAAATGTGATTATCGAAAAGTTTTCTAACTTCGGAATCCAATCGAAAAACGCGTATGAATCGCAATCTTTACTTCAATTGAAAAATGAATATTGCAATCAAAAACGCTGTATGGAATGCGCCGTCGGATTGGAGCTGATGAAAAGTTAGATTTTTTCAAGTAATCTGGTTCCAATTTATTAATTTTGAAATCATAATAAAAACAAATGGTCACTAAAGTCAGACATTTTTTCGAAAAGCACGGTTTTGAAGTATCTTCACGATTGGCCGATCGTTTGGGAATGCGCGCTTCAAGTGTACGCTTGTTTTTTATTTATATTTCCTTCTTCACTGTCGGACTCTGGTTTGGAGTCTATCTCACGCTGGCGTTTCTTGTCAGGCTAAAAGACTTGGTTTACACTAAACGAAGTTCTGTTTTTGATTTATAATTCTACCACCGTAATGAAAATTTCCCCGCCAAATAAAATATATAAATTATGTCAAAAAACAACTTTTTTAAGTTCACGGCTACACAGCGCGCCGGAATTTTTTCATTGCTCCTTATTATAGTAGGAATTCAGATTGCGTATTATTTTCGAGAAGTGAAATTCGAAGAAGATAAATCTTTGGAAAAGCAGGAATGGCTTTCATTGCAATCGCAAATTGATACTGCAAAAGTAGAAAAAGCAAATTATAAGCAAACGATTTATCCTTTTAATCCAAATTTCATTACCGATTTCAAAGGTTATAAACTTGGAATGTCAACGGCTGAAATCGACCGGCTTTTGGAATATAGAGAGAAAAACCTATATGTGAATTCTGCCGAAGAGTTTCAAGCGCTTACAAAAGTCTCTGATTCTTTGTTGGCGACGATGGCTCCTTATTTCAAATTTCCAGATTGGGTAAAAAATAAAAAGCAATCGAAAGGCTTTGAAAAGTATCCAAATCAGGCTTACGCCAAAAAAGAAAAAATTCAGATCATCGATATTAATCTTGCTTCACAGGAAGATTTAATCAAGGTTTACGGAATTGGTCAGGGTTTGTCTGAACGGATTTTGAAACAAAGAGACGCGCTCGGCGGTTTTGTGAGTATGGAACAAATGAATGACGTTTGGGGTTTGTCGCCAGAAGTTATTGAAAAATTGAATGCTCAGTTTAAAATAGGAGTGATTCCAAATGTCAAGAAAGTTAAAATCAACGAAGCTTCCGCTAAGGAATTACAGCTTTTTCCTTACTTCAGATATCCGTTAAATAAAGAAATTGTAACGTATCGAAGCATGAATAATGGAATCAAAAATGCAGATGATTTAATAAAGATAAAAGGATTTCCTGTCGACAAAGTTAAGACTTTGGAAAAATATTTAGAGTACAAGTAGAATATTTCGGAGATCGAAGCGATTTAAACAGATATACAAATACATAATTCAAACTTCGAGACAAACAGGTAAATGATTTGTTAAATTGCGGATTTGATAAAAAATAATACGTTTTCTGTTGAAATTAAAATAATAATTGCCTTATATTTGAATTTCCAAAAGAGAAAATTAAAATACACTTATAAGTTATATGAATTCAATATATTTTACTGAAGAACACGAATTATTTAGAAAAAGCCTGCAAGATTTTTTGCAAAAGGAAGTTGTTCCACACATTGAAAAATGGGAAAAGACTGGAACAATTGAACGTTTCATTTGGAAAAAATTTGGAGAAATGGGCTTCTTCGGAATCAATTATCCGGAAGCTTACGGCGGAATGAATTTGGATTTATTTTATACAGTTGTATTTTTAGAAGAGCTTCAAAAAATTAAATCTTCTGGTTTCGCTGCTGCAATGTGGGCGCACGCATATTTGGCACAAACACACTTGAATGCCGAAGGTGACGAAAGAATCAAGCAAGAATATTTGGCGCCAAGTATTTTGGGCGAAAAAATCGGAGCGCTTTGTATTACAGAACCTTTTGGTGGAAGCGACGTTGCGGGAATGCGCACAACTGCGGTAAAAAAAGGAGATAAATTTGTAATCAACGGTTCAAAAACGTTTATCACAAATGGAGTTTACGCAGATTACTACGTAGTTGCGGCGAAAACTGATCCAGAATCTGGTAATAAAGGAATCAGCATGTTTTTAGTAGATGCAAATCAAAAAGGAATTGCGGCTACAAAATTAGATAAATTAGGTTGGAGAGCTTCTGATACAGCAGAAATAGCATTTGACAATGTTGAAATTCCTGCAGAAAATTTGATGGGTGAAGAAGGAAAAGGCTTTCCTTATATTATGCAACACTTTGCGTTAGAGCGATTGATTATGGCAATTAATGCTCACGCCAGAGCAGAATATGCAATCGAATATACGATTGGTTATATGTCAGAGCGCGAGGCTTTTGGTAAAACTATCGATAAATTTCAAGCATTGCGTCATACAATCGTGGAACACGCAACAGATGTTGAACATTGCAAAATATTCAATTACGCAGCAGTTGCAAGATTGAACCAAAAAGAATATGTGGTGAAAGAAGCGACAATGGCCAAATTAAAATCTACAAAAGTGGCTGACGAGACCATTTATAGCTGTCTGCAAATGTTGGGCGGTTATGGTTATATGGAAGAATATCCATTGGCGCGTTTGTTGAGAGACAGCCGTTTGGGCCCAATTGGTGGCGGAACTTCTGAAATCTTGAAAGAAATTTTGTCAAAAATGATTATCGACAAGCAAAATTATAAACCAGCGGTAAAATAATTTGCAATTCATAATTCATATTTGATAAAAAATTTATACTTTTGCACCCTTAACGAGAGGAGGTGTCAATATTATGTTAATTATACCAATTAAAGACGGAGAAAATATCGATAGAGCATTAAAGCGCTATAAGAGAAAATTTGATAAAACAGGAACTGTTCGTCAGTTGCGTGCACGTCAAGCTTTCATCAAACCTTCTGTAATCAAAAGAGCACAGATTCAAAAAGCTGGTTACATCCAGAACATGAGAGACCAATTAGAGAATTAATAAAATAATTTTCTTGGACATATTACCGTTAGCGATTAAAGTTTTATAACTTTGATGCTAACGGTTTTTTTATGCAAAAAAATAAGGATTCATATAAAGATTATCTAGAAAAAGAGAAAAAGTATTCCGTGCATACGGTAACTGCTTATTATAATGACGTGTCTGACTTTGAGATTTTTGTAAATGATCAATTCGATGGAGGTAATTTGGAAGAAGTAAATTATAGTCAAATTAGAAGTTGGGTTGTGTCTTTGGTAGAAGCGGGAATCTCAAATACTTCGGTAAACCGAAAAATTTCTTCTTTAAAATCTTTCTATAAATTTCTTCTTAAAATAAAACAAATCGAGGCGAGTCCGTTGCTGAAGCACAAGGTTCTAAAAACTCCGAAGAAATTGCAGATTCCGTTTTCTGAAAAAGAATTGGATAATGTTTTGAATCATATAAAGTATCCGGAAGGTTTTGAAGGAATTCGGGATAAGTTAATTATTGATCTTTTCTATACAACTGGAATCCGTAGAACAGAATTAATTCACTTAAAAATTTCAAATGTAGATTGGTCAAAAGGCACTTTGAAGGTTTTGGGTAAAAGAAATAAGGAAAGAATTCTTCCGATTTTGCCAATAATCCAAAATCAATTCAAAATTTATTTTTCGAAAAGAAATAGTTTGCAGCATATTAAAGACAGTGAGTTTTTTTTTCTTTCTTTAAAAGGCGTTAAATTAAATGATTCTTTTGTTTATAGATTAATAAATATGTACTTTAGTAATGTCTCCGAGAAGGTAAAAAAGAGTCCGCATATTTTAAGGCATACATTTGCGACTCACATGCTGAACAACGGAGCAGATTTAAATTCAGTTAAGGAATTATTAGGACATTCTAGCCTGGCATCTACGCAAATTTATACGCACAGCAGTTTAGCAGAGCTAAAAAAAGTTTATGGAAATGCACATCCAAGGAATCAGAAATAATTCAAAGTTCAATCCTATAAAAATTTTATTATGAAGGTAAACGTGCAAGCAGTTAACTTTAATGTTGACGCCAAACTGGTAGGGTTCATTCAAGAAAGAATGGATAAATTGGAAAAATATTATGATAAGGTGGTTTCGGCAGAAGTTTTTTTGAAAGTTGAAAAAACAAGTGATAAAGAAAATAAAATTGCTGAAATAAAAATTCATGTTCCTGGAGACGAGTTTATTGTAAAAAAACAGTGCAAGAGTTTTGAGGAAGGAGTTGATCTTTGTAGTGAAGCGTTAGAAAGAGTTCTTTTAAAAAGGAAAGAAAAAATTAGAACACATATATAATATGAATTTTTTTTCAAAAATATTTTGATTAAGAAACAAAAAGATATACATTTGCAGTCCGTTAGAAATAGCGGACTTTTTTTATTGTAATTGCCGGTGTAGCTCAGTTGGCTAGAGCAGCTGATTTGTAATCAGCAGGTCGTGGGTTCGAGTCCCTCTATCGGCTCCAGTTCTTTTAAAAGATTGAAAAAATAAAATGGTCAGGGGAGATACTCAAGCGGCCAACGAGGGCAGACTGTAAATCTGCTGTGAAAACTTCGCAGGTTCGAATCCTGCTCTCCCCACAAAAGATTTGTGAAATAAGATTTTGATGTAAATCTTAAATCTAAAATCATAAATCCTTTAATCAGGATTCCCTGCCGGTGTAGCTCAGGGGTAGAGTGCTTCCTTGGTAAGGAAGAGGTCACGGGTTCAAATCCCGTCATTGGCTCAGTAAAGCAAGAATTTGAACACTAATATATAACTAAGATTAAAAATTAAGTAAAATGGCAAAGGAGAATTTTAATCGTTCCAAACCGCACTTAAACATAGGTACAATTGGACACGTGGATCACGGAAAAACTACATTGACTGCAGCAATTTCTAAAGTATTGACTGAAGCAGGTTTTTCTAAAAATGCAGCTAAATCTTTCGATCAGATTGATAACGCTCCAGAAGAAAAAGAAAGAGGTATTACAATTAATACATCACACGTTGAGTATGAAACTGCTAACCGTCACTACGCACACGTTGACTGTCCTGGTCACGCGGATTACGTAAAAAACATGGTTACTGGTGCTGCTCAAATGGACGGTGCTATCTTGGTAGTTGCTGCTACAGACGGACCAATGCCACAAACACGTGAGCACATCCTTTTAGGTCGCCAGGTAGGTATTCCTAGAATGGTTGTTTTCATGAACAAAGTGGATATGGTTGATGATGCTGAGCTTTTAGAGCTAGTTGAAATGGAAATCAGAGACTTATTGTCTTTCTACGAATATGATGGAGATAATGGACCAGTAGTTCAAGGATCTGCTTTAGGTGGATTGAATGGAGATGCTACATGGGTACCAAAAATTCTTGAATTGATGGAAGCTGTTGACAACTGGATCGAAGAGCCAGTTCGTGATACTGCAAAACCTTTCTTGATGCCAGTTGAAGATGTATTTACAATTACAGGTCGTGGAACTGTTGCTACAGGTCGTATCGAAACTGGTATTGCTAATACAGGTGATGCTGTTGAAATCATTGGTATGGGAGCTGATAAATTGACTTCTACTATTACAGGAGTTGAGATGTTCCGTAAAATCCTTGATAGAGGTGAAGCTGGAGATAACGTAGGTTTATTGTTGAGAGGTATTGATAAAGAATCTATCAAAAGAGGAATGGTTATCATTAAGCCAGGATCAGTAAAACAACACGCTACTTTCAAAGCTGAGGTTTAT